>Ga0209296_1001061_pt1 | contig 22063 bp, 28 predicted proteins | sample S_130206_EF_Meta_FD_187319 | JGI IMG/M metagenome (GOLD analysis project Ga0209296, IMG submission 187319) | Freshwater microbial communities from Lake Simoncouche, Canada to study carbon cycling - S_130206_EF_MetaG (SPAdes) (version 2) | ecosystem: Environmental > Aquatic > Freshwater > Lake ...
CACCAACGCAGGATATAAACTAGATGTTAATGGTACAGGAAGGTTTAGTGGTGCATTAGATGTAAGAGCATCTAATTCTTATTTTGGTTCAACAAAAGGGTATATTTATTTTACAGAAGACCAAATAAACTGCTATTATTCAAGTAACGCAGCAGCAACATTAGCAATTAACTATTATGGATATAATCAAGGATTAACTCAATTTAGAAGTTTTGATGTATATAATGGTAAAGGTTCTAGAATATTAAATTTAGATGGCACAACAGGAGCAGCTACATTCTCTAGTAGTGTAACTGCAACAAGTTCATCTTTCCCTATTGATATTTATGGCACTACAAATAACTATGGATTAAGAATTAATAATACAGGTGCTCCTACATTGCTTTTATATTCAAGTAATGCAAATGCTGCAAGTAGAAATTGGGGTTTATATACAAACTCTAATGTTTATGGTGATTTTGATATTAGACAATCAAATGCTATAAATGGAGATATGACTGTTGGTGCAAATGGCACATCAAGATTTTATATAAAAAATGATGGTAACATAGGTATAGGAACTGTAACACCTGCTGCTAAATTTCATAACAAAGGTTCTTTTATAACAGAAAACTCATCAGGATCTCAATATGGTGAAGCTAAGTCTTTTGTTTACCAATCTGCATTTGACAACCCAACAATTAATTTATTAACAATAAACAGTTTTTCAGCGTATGGAGCAGTTATTATTAGAGTTACAGTATATCAAAACACTGTATCTAGTGGTTTATGTAATATACACGTTGGATATGCATATTGGGCAGGTAATCCCTACCCAACTGTTTCAAAAGGTGTTAGCGGACCAACAATACAGGTTTCATTTAACGGAGGTACTAATGTAGGAACTTTATCATGGAGCGGTAATACTTTACAATACACATCTAATAGAATGACAAATTATGATGGTTACACTGTTGTTGTTGAATGGGGAGCAAATGCGGATGCTAATTCAGCTCCAACTTATGGTGGAAATTTACAATAAAAATAATTATATATGAAAAATTGCAACGAATGTAATAGTGAATATGATGAATCAAATGTAAACATACCAAATCCAATACCAGATAAAATGTGTTTTGTATGTGGTACAATACTTAATGATTTGCAAATAGAAGAATTAAAATTAGAACAAGTAGCTACAAAATAAATAAATTGATTATATGAATATATCTTGCACAGCAGAAGTGTGTCCAATAATAATGAATGCTATTTGTGTATTCTATGAGGGTCCTAATTTAATATACACAGGGATTAACACTAATGATAATCTTCAAACTGCTATAGAAAAAATAGATGCTAAGTTTGGAGATGCTTCTATTGGATATATATTTCAAAATGGTGTTATTCAAGCATCTCCAGGTGATCCTGTAAAGTTAGGTGGTACATTAAATCAGAACACAGTTATTCTTAGTGGTGGATATACATTCACTATAACAGACTCTATTGAATCTGCTGCTTTGATAACAACAGGTGGAACATCCTCTGACTTTGTTAAAGGAGATGGCAGTCTTGACAGTGGTCCATATCAACCTGCAGGTAATTACATATCTTCTCTTTCAGGAGATGGTACTGCTACAGGTCCTGGAGCGTCTACACTAACATTGGCCACAGTAAATACTAGTCCTGGTACATATGGATCTAGTACAATAGTTCCTAGGGTGACAGTTAATAGTAAAGGATTAGTGACAAACGTCACTCCTGTTACAATAAGTGTTCCTTCTGCTGTTCTTATATTTGTAGGAGATGTGACAGGTGCTGGTATAACAGGATCTCCCACCACTCTTACATTAAATTCAGTCAATCCTAATGTATATACATCTACTACTTTTTTAAAGTTTGGTGTAAATGGAAAAGGTCTTGTAACATCTGCTGCTCCTGTAACAGCATTAGATATAAATGGTGTATTAGGTTACACTCCTGTACCCACTACAAGAACGCTTACAATCAATGGTTTAACACAAAACCTAGCATCTAATAGAACTTGGTCTGTAGGAACAGTGACAAGCGTAGGAATATCTATGCCTTCTGGATTCACTGTAGGACCTCCTGTCACAAGTAGTGGAAACATTAATGTAACAGCTAATGGTACAATCGCTCAATACATAAGAGGCGATGGATCTATAGGTACTTTCACAGCATCCACTTCAGGAAGTTCAGGTACATCAGGTGTTAATGGAACTAGTGGAACATCTGGAAGCTCTGGAAGTTCTGCAAGCTCTGGGTCATCAGGTTCTAGTGGAACGTCAGCAAGCTCTGGTTCCTCTGGCTCTAGTGGAACCTCAGGTTCTTCTGGATCATCTGGATCTAGTGCAAGTTCAGGAACCTCTGGTAGCTCAGGTACAGATGGTTCTAGTGGCACTGATGGCTCAAGTGGTACGTCAGGAAGCTCAGGAACTAGTGCTACAAGTGGTACATCAGGGAGTTCTGGTACATCTGGAAGTTCAGGAACAAGTGCTTCCTCAGGAAGTTCTGGAACAAATGGTACAAGTGGTACATCTGCAACCAGTGGATCTAGTGCAACTAGTGGTACGAGTGCAAGTTCTGGTTCTTCAGGAACCACTGGCACAAGTGGAACAGATGGATCAAGTGGAACCTCAGCTTCTAGTGGGTCAAGTGGAACGAGTGCATCCTCTGGAACTAGTGCGTCATCTGGAACTAGTGGCTCCTCAGGTTCTAGTGGCACATCAGCTAGTTCAGGAACATCAGCGTCAAGTGGTTCATCTGGGACAAGTGCTTCTTCAGGACTATCAGGTGATAGATATGCCACAACATCAACAACAACATTTACTCTTGGTAATGCTGGAACAATAATTGTAGGTACTCAATTGGCATATACAGTGGCTCAATCAATCATTGTAGTTTATGATGCTTTGAATTTCCAAGAGTGTGAAGTCTCATCATATAACCCAGCAACAGGATCTCTATCTTTCTTAGCACCTACTAGAACAGTGGGTGGTGGTACTTATTCATCATGGACAGTAAACTTAGATGGTGCTAGTGGAGGGGATGGAAGCTCTGGTACTTCTGGTTCTAGTGGAAGCTCAGCAAGTAGTGGTACAAGTGGAAGCTCAGCTACAGCTGGAACTAGTGGTTCATCAGCATCTAGTGGGTCTTCAGGTACATCAGCTAGTTCTGGTACGAGTGCTTCATCAGGTTCATCAGGAACAAATGGCTCTTCAGGAACATCAGCAACCTCAGGAACAAGTGGATCTAGTGGTACATCTGCAACTAGCGGTTCATCTGCAACCAGTGGGTCATCTGGTTCATCAGGTACATCAGCAAGTAGTGGGAGTTCAGGAACTAGTGGAACATCAGGGTCTAGTGGTACAAGTGGTACAGCTGGTTCTAGTGGAAGCTCAGGTACAGCAGGAAGCTCAGGATCAAGTGGAACAAGTGGAACATCTGCATCTAGTGGTTCGTCTGGTAGTTCAGGAACAAGTGGCAGCTCTGGATCTAGCGGTACGAGTGCTTCATCAGGAAGTTCTGGTTCTAGTGGTACGTCTGGATCAAGCGGTTCAAGTGGAAGTAGTGGAACTAGTGGAAGTTCAGGAAGCTCTGGTGCAGGCACTATAAGTGGTACAACAAACTATGTAGCCAAGTTTACAGGAGCTACAACAATTGGTAATAGCAACATAACAGATGATGGTACCACTGTAACAGTTGGAAGTAATTTATCTTCTGGATTATTAATAGCTCAAGGTCCTGGAGGAAACTATAATGAAAATATTAGACTCCCAGGCTCAACTGCTGTAATATCATTTAATACAAGCGGAACTACAGGTGCAGGTTCTTATAATATAGTTTCTCAAACTAACTTCCAAATAAGAAATGCTGGTGGTAGCCAAGTGTTTGTAATGACTCAAGGAGGTGCTCTTACTATGTCAGGAGACATTTCAGGTGGTTATATTTTTGGAAGTTATTTCAATGCTTCTGCAGGTAACTCTGAGAATCCCACTATAGGTCAAATATGGACACAAAATACATCTGATAACTATTTAAGAAAATCAACACCTGCTCATTTTAGAAGTCAAATAATAGATGGATATTATGTTCCTTTAAGAAGCCAATCAAATTGGAATGATGCAACATCAGTAATTGGTAATGTTGTAGGTTTGTTAGCTTGGAAAAATTATAGCAATGGTCACGTTATATTTGATGCATCAGCATCCACTTCTCCAAGTGGAACAGCTGTAAGTAATACAAACCCACAGAATAATTGGGTTGGCACCTATCCTACATTAATGGGATGGAATGGGTCAGGTACATATGGTGTAAGAGTAGATAGTGCAAGAATTTCAGACAGTACATCAGGTAGTGCAGGTTCTGTAGATTTTAATAATATTACAAACAAAACAGGAGGTACAGGAACTTATCAAACAAGTGGTGACTTTAGAGCTCCTATCTTCTATGATTCTGATAATACAGCTTATTATTTAGACCCAAATGCTACAAGTAGACTCTATAGGCTTCAAGTAATTGGTGATTGGGCAGGGGCAAATCCAAATGAAGGTGCTATAAACATTAGAGGAGCTTATCCTTCAATGACATTTAGAAGCACAACATCTAATAATATGTGGTTAAGACATATGGATGGGGCTGGAGATATACAGCACTATTTTGCAACAGGTGTTGATAGTACTGCTTGGAGTATAAAGCATACAATGTTTACAAATGGAAACTTCTATTCTTTAGGAACACATACGGCAGCAGGTGGATTTTTTACAGGACTTCAAGATGGAGTAGTAAACCAAGAAAATGGAACAACTAATACGTGGAAAGGTAGAATATTATCTAAAAACTCCACATCAGACAAGGCAGCTTTTTTAGGAACATATGCTTCAATAGCAGGTGTTTTTGCTCATAATAATGCATTAAACGCTTGGGCTGATTTATATATAAATACTGTTGATGGTACAACAAGTGGTGCTGCTGTTAGATTACCTGTTACAACTTATGTAAATGGGTATGCAGCAGTATATGAAAGTGGTACTTGGGCAATTAATATAACAGGTAGTGCAGGTTCTGCAACTTCTGCAACTTCTGCTACATATTTAAATAGTAGTAATTATATAAATCAAACAGGTTCTACAGGTTCTTGGAACGCAGATTTCCAAAATACGCCAGCAGGTACCGCAAGATATGGAGGAGATGTAGGAGCAAATGGAACTAATAATCCAGGAGGAAGTTGGTGGATACAACAAAACTTTAGACACACTAATGGTTCTAATTATTGGGGAACACAAGTGGCATGGGGATGGGAAGATAATGCTAATAGATTAGCTACAAGAAATATAACAGGTGGTAATTTTGGTGGATGGGTTTATTATTTAAATAGTAGTAACTTTACTTCTTATATCAATGCTCCTAATGCAGTAGGAAATGTTAATGGTTATTATAATGTAAATACCTGGCTTCAAATGAATGGCACTCATGGTATGTTTTGGCCTAGTTATTATAGCTTTCACATAAGACCAAATATAACAGGTAGCTATACTCAGATGGAAATTATTGGTAGCAAAAATGGCTATGGTGGTATATATGATAATTATAGTCTTGTAAGTGGCATAATGTATGATGCTGCTGGTAATGGTGGTGTGTATAGAGAAGCTAATGGATTGTGGTATTGGTATTATCATGTAGGAAATAACTGTATGGGGATTGGTGCCTCAACAACAAGTAGTTCTTATAGAATGTATGTTAGTGGTGCTTTATATTCTACTGGTATTGTTTATGCAGATGGTGGTCTTAATTCAGGAACTGGTGATGTTCAATGGGGTGGCTCTGAAAGACAAATAGGTAGATATAGATATTTATGGTATGGATATTGGTCTCAATGGTTTGACTTAAATGGTGGTAATGGAGGCGGTAGTTTAATATATGCTGATACATTGTATGCTACTTATGGTTCTGTTTCTGATATTAGATATAAAAAAGAAGTGACACCATCCACTTATGGCTTATCAGAAGTGCTTAAAATGAATACCATTAAGTACAAATATGACCTACCAATAGAAAAAAGAAGTGGTAATGACCCTAACTTTCACATAGGATTTTCAGCTCAAGAGATGCTAGAGATTGTACCAGAAGCAGTTATGTATGATAACACAAGAGAGGTTTATGCTATCGCTACTAATGAAATTATCCCTGTATTAGTTAATTCTATAAAAGAATTAAAGGCTGAAATTAATGAATTAAAATTGATTTTAAATAGATAAATATATATATCTTTGTATTATAAATTATAAATAAAAAAAAAAACAAAACAACATGGCAAAAACAATCGAACCAATTTCCTCTTGGCAAAATGGCGAAGAGAAAACAGCAACACAATTTGTGTTAACGTCTAATTATGACAACCTATCCACAAATGCAAACTTTCAGTATCAGTTAAATGAGACTATGCCTGATCCTCCTACTCCTACTCCATTCCCTATGTATAATGTACTGGTTACAGGATCATTAAACATATCAGGACAGGATTACTTGGATTGGGATGCTGCTACAGATGCTAATGAATGGGCATACACTTGGGCTGCAGCTCAATTAAACCTTGTAATTATTTCTTAACAAAAAACCAATATATTTATGAAATTCACATTAGGAGAAATTACTGTATTGTTTGAAGAATTAAATGGTCGTATGATTAATCGTGAGACAGGAGAAAGAACTAAAGGAATCCTTTCTCACAAGCTTAGTATTCGTGCTAAATACATACTAAACAATGAGTTAAACAAAAAGCTTTCTGAAGAAGTCAAGCATTATGAAGAAGCTAGATTAGAAATCTTTAAAGAACTTGGCAAACAAGATGGTGAAAACATTGCTGTATCACCAGAAGATCGTCCAGAATTGATTAAAAGAATTCAGGAATTAGAGTCTATTGAAAAGGATATTGATGTTCCTAAATTAAATGTGGAAGAATTATTTAGTATTGAAACAGATGATTATTTTCCTATTCTTCTTGAAAAACTTCTTGCTAAAGAGGGAGATGCAAAGATTGTTCCAATAGAGGGGTAATCTTTTTTATAACTGATTCCAAGGAAATAGCCTTATGACATTCAAAATGTCTAGGGCTATTTTCATGTTCAGGACACCAGTTCCAATCTCCCTTATTAAACTTAAACATAGGATTGTTCCAACAGCCATTACATACATCTAAGTTAACTATACGTGTACATTCTTTTTGGAACTCATGATCTGCTTTGGTGAAGTTAGCTATCATTACAGTGTGCTTACCAATAGCCCAGTTTAACCAACTGATACCACTAGACAGTCCTATGAACATGTCTGCATGATGTAGATAGTTCATTACGTTATGTAAAGATTTATCTTCTAATGTTTCTGCTCCATAGTCATCTGCTTCTTGAGACATCTCAAACACTCTATATCCTTTAGTCTTTAGTGTTTGTATTAGCTTTGGCCAGTAATACCAGTGCTTACATTGTGCTGTAGATCTAGTAGAGATACAAATGTATTCATTAACTACAGGTCTTTCTTTAGGAGTGAATGCTATCCTAGGTGAGATCTCTTCAAATGGTAAAGCTAATGCATTACTTGCTGCTTGTTGTAATGGTATAGTGACAGGATGTGTAGGTTCTTTTTCCTTATCCCAAAACCAACCTAGTTCAACTCTAGCTTTGATATTCTGCACTGTTATTCCTCTTTCTGCAAACTCTAGTTCAGGATATACGCTCTCAAACAAATCATTCTTGAATGTAGACACAATCACTTTACATTTATAAACTTCCTGAAATTGTAAACAGTAGGGTATCCAAGCTATGCTATCACCAAGACTCTTAGATTCAAATACAATAAACACCTTCTCATCTTTAAACTCATCTAGTAAGTTCACTTGTTTAATTGTACGTCCTTCATACTTAATGAATATAGCTATATCAGATATATACTTTCTACTAAGTCTAGCCCACGCACCTGGCTTTAGTTTTGTTTCATAGATAGTTTTATTATCTTTTTTATCTACAAACTGAATATCATATTCTCTGTTCTTACCACCATCTTCTATTAGTTCAAAGAACAAACCATCAACATGGTTTAAGTTATATGTTATCATATGCGTTTATATATAATTGTTTTGTCCTTTCTGATGTATATCCTTCATTGATCCTCAATACATTCTCATAGTATTTATGTAATGTCTTAGCTACATTGTCCCAGCTATGATAGTTACGTGCATCTTGCATCTCTCTTACACGATGGTCGTATGTCTTAATTGTCTCTGTAATGCCATGCATTACACTCTCTGTGCTAATGTTTGGTAACACCCACATACCAGGAAAGTGTTTAGATCCTCTGTAAGTTCCTACAACAGGAACACAAGCACTAGCTGCTTCACATAATGTAAGATTAGGATGTCCTGCTTCTAGCATAGATGGATGTAAGAAGATTGTATGAGATCTGTACATGTCTCTAGTCTCTTCATCAGTAGGATTTGTTAACTTTAAAGTTAACTTTTTATAGTTTGTTAGCTCTATATGGATATCAAAGAACTTCTGATTGTCAGTATGTCCAGCAATAGTGATGGGCAGATTTAGTTCTCTAGCTGCTTCTATACCATATCTAAATCCTTTTCTGTCAAAGCCTGAGTCACCTGCTAATCCATTATTAGCTATCATTAATAATGCTTGTGGTTTAGGTGAATTGTCTGGTGTAAAGAATTCTGTGTTGGCTCCATGTCTTAGATAGAACAACTTATCAGTCTCACTGAAGTAGTCTATTAGATACTCAGCATGTGTAAAAGATATAATGCTATTCTTCATAGCCTCTAGATTTTGCTTATACACCCAACTATCTTTACCATACCATTCTGTATGATGATCATGTAGAGAGTATACATAAGGTATACCTTTGTCTCTACAATGCAAAGCCTGGTTAGCTAGATGTGTATGTACAATTGTATCAGGCCATTTCTCTAGCTCATTCATATATTTGATGTCTACAACATCTCCTAGCTTTTCAAGGGATTGTTTATATTCCCATGTAAGTCTTTCTACAGCTCCCCATCCATTTGGTGGTATAGTGATTAGTCCTGTAGCTACGTGTACTATTCTCATTTTCTAAATGTTTTTTGCATGTTATCTATTAAAGAAAACCCATCTGCTTGTGTGGTAAGTCTCTTCTTCACTATACCCATTCTATCTCCTGCAAAGATATTATTAAAATACATATCAGCAGCATCCCATTTGTGAGTTCTTAAAGTTTCTTTTAACCATGGAGCTACATGTGCAGGGAACATGATACATTGTAAACCTATAATGTGATTTGTAACATACATGTCATCGTTCACATCTTTGATGACAGGACTCTGAGGCCAACCATATTCTAGTGTATCTTTATCTCCAAAAGACATAAACTCTATATTGTTTGGTCCCAATAAGTGTGCACATTGCTCAACTTTTCGTACGAAAAAGTGTATGTCTGTCTCAATAATACAATCTCCCTCACACACTATAAGGAAATCACAGGAATGGAATTCAGATAGAATTGCATCTCTGAAGGCTTGGTAGCATCCATAATGTGCTGGGGTAAGTGCTGTGCCCAGCTCTGCCACTTGGTGCTCATTGAAGAGTTCAAGTGAAACACAATTGGGTCTGAGACAGTTATACTTGGGAGGGAGCGACTTATAGGGCTCGTTAAGGTGTAACTTATATTCCCATCCATGGTCTTTAACTTGTTCAAGGGATGTTCTACTTGCTTGTTCTCTTTCATCATTTAATGTTGTTTGTATGTGAACTAATTTTATTCTTGGTCTGTCTTTTTTCTTCCATTCAAATTTACCAGTATTAGTGTATGTATCTAATTTGTCTTTGTTTATTGTAAACTCTTCCACCTTATAGCATACATCTCCATCATAGAAATCCATTCTCACTTCTATAGGCTCTCCTTTGAATTCAAACTGATAAACAAACTCATGGTTCTTAGCTGGTATAATTCTCTTCCACATGTAGTCTGCAATAGATACATAGATGTTTCTAAAGTCTCTATTGTATGTAAAGAAATAGAACACGTACATGTTTGGTTTTCCAACAACAGGGATGATAGAATAGTATTCACTATTAGATGCTACACCTAAACCACTGTTAATCAATATTGTACTCTCATCATTAGTAACTAATTGTATATCATTTTGATTGAAACTAAATATCACCTTGGACAAGTAGTCTTCTAGATAGTTCTCACATCCTCTTCTCTTACACACAGCGTTCCATTCCTCTGGTGTACGTACATCATCAAACTCTTTTAAGAAGAAGTCTGTATCAAACATAATACCATTGGTCTGAATTCCTTTACCCTGTGGTGTAGGAAGTGTGGCAGCATATAACTTTTTATCTGTCTTGAACGCTTCATTCACTGCAGGTATATCATCATCATCTAACATAACATCATACGTAGTGTAGAAGAATCTTTTGAATCCAAGCTCCTTAGCAACTTTGGCACCATTAAATATATTGGTTAAGACAGTGAGGGACTGGTTGCTATCCTTCAGTCCATTGATGTTGATCTCAGCAAAGTAGTCTGGTTTATCATTATAAAACCTAGTATAATAACTATGATGAGTCAAAGGGTTGTGCTTATCATAGATATAGTAATCCACCATACGTTGTATGTCCTGGTCTACAGGATAGTGACTCACTAGTATAATCTTTCTACCTAATGGCTTTAGAGATAGGATGGTATCCTTGGTCCATTGCACTCTGTCCTTAATGTTTGGATAGGTGCCCAAGATGATACACTCTTCATCTAGTACATCCAGGTTTAATTTGTTGATGATATTGGTAGCATCACTACCAAGATCTCCAGTTAAATAAACCATATTCTCTGCATCATTATACTTGTTACAGTATACATCTAGGTTATACATCACTTTGATCAAGTCATCATATTCCATAGCTTCCTTAATAGCAATAGGATTCAACTCCTTATTACCTCTGTCTCCTTTAGATGGGAATAAGAATACATCACATGCTTTTAAGAAGTCACTTACATCATCACGCTCTCCCCACACAACACAATTGTTTGGTTTGTTAGCCATCAGTGGCTTCCAATAGAATTCAAAGTTGTCTGCTTGGTTACCTATGAAGTGAAACTTAACCTTATGGTTCTTGAGATGCTTAGCTAATTCAAATGCATATGCTTGGTTCTTACGTGGTGTAAACAATCCTACAGTTACAAAGTGTTTGTATTCAGGATCTAAGCCAATTTGTTTTTGTCTTTCAATCTTATTTCTAACCTTCTTATCAATAGGATATTCAATCACCTCTGTAGGTACATTTAATATAATGTATTGGAATGAGTTATATGAGCTGACAAATATAAACTTATCAGGCAGATAGTATTTGTTTTTAGGATTGAATGAACTATCATGTGTAGTTTCTACAATCTTCCATGGTCTCTCTGCATCGTATATATAGTCAGCACATTCTTCATTCATGAACATCTCAGGGAATTCTTCCATAGAGATTACATCTGGTTTGAAGTCTTGCAGAATTTGCAACAGTTCATCATATTTATTCTCTCCTAGTGAATGAAAGTTTTGATCTCCCACTAGTTTAATTATTCTATTTCTTTGCACAACAAACTGCCATGCTAGGAATGCATATTCTACCACCTTAATGTCAAAGTCATTCTGTAATAGTTCCACCTTATTTACAGTTACCTGTGGTGCTCCTCCTGTTGATAGGTGAGGAGTGATGATTAATAGTTTCTTCATATGTTATTGTTAATTGCATGAATTACTTGTGCTACAGATGGATGACACTCATAAGTTTCTTTCTTCTCTAAGCATCCAATCAGTGGCTGTACATAATCTATAGTTGGCCAATACTCAAGAGCATACTTCATATTAGAGCTGCAGTGTAATCCACATCCTCCTCTTACGTATATGTGCTTACTAGTCTTTCTATATGGTCTACGAAACTCTGGGTTGATGGGAGATCCTAATTCAAGTATAGGTGTCTCTGTTGTACCTGCTAGATGTAAGATGCCAGAGTCCATAGTTATAACAACTGCAGCATCGTTGATCAGGTGCCAGCTCTCAGAGATAGATGTTTGATTCATTAAGTTGATAACGTTCTGATTATCAATATCATGTACAGGTTTGTTTACATTAAAGAACCCTGTCTCAGAACTATCCTTACCTATAGCCACCACTTTGTATCCCCACTTCACTAACTCTTCAGATAGCTTTAGCCAATTGTCTTGTGACCATGTTCTATTTGGCCAGCTGTTAACAGGATGTATCACAGCATACTTCTCATGTACGAAGTTCTTCTTAGGTTCTAGAGGTTTGTAATAGCATTCTAATTCATCTTGTCCAAGCATAAAGCCTAGGTGTATAGCATGGAACTGTCTGATGTCCATCATGTTATGTTTCATCTCCACACCACGCTCGTCTTTCTTACCTACAAGATAGAATGAATTATGTACAATGTAATTACTTTGTATGTACGTCATGTCTATAGAACTAGCTTTATAGCTCTTCTCTACATAGGGATTTGTTTTAAATATCTCAGGCATCTGAGAGATGATGATGATCTTTCTTTGATATGCATCATGTAGTTTCTTGATGGTGGGGGTGGCACATATAAGGTCCCCTAATCCATTACACTCTTCTAAGTTTAAGCAAACTGGTTTCATTGTATTGTTGACATTAAAAAGTCAGGAGTTGTATAGTCTCTTTTAACTGTTGTATATCCTAGTCTAGCTAAGAAATTTACAGCTGTATTTGTATTGTCCTCTAACCATATTAGAGGTTTATCTCTTTGTATTAACTTTATCATTCCTTCAAAAGCAGACATCTCATGCCCCTCAATATCTATCTTGATAAACTTAACAGGCTCATCAAACCATACATCATCTAGAGCTAAGACAATATTCTTATGTGCTCCATTAGGTACAATCTTTACCACACCACTGTTGGAGCCATGTCCATCATCAAATGAAACAATAGATGTTCTACTACCCACTCCTACATTTATTGCAGATACATCATTGTATCTTTTTGTGTTTTGCTTTAGAACAGAATAGTTATCTGGATGTGGTTCAAATGCTATAATCTTTAAGTCAGGGAAGTGGTGTTTAAATTGTACACAATGTCCTCCTATATTAGCCCCAATATCTAACATCATTCCTGTAGAAGGGAAGTGTTCTTTCCAATCATTAAATAACTGAAATTCCCAGAAATCATTATATTTAACTATGTCATCTGAGATACATTCAGGACTCTCAAATATAACCATAGGAGTATTGTGAATACTTACTATCCTAGTTTCTCGTTTCATTTGTTGGTTATTTCAAACAAAGTTAGTATTTTTGTTGAAAATAACAAAACGTTTTGCTATGAAAATTGAAGTTTCTGTAGGAGAAGTAGTAGACAAATGGACTATACTTTCTATCAAAGCTCTGAACATTAAAGACAAAGACAAACTAGTTAATGTTTTCAAAGAAAGAAATTATCTGAATGATGCTGTACATCCTGAGATCTTACATGATCCTTTGACAGATAGACTGCTTGAAGTTAATCAAGCTCTTTGGAAGGTGGAAGATCTTCTAAGAGACTTTGAAAGAGCTAGTAGCTTTGGAGATGAGTTTATTGACTTGGCTAGATCTGTATATAAATTAAATGATCAAAGAGCACATATTAAAAAAGAAATTAATATTAAGTATGGAAGTGATTTTGTAGAGGAAAAGTCCTACCAGCCCTACTAAAAAAATATTTGGTAGTTTCAACTTTTTTACTTAGTTTTGCAATGAACTAGAATTTAACCTAAATAGGTCAATCTGACCATGTTATACATCCATGTCCTGGGTGTATTTTTATTTACACTCCTTTAAGAAAATGATAAAAAGTAACCCTACACTTGAGGCTTTTAAAGTTTGGACATTCCCAACCTTAGTTTCTATATTAGCTATGATGATATGGAATGATGTAAACGAAATCAAAGGTGATGTCAAAGTCTTAATGGCTCAGTCTAACATAGACAAGACACGCATAGACAATCTAGAAAGGGTGGTCTATAAAACAGCTGCTTCCTTTCCTACTAGAATTCCTATAACACCAATAGTGTTTAAGAATGTAGCAATATTACCTAACAATAAATTTAACATAGAAAATGAAAAAGTTCTTTTCAGATTTGTTTAATGACAGCAACTCAATTAATGAGAAAGCTGTAATTGGCTTTGCTTCTTTTATAATTATGGTGATCTTTGCTTTTGCAGATATTATCACTGGCACATTGCATAAAGAGTTGGTTGTCAACGAGTTCATATATGATTCTTTCAAGGTGTTAACCATAGCTTGTTTTGGAATTGCTTCTATAGACAAGTTTATCAATAAGAAAAACCAAACTGAAGATAATGAATAAAATTCTAGTATTTGTAATAATGGCTTTACTGTTTACAGTGGCTCTTCAACATAAAGGATGTAATGCTCCTCAAATAAAAGCTGATACTGTAACGTTACACGATACAACCTGGCAGACACATGACTCATTGATTATCAAGAAGTTAGTCATTAAGAATACAATACACGACACACTACCTCCAGAATATATAGCAGACACAAATTACCCTAAGCTCAAAGCACAATATGATGCTTTGGTCTTTGCATATTTAGCAAAGAAGGTCTATGCTGACACTGTCAAGCTAGACACTTTGGGCTATGTAACTGTAGCTGATACAGTACATAAAAACGAGCTACAGAACAGGTCTTATAAATACAATTATAAGATCCCAACAGTTACTGTGACAACCATCATCACTAAGCAGGCTCCTCCTAAGGGAGCTCTATTTATTGGTGGGGGAATCACTAGTACTAAACAATTAGAACTTCAAAGCATACAGGGGGGAGTCCTTTATAAAAGTAAGAACGATAAGATATTTGGTTTAAATATTGGAATAAACAACAATAGCCAAGTCATATATGGGTTGAATAGCTATTGGAAAATTAAATAACTATGAATCTAGATAAATTAAAAGGGCACATTCCTGATGGAGTGATTGCTCAAATTCCTGCTGTACAAGAAAAGTTTGAAATCAATACACCTTTGCGTTTAGCTCATTTCTTGGCCCAATGTGGTCATGAATCAGGCGGATTCAAAGCTGTTTCAGAGAACTTAAACTATGGTGCTGCTGGTTTACAGAGCATCTTTAAGAAATACTTTACACCTGAGAGTGCTAAAGAGTATGAACGCAAGCCTGAAAAGATTGCTAATATTGTCTATGCTAATCGTATGGGTAATGGTAATCAGGCTTCAGGAGAAGGATATAAGTTTAGAGGACGTGGTTACATACAGTTGACAGGTAAAGATAATTATACAGCTTTTGATAAGTCTGTAGAAGATGATATCCTAGTTAGTCCAGATCTTGTAGCTACAAAGTACCCACTTTTATCTGCTGCTTGGTTCTTCCATAAGAATGGATTACACAAGATTGCTGACGAAGGTGCTACAGATGCTGTAGTTACTAAGGTGACTAAACGTGTTAATGGTGGAACAATTGGTCTACCAGATCGTATCAAACATTTTAATGAATACAATAACCTATTAAAAGGAAGTATATAATGGCAGCAAAAAAAGAAACAAATATATCAGCAAACCCATTGCCTATAAGCTTTAAAGAGTTTGCTAAAAATCCAATAGTGGGCACCCTCTTCTTGGTGCTCATTGCTATTTCATACCTGTACATAGACGTTCGTACAACATTCAAAGAGCAGGCAACTTCTCAGAATGTACGTATTGATAAGGTAGAAAGTAGATTAGATAGAGTACAGGAGTCTTTAAGAGTTAGTGATTCAGCTAAGGCTGTGACTACTACTCAGTTACAAACATTACAACAGTTAGGGGCCATAAAAAAGTTACACTAATGAGAATTTTAGCATTTTTAATATTAATAAGTCTATATGGATGTCAATATACCACAGCTCAGCACGTTGATGAAACAGTTAAAGAAGATAAAGAGTTTGAATCCCTACTTACCAAAGTTTCAGAAAATAATAGAAATAGTGCAGTTGTACAAGAAGGTGCTACCAAAGCCCAAACAAAAATAGTAAACCAAGCTGTTAACCAAATTGTATCGTTAAAAGCAGAGGTTAGTTCATTAAAATCTGAATTAAATAATGTTAAAAGTAAACTTGATAGCAATCTTACTGACACTGGTGTCAAATTTAAGCTATTGCCAGTATCCTATCGTTAAGAAACTAGGGAATGATTCAGTTGTTATTATGACTGTTAAACAAGCAGTTACAATAAATAGTACATTTCAAGCTAATCAAAATACAATTGATTCGTTGAAGATGCATGTTTATATAAAAGACAGCATTATAAATAATAAAAAAACAACATATGATAGCTTATACAAAGTTACAGATCAGTATAAGATAAGATATGATGAAAGATTAAACATGCGTATTCCTATTCCTAAAGATGATAATGGTGGATGGGAGTTTGCTCAAAAACTGGTATTAGTTGGTGTTATAGTATTACAATTCTTCACTATAAAAAGATAAAATGGCAAAATCAGTAGGTAACTCAAGAAAGATCTCCTTTGGAAAACGTAAGGGAGGCAAGGCTACTAAGTTCAAAGGTCCTAAGGACAAAGCAACTAAGCCTTACAACAGGCAGGGTAGATAATAACTAAAAAAGTTAAAACACATATAACTAAAATTGTTATTGTAAATTATTGACTCTCATTGTTAATAATAAAAAGTAGCATATCTTTGAACATTAATTTTTTATATCATGGCAATACCATCAAGACAGATAGGTTGGAGTACAACAGATAACCTCCTTTGGGAAATATCTAAGCAATTAGAGGCTTTAATTGGCCAAGTTGGAGCTGTAGCTAGAAACACACAAACTACTACTACCACTACTACTACTGCTACTCCTTAATAAAGAGAAAACCAATAAACTACATATATGAAGGATCTTAAATTTATCTGTGCACAGCCAGATGATATCTACTATACATGGCAGGTACATCTATGGTTGGAAAGCTTGAAGAAGCTTGGACACTCAGACAAAGCAATTGTTTTAGTGTACACACCTAGTTTCAGAGAATACAATGGTAAATGGGAGAAGATTATGGAACTGTATCCAGAAGCAAAGTTTGCTTTCTACAAGGATACAGGAGATGTTAGTCAGTATTTAGGAGTTTATATTCCTATTCTACGTCCATATTGCTTAATGAGATATTTCCAGGACAATCCTGATATGGTGTCCAAAGCAGTGTTTTACTGTGATTGTGATGTAATCTTCACAGAAAAGTTTGATATAGATAAATTTAAAGATGATGATATAAACTACTTGTCAGATACAAACAGTTATATCAACGCTTCATATTTTGATAGTAAAGAAAGAGATGTTCTACCAGATAAACTAGAAGAATACAAAACTAGAGATGTCTTAGCTGAGCTTACAAGCTTAGTGGGTATAACAAGAGAGATAGCTGAAGCTAACAATGATCACTCAGGAGGAGCTCAATACTTCCTTAAGAATATAGATAGTGAGTTCTGGAAGAAGGTGATGAATGATTGTATATTAATACGTGTCTACCTTCAGAATATAAACAAACAGTTCTTTAAAGATGAGAACAAAGGATTTCAAAGCTGGTGTGCAGATATGTGGGCTGTGCTATGGAACGTTTGGCTTAGAGAGAAAGAAACAAAAAACATTCCTGAATTGGAATTCTGTTGGTCTTCAGATCCTATAGAGAAGCTGGATAGAACAACATTGTTACACAATGCAGGGATTACAGGACAAACTAGTATGGGTTATCCTGCTTTCTACAAAGGAGCATATCACACTGGTAAAGATCCTTTTCAAGATACACATTTAGATAAAGTGTTAAATGATGAGACTGCTAAGAAACATGCCACTCATTACTATCTAACACAACTTATAGAAATAAAAAACAAATATAATATAAATTATTAATTATGGCCCAGAATACTAATCGCCCTCTCAAAGCTTATGTACGCTTTGATGGTACTGGAAGAATCGTTCCAAGCAGCCTAATCTTAAGAAGAAAGAAACCAAAAGTGGGTAAGTGGGTAGAGATCCCAGCTTATGAATGTTGCAATTACGTTCCTTCTACAACTACTACAACTAGTTCTACAAGCACTAGCACAACTACAACAACAACTACTGCTCCACGTTAAAATTAAATAAAAATGGCAAATAGCAATAATAGATTAAAAGCATACGTTCGTTACGATGGTACAGGACGTGTCATAGCAGGTAGTTTAATACTACAAAGATCAAAACCAAAGGTTGGTAATTGGGTGGAGATAGATGCAAACGAGTGTTGTAATTATGTTCCAACAACCACTACAACTACGTCTTCTACTAGTACTAGCACATCAACAAGCACTACATCAACAACAACTACACCAACACCAGGTGATTGTTTCTGTTATACAATATCTAATGAAACAGCAGGAACACTTTTATATTCATATACAGATTGTGGTAGTGAATTTGTAAGAGCACCTATTAATGCAGATACAATTTCAATTGTATGTTCTTCTACAGCTGTAACAGGAGATGATGGACTTATTATCACTGGTGGAATTACTTCTTGTACCAATTCAGAAGATTGTGCAGTATAACAATTCTAATTAAATAATTATGGCAAAATCATTATTCCCTGAGGAGATGATAAAATCAGGAGAATTAAATTTGGAAACAATAGCTGGGAAGCTTACATATTTTCATGAGCAACTACATTTAACTCATTGGCAAACAACTAGTTATGCTGAACATAAAGCTCTTGGAAAACTATATGAATATGTACAAGACTTTAAAGATGGGGTGATAGAAAAGCTTATGGGGTATACAGGTAAAAGACCTGCTCCATATAAGATAGAAGCTCTTACAAATTGTACAGGGAATGAATGTGTGTCAAATCTTTTATCTTTTGCATCTTCATTGAAAAGCTATGGTGAAGCAAACAGCTATCATGATATTGCTAACTTAGCAGATGCCTTGAGTGGTGAGGCTGCTAAAACTAAATACTTATTAACCTTGTCTTAATGCAAGTAAATAAAAAATTCTTCCCTCAAGTGATGCAAGATAACGAACTTGCTTATTTTGCACATCTTGAGGGAGTAATTGCTTCAGTTGATGAACTTTCTACGTTAGAGGTCACTAAGAACCCTCTATCGTACCACTTTAGATTGGCTCCCTCATTGCCTATGTATAATGAGATGCTGTTACAGGAGATATTAAAGCTACACAACCTGTTCAAGATTAAGCTAAACCTATCTAAAAGTATTAAAAGTTCTGCAACTATAACATTTGAAATAAATTTGGAAGATACGTAAAACATACATATCTTCGTGACTAAACCAAAAATATAATTATATGGCAGAGATTATCAATTTCGAAGACGTTGTTAAACAAGCACCTCAAGGTCCTAAGTTTGATCCTACTAAAAAGTACACATGGTCTCCAGAGACAAACTTTACAATTACTGGTCATGAATTTGGACTGTTATTGAACACATTACGTTCTATTACAAGCACAAAGGAAGCACAGACTATTATCCTAGCACATGAAGCTGGTGATGCTCTTGAAAAGACATTAGCTAGTGGTGTTGAATCAGGTATAATTATTGAGCTTCCAGAAAACAAATAAGATTATGGCAACAATTAAAAAAGCCCAAACAGGCAAAAACGTTCCTAAAGGAATGGTTGAGAGTGAGATGTTTCCTGGAAAGATGATTCCAAAGTCTAAGTCTAACTATGAAAATAGTAACTATGATAAGATGTTAGGTGCTAAAAAAGCTCCAGCAGCTAAGCCTAAAGCTAAAGTTGTTGTTAAACCTAAAGCTAAGAATGGTAAGCAGATGATTAAACGTGCAGATGGTTCTACATCTCAACGTGGTCTTTGGGATAATATTAGAGCTGCTAAAGGATCTGGAAAGAAACCTACAGCTGCTATGTTGAAACAAGAGAAGAAAATTAAAGCTAAAACAAAATAATAATGGCAAAGATTAAAAAATCTGGTATGGGTAGTCTTTCAGGATTAGATGCTTCTGATAAGCGTGTAGGTCCTATTGATCCTAATGGTGCTTGGACTAAAGTTCAAGAGGCTACTCTAGCTGATGCTAGAATGAAAGCCACTTTGAAAAAAGATAAAGAACTAGGTGCCACTAAAATGAAGATGGGTGGTAAGATGGGGCGTTCTGAAAAGTCTTATGGTCTTGACAAGAAGCAAAAAGCTACAAAAGAAGTTAATCCAGCAGGTTTCAGAAAAGCAGCGTTAAAGCGTGAATCTGAATTAGTGGAAAAGCGTAGTGGTGAAATGGCTCCTAAGTTGAAATCTAAAAAGAAATAACATGGCAACAACTAAAAAGAATTGGATTCAAGATGCTGTTAATCCAAAACATAAAGGATATTGTACACCAATGACCAAAGCTACATGTACTCCTAAGCGTAAAGCTTTAGCTAAGACATTTAAAGCAATGGGCAAAGCTCGTAAAAGTAAATAATATGGCAACAACAAACCCAAATATCCCTTTAAAGCCTTATGCAAGGTTTAACAGAAATGGAGATATAGTTCCAGGAAGCCTTGGTTTATTTAGAGGTGCTCCCACTGTTGGTATCTGGAAAGAGATGCAACCTATAGAGTATTTTAATAAAACTACTAAAAGTTATAGTGGAGTGATTAATGCCAAATATCCAAATGCATTATTAGCTAATAATATTGCTTATAGTTTAGTAAGATTTCTTGATACTTTAGGTGCTGATGCATACAATACTGTTTTGAATTCTACAGTTTGTTCAGATGATGTTAATGCTTCTGAGTTTGCTAATATATTTAACATAGGTCAAAATCCTCCAGCATTAAATAACTATCTTGGACCATTCATGGGTGGTGGTCTTGCTGGATATCCTCATACAGGTATATTAGGAGCACAAGCTTGGCAAAGTCACACTACATCAGATAATAATGCAAATGGACCATTATTGTTAATTAACATGCCTCATATAGGAATTACACAACAAGCTGATCTTGTTGTAGCTAATGATAATGTAGGTAGAATGTTAAGAAGAGGTAAGAGTTCTGCTACAAGTGATAATACATGTGGAGCTGTTGCTACAGCTATTGCTGATGCAATTACATTAAATGGTGTTGCACCAGTGGCTACAAATGCTCCTTTTATAAACAATTATCAAAGATATCAACTTGCATTGATTGTTTATGCTTCTTATGCTTATTACAATTCTCACACATATTCAGAGAATATGATTCAAGCTACAGAACTTATAAGAGTTGCAAGTTATAACATCTTACATAATACAATCATTCCTGCATTAGGATCTGTAAACAATTTATATTTGTTTAGTGGTACATTCATTAATGCTGATGATGGTTATTCTGCATTTATTAATTTTAATTCATTGGAAGTAAGAACTGGTTCAACTTGGACATCTCTTACAACAAACTTTTCAAATTTTATAAATGGCTAGAATACCTAAAACAAAAGTTTATAACCCACAGAAGGCAGAAGCCTATGTAGGTAAAGGAGTTCTCAGAAATGGAGACACCATTACAGCTATTAAAGGTGCTATAACACCTGTTCCTAATGGCCATCTTATAAAGAAAGATGGCACATCATTAAAGAAAGGTGGTACAGTTGTTAAAGCTGGTGGTCAAACTCACAAGGTATTTAAAAAGAAAGTTGATAAAGGTATAGGTAATAAAGGAGATATAGTTGTAGACCATACAGCAGGAAGGCCTGCAGGTAAGTGGGATAAGATAAATCTTACAGAAAAGTCTAAAGCTAAGACAGTTAAACAAGGTGTTGCTTCTGTAAGGAAGTGGCATAGAGAAAATCCTACAATGAAGAATGGTGGATCTACACCAGCTTGGCAACGTAAAGAAGGTAAAAGTTCTACAGGTGGTTTAAACGCTAAAGGTAGAGCCTCTTATAACAGAGCTAACCCAGGTAAACCAGGTCTTAAAGCCCCACAACCTGAAGGAGGTTCTAGAAAAAGATCATTCTG
>Ga0209296_1001062_pt1 | contig 22057 bp, 41 predicted proteins | sample S_130206_EF_Meta_FD_187319 | JGI IMG/M metagenome (GOLD analysis project Ga0209296, IMG submission 187319) | Freshwater microbial communities from Lake Simoncouche, Canada to study carbon cycling - S_130206_EF_MetaG (SPAdes) (version 2) | ecosystem: Environmental > Aquatic > Freshwater > Lake ...
ATTAAATTTATCTCGATCTAATTCCCCGTCGTCGTCAAGTATGTCTTCGATGTTGACGAAGCCGATACTTAGTGTCTGTACGTCGGTGTAGAGGTTTTTGTTTAGCGCTTGGTTTAGTTCGATGACGGAGGTATCGGTTTCCTGAGTGGAAATGATGGGTACGCTGTATACTTTGTAGTTGTTGTCGTCTTGGAGCTCTTGGGTTGGGCTGAAGATGTTGTGCGCGAGTTTGAATCTGTCGATGCTTTGCTGGGGATCAGCTATTATTCCTAGGGAGTATTTGGATGGGGATGTATAGTTATTGTGTTCTCTTTCGATGAACCATGAGAATCTGGTTGATTTACCGTCGGCCCAGGCGAGCATGTGTTCTTGTAGTTCTTTGGCGCTGTGTTCGAGGATGATCATGGCGGCGGTGGTGTTGCTTTCGTTGTCGTTGCACCATAGGACTCCTCTTGAGAGTGGCATTTTGTCTTGCGCGTCCATGATGCTTTTTTCGATGGTGGCTGTTAGCTTGTCTTTGTCGGTGGTGTTTTCATTTAGTTTTCCCATATATTGGTTTATTTCGCTGAGGTCGACGAATGGGATGTAGCTGAAGACGACGCAGGTTTGCTCTTTAGCTGGTTCAGTTGCTTTCATGTGTATTCTCCTTTAGGGTATAGGTTAGTTACTTATTTTCTGTTGATGATTTCTAGGTATTCGGCGCGGGTGTCTGTGCAGAAATCCCCGTAGAGGTTTTCTTTTATGAGTTCGCTTATGCCTTTACGCGTTGCCTTGAGGCGCTGGCTCATGTACTCTTCGAGCGTGGGCTCGTCGTGGCGGAGGTAACGGGTGCCTTTGGCCGTGCCGCTTCTGATTTCGATGACTTCATGGGTGTGCCCGGAGTTGTCGTAATCGAGTAGGTGTTTTTTGACTACTAGGATTTCTTCTGGCACGATGCTATCGACAGCTATGACATCGCCGTTGTTCTCAAAGATGAATTTTATGGTGTTTTCATCTAGGGACCATGGGAAGATGTAGCCTTCCTTTGTGGTTTCGGGTTCGGTCGACTGGCCTGGGTTGAGTAGTTTACTGAATACTTTGCCAGGGATGAGGACCATCGGCCCAGCGAGTGGGTCGTTGTGTCGGATGTTGCTGATGATGTCTTCTCTTATGTCTTTTTTGCTGTCCATACTTAGCTCCTTGGTTGTGGGTTGTTTTGTTCTGTAGCAGGGTTATATGTTCTGCGCAATAGGCTTTCCACCGAGGCAATGGGTGGATATAATAAATCCCCCCAGAGTATTTCATCTGGGGGAACTTACTAGTGGTTAGTTCGCTCCGACTCTGTCCGTGATCATGTTCATCTGTGATCTGAGGAAGGTGTCAGTGAAGTCCTTGTTCTCGTCCATCGTGTTCTCCATGTCGAACTCGTTGGCGATCATGTCACCCACCCAGCCGTTCAGCTTGCGGGCGCCATCGCCATTTGCGTAGTGGGTGGCGACCTCTGTGGCGAAGTTGATGAGATCGTAAGCTGAGCACTTCACTGGCAATGCTCGCTGTCTCTTGCTGGAGAGAGCGTCGAGGTTCGACAGGCCGTAGAGCATTCCTGCGTCTCCGGTCATCGTGTGGAAGGCCTTGAACAGCGGGTTGCCGATCTTGCGATAGGACTCGAGTTCAACTCCTGAGGGGAATAGCTCGTGGAGCTTAGTGCCTTCGGGTGGCACGTCGGTCTCGATGGACTTGAGGCTGTTCTGTGCGAAGGTCTTGTAGAGCAGCTGGTGAAGGCTGTTCGCTTCGTACATCGAGGCCCAAGACTTCGTGGACGATTCGACGCGCTGCTGGAGTGCAGCGTATCCTTCGTCGTTGTTGAAGCTGTCGAGTGCTCGGACGATCGCTGGCATCACATTGTCTTCGCCCTTCCCGAGGGAGAGGTCTGAGCGGAATGCTTTGCTCATGGCGACCATGCCGTTGGCGCACACTTGGCGGAGAAGTCCGAGGTAGATCGATGGGGCGCCATAGCCGTCGATCGGGGTGTTGAGGAAGAACTTGGCGGAGAAGGCATCGCCAGCGGTGATGAAGCCGTTGTTCACACGTGGGGTGTGCTGGCTGGAGATCACACCATTGGAGTAGGTGATGCCTTCTGCCTTGAACTTGTCGAGCGTCTCGAGCAACTGAGCGTGGCGAGCAACTGGCTTGGCGGGGCTGGATACCCCTAGGAGCCTGTTGAGGCCGTCGTCGTTGCGCTCGATGGTGAGGCCGAGCTGGCCACCATGTTGCTTCTCGGAGATGCGGGTGAACACTTCTTCGTGTTCGAAGTATTTGAACACGCTGGGGTTGAACCCGAATCGTGAGCAGACGCTGGTCCAGAAGCGTTCGGTCGGCTTGATCACTTCGCCATCGACCTCGATGCCGGTGACCTTGTTGCGGTGCTTGTCCACAGTGGACACGCATTTCAGATCCTTAATCGACGCATTTCGGTAATCAATCTTCATCTTATTCCCCTTTCGAAGGAAACCATTGTTATTAAAACCACATATCCTTGTAACAGACTCTTCTACTTTTGCAATACTCCCCCATAATTCCTTAGATACTATGGGGGAGGTAAGTCCTATATTACACGCTCCGTGGCGCGTGGTTTTCTCCTGCCCTTAGCCTGCTTATTCAGAATGTAAGCTGGGATGTCGACCACGGCTGAGGCGATGGCTCGTCGGGAATTGTGGGTCATCTCATCGATCTTGGGATTGATGGTCAGACTCATCCATTCGCCATTCTCCCAGCTGTACTGGACCTTCGGCATGGCGGTCTTGAGGCAGGGCCATCGGGTGACCTTGGACTGTACCACCTGCTTCACAGGTAGGTCGGGATGGATGCGGAAGACACGCCCAGCCATCTGTGTCGTGGTGCCTTTGCCTGAGTCACGGACCCATACTGTCTTGATGTCGGGGCAGTCGAAGCCCTCGGTGAGCTTCATGCAGTTGATGAGGATATTCACCTTTCCTTCTTGGAAATCATCGATCTGCTGCTCGGCATCGCTGGCACCTGTGACGACCTCGGACTTGTATCCTTGAGCGTCGAGTAGTGCCTTGGTGACGAAGCATTCTTCGAGATTCTTGAAGAACATCACGCTTTTGCCCCATCGCTCAGGCTCGGCTGTGAAGCGTTCGACGACTGTCTCGGGCTTCCAGTCTGTGATCGTGAAGTGGTCGTAGGGGCTTAGGTATCCTGCAGCGATTAGCTGGTGGATTCCGCAGTCCTTGATCACCTTCTCAAAGCACAGATTCGCTTTGTCGGTCCTGTAAGGGGTGGCGCTTAGGCCGAGGACAAAGTCGGGCACGAGCAAGTTATGCAGGTGGACCATCGAGCTGGCGGTGTCGTGATGGCACTCGTCAACCACGAAGAGGATCTTCTTGCCAGCTTTTTTGAGGGCAACTAGCTCGTCGGGGAGCTTGTTAAACATGCTGGTGAAGTGGATGTTCTTGATATTAAAGCCTTTGGAGATGTTCTCTCTTTCGGCTTGGGTGAGCAGATTGCGTCGCATGGCGATCCAAGCGACTGCGAGGTCATCGGGGTCGATGCCTAGCTCTTCGCTGAGGGCGCTGGCGGTGAGGAATCCGATGACTGTCTTGCCTGAGCCTGTGGGGGATTCAACCATCACGCTTTTGAATGGCGGGTTGCTGGCTCCGCTTCGGCTGATGTATTTGCCGGTGAACATGTCGAGGGCTTGCCGAACGATCCTTCGCTGGTAGTCTCTCGGGTCGACTTTGAACTTGCTGATGATACTGTCCGATAACATCTGAACCTCCTTTGTTAGTGTAACCACGACAGTCTGTAGCAAGATCTATATGGTCTGTAAATGCTCCGCTTCCTGTTTAATACATCGGAAGTATTATGGGGGAATACCGGATTGCGCGGCGCTTGCCGGTTTGTTACAGTGATTTGAGGAGGACAACAATATGACGGACACTGAAATCGTTCTGAAGTATAAAGAGATGCTGGAAGCCGGGACTTTGCCATTGGTTAGGCCGCACGGCGGCATTGGCAGTTTTGCCAGGGCTGTTGTTGTTGGGTATCTTGACCCGGTCGATATATTTTACCAAGTTTCTAGCGTTGAACTAGATGGGTCGTATTTCTTTTTGATAGATGATGATTACGCTAGGTATCTGGTGGTCTTTGAAAATAGTACTTTTGTGTTCTGGAATGATGATGAGCCTGATGGTATTCATCCTGATCTGATAAGTGCTCATCTAATTTCTAAGATTCATCCGTCGGCGAAGGTTCAGGTGGTTTTGGACGAGGAGACGAAGCAGTCGCGGATGAGGATTGAATTGAATGGTAAGTCGGTGGAGATTTTCGATCAGCGATAATTGCGCTGTTTTCGTTGTTTGTTACAGGGTTTTGTGGTGATTTTTTTCTTTTAATTTCGGAGGTAGTATGATTTCAATGACTGATGAGCAGTTGAAGGAATATTGTCATCTGATTGATGACATGTTCGGCGACGGGGGTCGGTTCGATACTTATGATGATTATGTCGATCATTGCGAGTCTCTTTTCGGGGATTATGCTCCTGTGGTTGATAGGGATCTGTTTAATAAATTGTTGGTGATCGATATCGACATCAATTATTTTGCTGAGTATCAGTATGTCAGTGTGCCGGAGGATATGATGTTCGAGATGGGTTTTGCGCTGGTGAAATTGACGACTTTGGCAATTGCTAAGGGTCAGGTTATGTATTGCAAGAATGATTCTTACAAGGGCTATTCATTGGCTATTGGATATATGCCTGCGCAATTGTCGATTATTTCATCGCCAGTTAAAGCTAGAAATTGACAGACTATACCCAATTTGTTACAGGGAACCGGTGGTGATAACCGGTTTTCAGTAACACTGGAGGTGAATCATGGCGAAGTATTATATGATTGAAGAGTACAAGCTGGATGGCCAGCCGAGGCTTGGGGTCTTGGAGCGAGCGTGGGAATCAATGGAGGGGATCAGATGTATCACTCTCAAAATCATTGATCATTATCGGGAAGGGAAAGAAGTTTATCGGACATACCACGAAGATGAGTTGAGACTTTTGGATATTTTGGATGACTCCAAGTAGTTGGTGACGCAGGGATTATCTAAGGGGGCTTGGATGATCCCTGCTTCTATATCAGGAGGATTTATGAAGGAATGGTTTGCGAAAAACCCCACATACATATCATTGACGTCGCGCGGATGCGGCGCTTTGTGCTTGCGCTGTAAAAACACTAATCAGGCTTTGCTGCGGAAAGCAGCGTCGGACCGCGGCAAGATTATCTCTTATAACCCACTTACTCATAGTTATATGGTGAAGTTCAAGAGGATGGCGGGGATTTTTAGTGTTCATGAGAACTGGATTGACGATACAGTTGCATTTCGTAACAGTATTTTGGCGATGAGGAATTCTCTTAAGGAGTATCAAAATGAGGTCTGAACCAAAGTGGTGGGAGAGCACGGACAATGTCTGCCTTCTGGCGCGTCAGTTGCATGACGCGGGGGAGTGGGACACAGAGTATGGTATCAAAAACCTTCTCCGTTATTTCGAGAAGCCATGGAATTATGATGAGGAGTGGAAGCTTCATAATGTGAAAAAGGAAGAAGAAAGGCCAGTGTAACTGTGTCGCTTGACAATGAAGAAAAGCTATATATAGAGGGCTATGACGAAGCGATAATGGGTTACGGTAACCAGTATCCAAGAGATGATGTGGTTATTTATTCTAAGAATAAAATCATTGAAAAGCTCTTGGAGTCTGGTTTAGACATTTATGAGGCCTTGGAATTCTTTGAGGCGCATATTCAGAATGTTTATCTTGGCGAGGGAACCCCTATTATATGTAACGACATGGCGCCGGGGAATGAAACTGAACGCGAGGACGATTATGCCTAATTGGTGCGAATGTGATTTGAAAGTTATTGGCCCAGCAGACAAGATCCAGGAGTTTAAACTGGCGCTTAAGTGCCCGGATGACGATTCTGTTTTTAAGATCAATAATATCATTCCCACCCCGGCGGCGTTGGCTGATGCTCAGGCGAGTTCTAAGGAGATTGTCTTTGACATCGTTTACGGTTCGGAAGAGCAGTTCGCGATGATCAAGACGCTGTATGAATTTGAGGGTGATGACCGGGCCGCCGCGTTTGATAAGTTTATGGCGCTGCAACCTGAAGGGAATAGGGAGGCGATCAAGGAGGCGCTGGTTATTTATAAGCGGAACCATGATCTTTATGGTCATAAGACTTGGTATACTTGGCGCATCCATCATTGGGGCACTAAGTGGGATACTTCTGAGTCTGCTATTTTCAGTGAGACGACTGGTCCTAATGATCAGGCTTGTTTGTTTTACACTTTTAACACTGCCTGGACGCCCCCGGTTGAGGCGCTTCAGATCATGTCTAGTAGGTTTTCATTTCTTACTTTTAAATTACGTTATTTTGAATCGGGGATGGGTTTTAAGGGATATGCTAAGTTTAAGGACGGTGAGGTGCTTGCTGATAAGCGCGGCGGTTATTCTGGTTCCCGAGGGGGTTAGGCCGGGGTTAGGGCGTGCCGTAGCGCAGGTAGTCGATTGTTCTTTGAGCTTCCATTAGATAATCCATATCTTCTTCATGTATTTTGGCTAAATCTTCTAATTTTTCTAGTATTGTTTCACGGTGGTGATATAGCGCTGATGTCGCTACTATTTTGGCTAGGGATTCTTCTCCCGTCGTTGGATATCGCTTGGGTATTTTCTCGAACCAGGTTGTGTCGAATTGCCCAGATTTTCCTTCGATTTTAATGCCTTCTACGCCGATGAAGTTTATTACTTCTCTTTCTACGTCTCCACCGTCTTCAAAGGTCCATTCTTTGACAACTATTGGCAGTATGGTTGGCGGCAAGTCTGTGTTTTCGCCTTTGTACAACACACAAACGACGTCTTCGCCGTCGCGTTCTGCTGTATAGTATAATCTGTAGATGCCGTCGAACGAGCGGGTTTTGCCTGTTCTTTGGTTATGTATTTCGGTTTGTTCGAAAAACATGTCGAAGTAGTTATATCGATCGTGTTTTCTTAGCGCGTCAAGTATTTTCATTGCTTCCCCCGTTTAGTTTTGTCCGGGGGGATTTGTCTTTTCGCGTTTACAAATTTGGCAGTCGTGGTATAGGTTTATGTATTTGTTGTCTACGGTTTTGTCACCGATGACGCTGTGGCCGCACGCGAGTTTTAGTTTGTATTTTTTTGAATTTATATCTATGGGGGGTTCTGTGATGTTGGTGAAGGACATGATGAACCATTTTTGGGTTTCTATTAGCGCTGGTTGTATGAGGAAGCTTCCTTCCACTGAGTTGTTTATTTTAACCTCTACGGCGATGTGCTTTTGGTCATCGGGGCTTCGGAATTCGAGGTCTGTCAGTGGGGACAGGAGGTCCTTTGGCTCGCACGCGTATTTTTTGAACGCGGTTTTGGCGCGTTTGTCGGCGTAGAGGTGGTAGTCAGAGTTTTTGATTGTTATTTTGGTCATTAGTTTCTCCCGTTGTTAGCGTTCTTGAAGAAGGTGTACATGTCGTTTTGAAGCGTGGCTGCTCGGAAGTCGAAGAAGAATTTAACTGGGTCGCATGCCGCTTTTCGTTTTCCTATTAGTTCACTGGCCATTAATCTGACTTCATTAATACTGACATCATATTTGTGGTTTAATGCGGCTAGTTGTTTACTTACTATCTTATATCGGAATACGAATTCGGGGTTTTTGTTCAGGGCGTGGTTTTTTTCGTAAGCTCTGTTCATTAGCGCCTTAATGTATTCTAATTTATCGTAAGCGATAGACCAGCATTCTTTCAGCCATTGGTGCTCTTTTTCGTTAGTTACTTGTATTTCTGGGCTCCCGTGCACGCCGTATGGCGCGAAGAAGATGTCATTGATTCTTGTGTAACCGTCAGCGTCCCATTTCGATTTTGTGAAATTGTTGGTGAGCATTAATTCTTGCGCCTTATATAGCCATTTGTGCTTTAGCTTTTCAAGTAGTTCGGCGTCCGCGACCATGTCGAAGCTAGGCCTGAACGGGTTTTTGGTGTCGGAACGCTCGGGGTCGTTGTCGGGATGGTAGCTTAACCGTCGGCCGATGTCGATATATGTTTTTCTAGTCATGTAATCGAGGGTGCTAAAGAAGTCTTTGGGTTTAGCCGGCGGTAGCGCTGCAAGTCGTTCTTCCTCTGCGCGTTCGCGTTGTTCTTGGCGTTCTATGGCCCCGATTGGGTCACCGGTGTCCCGTGCCAAGTCGGTCCAGTGTTTTAGGATTTCTGGGAATAATTTCTTAATGCCGGTGTCTATGAATGGCTGCAGCATCAGGGCGAGCAATAAAAACGGTGACACTACTGTTAGCACCAATATTGTCGCTGACCAGTAGCAGATGAACGGGATGACGTATTTCATCATAGTACTTTCTGTTCTTGTATTTTGGGCACCGGTGTCTTGTCTAATTCTTTTCTGAGAATCAGGAATTCACGCGGGCATTCGACCTTTACACTGACTCTCGAGGCGTGGATGTTGGTGACAATTATTTCTATTTGTCCCAGTTCGGTCTTGATGATAATTGATTCATTCAACTTCCGTGATACTATAAGTCCCATTAGGTCCTCCTTAATCTTTGGGTGCGAATCCGTTCCGTCCACTTACACTGGCTTTAGCTACGACGTCGTCAGCCTGTATCTCTGCTGTAAAAGCGTCGCTACATTTTATACAATACTTTACATTGGGTAGTGCTTCAACACGGCCCGCGGGAATCTCCTGGCCGCATGCTCGGCATATTCTCATTATAAATCCTCCTATTAGTACGGTAAATACTCTCGAGATTTCTGTAACCAACGGTATTTATCTTGTAAATAGGAGCCCGGTATGCCAAGAGACAATGACGCCTCAAAGAAAGTGTTGGGAGCGTTTAAAAACAGCGCCCTAGGACTGACAGATGATGAATTGCTTCGACATATGGAAGATAGTAAACCGGCTAGTGTTAAAACCATCAGGCACCGGCTCCTGTCTAACGGTGAGATTTACTCTGACGGTACCACCAGGCTGAACCGGCGTGGCCGCGCCCAGGTAGTTTATAAGCACAAGATATATGTGAATAGCGCTAAGAAAAGAGGGAAAGAAAAGAAACCGGTAGAAATCTCTCGAGGGGACAAGATACGCGACGCCATCTCCGGGCTTTTAGCCATCATTCAATTGATCGAAATCCAATTGCCGAAGCGCAAAAAGAAATAATTCAAAAGTATTAAATCCTTAGGGGATTTAAATATTTATAATAAAATAATCGGCGTCCACGGTTTAGAGAAGCTCAACGCCATCAACGATCTTATTTCCGGCGCCGGCACCGTCAAGCCATATCTAGATAAGTACTTCAACCTTTACGCGTTCATCAAGGGCCGAGAACCAGGGCCCGCGTTAGCCATCACTGCTCATCACGATGTGGTTAATAAAAAGTCCGAGAATTGCCTTGACAACAACGCTAGCCTTCTTAACCTGGTAAGTCTCCATAACCAGATCATAGACAACTCTCTTCAGGGACGACCCCCAAAACGGGACGTGGTTATAGCCTGGGTGGACATGGAGGAGGCGTGTAACCCGGCGCTTGCCGGCGTCAACCAGCTACTGCGGGATTATCCCATAGAATATCTGCTTGATCTGGAATTAACCGCCGGGGGAAGTCACCCGGTGATTAACAGGCACGGGACGTTTAAGCTACTCCCAGATATTATTGAGGTAGGCATGCCGCCGAATAATTCTGTTTTGGCGATCACCGCTAGGGCCCCAGGCTCTACACTGCGTGGGAGCGCGTGTTTAACCTTGGTGTCGGATGAGGATTTATTGGAAATTAAAATACGGGGGCGCTGTGAGCGCTGGTTTCAGTGCCACCGCGAGACAGATACTTTTTCCCGGTGGTTTTCGGTGGTGGAGTCGGAGGCGCTTGTTAGTTTATTATTGAGGCTGGTGGATTGACAAATTATCTATAGTCTGCTACAGTCTTTTATGGTGATAAAATTCTTTTAAGGAGACGAATCATGAGTGACAGAAGAGTTAGTCAGTTGATTCCTGTTCATAACGCGATGCATAATGCGTTGATTGAGATTCGGAAGTACTGTGAGGAGCCACCACAGAAAATTATGGGAGCTATCGGTATGATGGGGGCTTCGCTTGATATCCTGTTGGCAGCTATGGTACTGGATAAGGGCGATCCTAAAGAGGTCGCTGGCATTCCTGATCAGATTCTTGACGCTTGGGATCGGGTAGCTAAGATGTTGCCTATCGATGAAGAAGCGAAAGATTTTTTGGATGAGTTGGATTCTGATGAGGAGCATGACGAGGATTAATTCTCAGCTATTTCATGGAGGAATTATGTCAGAAGAAGCTGCTGATTATTTTATCGAAGAGATGGTTCTTAAGTTAATCAAAGAGGGTGTTGACCATCGGGAGATTATGGTGACTGTGGCTCCGCCGAGCTTAGATCTTGGCGGGGCTGTCACCATCGCTAGCGTCGATTGTGGTGGTGGGATTGTTAAGAGATACCTTAGGGTTAAGTTTCTTGAGAATCGGCGCGAGCAGGGTAGGCTTTGGCTGAAAAATGGTTATATGCCTTCGGGCCTTAGCTTTTTCCTCTGGGAGAAGTGTAAGGCCTTGCTTTTGTTATTGGTTTTGTGTTTTACCTGCGGTTGCACCAGGTCTATTGAGACTAATGTTAATACTGATGTGTTGCCGCAGGACCCTCATGTGGTTAATAAGGTGAACCTTGGCGCTTCTTTTAAAGGGAGTTGGTAATGTTTAGACTTGTTAAATTGAAGAAGTCGAGTAAGAAGGGTGATACTTGGGCGCCGATTAATGAGATCGTTTATGATACAAAGGAAGAGGGGTTGAAAGATGTGGCGTCTTATCGGACGTCACAGGACCGGCAACTGGTGGCGCGTTGTATCCCCGCGGAGCATATGGTTAGGGTTTGTGATGTGTTGGTTCCGCACTGGGGCTATCCTTACTAGTCTTTGAATTTTAATCCATATCTTTTCATAAGCAGTTCTAGCTTTTTGTTGTTGCCGAATCGGTCTTTGATTGTGGCCATCGCTAGGAATTCTAACTGTCTTATTCTTTCTCTTGTTACTTTATAGTGGTCGCCGATTTCTGCTAGGGTGTGCCCTAGGACGCATCGGCGGTGGAGTATGTCTATTGATCTTGCGCTTAGGTTAAAGGTGAGCCAGTACCACGCTTCTTCTCTTCCGCCGATTTCTTCTATCATGTCGTGCACCCAGTTGTAGTAGTCTCTATTGTCTTTAAATTCTTGTTGGTCTATGTTGCAACACTGTTCGCTGAACACTTTGCATTTGAAGCTGGTTTTGCTTCTTGAATGGGTGCCGGCCCATGTTGCCATTTCGGCTTCTGATTCTAGTCTGACGATGCGGTATAGATAGCCAAGTATTTGAGTGGAGAAATAGGTTGAGAACTTTACTCCTCTTGTGGGGTCGAACAGCCATAGGTCGTTGTTGAGCTTTATATAGAGTTCGGATAGATATGTGTTTACTTGGCCGCCGAATATTCTTTTACATTTAGAGGCCCAATATTTCAATAGCTTGTGGTGTTGTTCCCAGGCTTTGTCGACATCGGGGTGTCTTGGCCTTGGTGGTTGCTTTTTAGCCATTATTCCTCGTTGTGGTAGCTGGTGGCTTTTTTGAGCGCGTTTTGTAGCTGGTCTATGGTCTCCCAAGCTAGGCTTTTCTTTTCGGGGTCAATGCTGGAGAGGATATTTAGAAGATCGCAGTATGCGTTTTCTGCGGCCTCGTAGAGTTCTGGGGCGGCGCTCATGAGGGTGGCGCTTTCTAGAGACCGGCCGTACCGGTTATCCTTGAAGATGATTTTGCCGGTGGCGGCGGATATTATGTGGCAGTTGGGTGTTGTTCCGCTGCAGGGTGTTTGTTTTACGGTCCATTTTTCTCTTAGCCAGTTTAGCATGATTACTCCTCCGTGTTGGTTATGTGTTCTGGATGTTGTTTCTTTAGCTCTTCTAATTCTGGCCATACGCCTTTGATTACTTCTTCTGCATAGTTTTCCATGTGACTGATCAGGAATGGACGTTTTAGCATGTAGGTCTCAGCGCTTTTCCATCTCCCTTTGATAACGTCTTTAGTGTATTCGATGATGTCGTATCCGGGGAAGCCATCTTCTTCAGTACGATCGTAGTGTTCTTCAGTCTCATCCAAGAATTTTTCAAATTCTGGTTCGCTGTCTGATGAGTCGATGTCTTGCGCAGAATCGAGTTCTTTTTGATATTCTTGCATATCATCGAGTTCTTTTTGTTTCTGCTCTGCTAAATTCGATATTATCGTTTTCAGGTCTTCTTTTGTAGCTGGGAATTGCTTCCAAGATGCTAACTGCACTGCGGTATCTTGGTCATATGGCGAATAGATGTTATCACTGTTTCCGTCTGCTTCAACATCAAAATGACGCACTACCCCGCTTGGATTCAGTGTGTAGCATACGATTTGCTTGATGGTGCTTTCTTTGCCGAAAGGTAAATCAAAATTATTCATGTTACTACCGTATACTTCTTCTGCTCTGTTAGTATCTGAAACCCATAATCTGCCATTCGAAAAATTACATTCAAAGCCTGAGAAATTATTAGCCATTTTTATCCCCTTGAACAAGTGTTAAAAACCCAATACTTTGTAGCAGGCAATGGTCAAGGTGTAAATTATATGGATGTGAATTATTCTAGTCGGTCTTTTACTTCGTGGATACTTATTACTTTGCCACTGTCTTCACCGAGCTCGATTGTCTCGGGGGTCATGGGGGTGGCTTTTACTAATAATTGTTTGTCACCTACCCAGATTAGATATTCGTCTTCTGAGTTGGTCTTTTTCTTGATGCCTAGGGTGATGCGGAGATTTTTCTGCATGACTTCTATGTGGAAGTATTCGGATTCTTCTTCGAGTAGGCTTTTGGTGTCGTAGGCTGTTGTGCTCCACGCGCGGAATTTCCAGTAGTGTTGTTCGCTTTTTGGGCTTTCGAACATATCTATTAGGAAGCGTTTGGCGCAGCATTCTTCGCAGTCCCCGACTTCTCTTGGGAAGGAGGCTGGGGGTAGCTCTTTATCGCAGCATGTGCAGGTTCTTAGTGGGTCCATGTTTTTCCTTAGTCTTCGAGGAGGCCGAGGCGTTTGCCGATGGAGGTGGGGAGTTGTATGGGTTTACCGAGGTTTTCGGCCATCAGGACGAAGGCTTCTTGCCATGTTTTGGCGAATGGTAGTTTTTGGTCGCTTCCCATGGTTAGTCTGGGATCGAGTTGGTCTTTGATGTATTTTCGGGGGCCGACGTAGGAGTCGAGGACGTGTATTTCGCCTTTGTCTAGGTGTTCTTTGGTCGAGGCCCAGATGATCATTACTTCTGGTTTTTGTTCGGTTTTCTTTTTCATGACTATGCTCCTTGGTTAAATGGTGAAATCTGGTTTATTGTAGCAGGTTTAATGGGCTTTGTCAATCGTCAATATGTTTGATGACTGTTTGCGTATATTCTAGCTGGCTATAACAGTCCATAAGTCGTTCGCCTGAGTATCGGTTTTGCGTTTTTCGGATGGCCACAGTGTGGGAGCCTATTATTTCCCATTTGTCTTCGAGGTGGGCGTTTACTTTTTCCATTAGGTCGGTTACGTTGTCGTCGATTAGGATTTTGTATTTCATTACATATCCCCTTGATTCTGGGCGATTTCGATTGTGAATTTTATGTCGAGGGAGTTTCGAGCGTATTCTTTCCACTCGGGGTCGTGGTCCGAGTCTGAGTCTAGCACGTCTTCGAAGTGAGTGCAGGCTGTTTCGATTAGGTTTTCGAGTATTGCTTTTACTTCGTCTGGTCTTAGGCGTTCTGCATTTTCGGCCGTTACGTTGAATCTCATCGTTTTACCTCTGGAGGATGTTTCTGACCCAATATTCTGTAGCAAAGAGGGGCAGAGAAGTAAATCTCGAGATTGATGTCTGATGATTCTTTTATTATACTTAGCAGCCCATTTTTTGTCTTTCATTATGTATGGTTCGGCTTCTGGCCATCTTATCCCTAGTTTTTTACCTCTGTTAATGATTTCTTTAGCGTAATCATATGCCAATTCTGGGTCTTTCATTATGTATGGTTCAGCTTCTGGCCATCTTATCCCTAGATTCTGGCCTTTATTGATGATTCTGAAGGCATATATGTAAGCTGCTCGAGGATCAGTCATTATAATAGGTTCTGCCTCAGGCCACCTTTCGCCCGTTATTTCGATTCCGCCTCTGCTCCAGTCATGGGTTAGATGATAAAGACAACCGGCAGCTGACATTGTTTTTGGATCCGTTTTGTCGACATTTGCCATCATTTTTCTCCTTGAAAAGTGTTAAACCTAAAATTATATAGCAAAAAGGGGCGGAGGAGTAAATCCCCCACCCCATGCTTTCCTCGTTGGAAATGGTACTATTCCTCTTCCTCACCCACCTTATAGATGAGCTGCGACAAAAGAACATCCTTGAGCTGGATGTCCGTCCTCTTGCCAAGGTAGCTCGGCTGGTAGAGCGCGTTGCTAGGCTTCCGAGCGTAGAGGTATTTAATCTCAACGATGTCGCCATTTTGTGGAAAGTCATAATTCACGGGGATGGTGCAGTTTCCCACTGATATGAGCTTCCTCCCGACGACATATTCACTACCGTGTTCAGGCAGATCTTCGATCAGACCTAGGGACACAGACCTTTTGTCATTTATAGCGGTGACGATTGCGGAGCAGCTTTTGTAGAACTTGTACTTGAGGTATCCGCCACCGCTTGCGGGACGCCCAGCCTTATAGAACGCGTTTTTGTGCTTGAACACCACGCCTTCGGCGGATTTTAGGTCTTCGAAGGCCTGGGCTTTGTCGTAGCCTGAGTGGGTCTTTACGACTTTGACGTTGGTGTCGTCGATGCCGTTGAGCAGTTCTGTCAGTGCTTCATACCTTTCTTCGAAGGTGTTCTTGGCCGCGAAGTCCATTGCTTGGAGTCTTAGGAGGTCGAATACGTGGTAGACGTCGGCGACTAGTTCTCCGTCGATGATGTAGTTCTGGACTGAGGTCTTGATGAGGGTGTCGTGTACTTCTTGGGGAATTGTGGCTTCGCGTCCTGTTCGGCTGACTGCGGTGATGCTGTCGCCTTTGCGCGTGAGGATCATGCGCACGCCGTCCATTTTTTCTTGCATGATCCAAGAGTCGTCTATTAGTAGTTGCTTGAGCTGGTATTCGTTTACGGGGTTTAGGAGGTTACAGATTGATTCGAATGGTTTGTCGGTGTCGGGCACGGTGATGGAGTTACCGAGTGTTCTGCCGGTGTCGGAGGTGGGCATGTAGCCTTTGCTGGTTTTTTCGGATAGTTTTTTATGGTAGATGGCGATGGCTTTGTCGATGGATACTGGGGATTTGGTCTGCGTGGCACTTTGTAAGGCTCCGCCTCGCCTACCCCATGAGCAGTTGACGATATATCCGCCGTCTGCTTCTTCGAGGGTGACGTTGTAGACTTTGTCGCTTACATTGTCTTTGAAGTAGAGGCTGGCCGATTGCATTACTACAGTATTCATCATTTTTCTCCTTGAAAAGTGTTAAAACCCAAAACCCTGTAACAAATGGAAACCGAGGGGAAATAGTTACTTGGAGCATTCGCAGATCGATTTGCAGCAGCCCTCGTGGTCCCATTCGCCGTTTGGCTTTGTTGTTATGCCTTCGGCTGTTACTGTCACCCGAGTGCCGTCGCCAAACATGCGTTCGAATAGGTCGGGGTCGATAGGAGCGAGAGCTTTTTCTACTATTTCTGTCAACCGGCATGTATCAGTCCAGATCTGTAGAAGCTCTTGAAAGATCTCTTCGGTATATCGAAAAAAATAGTCGTATTTGTTTTCCGCTATGTTTTTTTCGTAATATTTCTGATATCTCTTGTTGCCATCTTTGGCCAGTTGTATAATAAGGCCTTTAAACATGCAATTCAGCTCTTCGCCAGCACAATCCATGATTTCATCTATGCTTGTTTCGAGTTCTTTGATCTTTTCTGCACGTTTATTTTTAGCAAAATCACATTCATCAATGGTTAGCGTAGGATATATCTTATTTATTTCTTCTAAGCGCTCTTTTTTGACAGGCTTCCCTTTTACCTTTTTTAATCTTTCTAGCTTTTTGGTGAGGCTAGCGTATTCCTTGTGCAGAGCAGCGACTTCACGTAGACCAGCTTTTGGTTTCTCTATATGGCCACCAGATATTTCAGCTACACTGATACCATTGATATAGGTCGAACAGTAATCATTCCTTACCATAAAATCAGTGCCACAGCTGCGGCCGCCATACTCTGACTGTTGGTCCCACCCAAAACTTTTTAAGCCGGGGTTTTCTTTAAATAATTTTTTGCTTTCTTTAGCGAAAGTGCTAATTAGTTTTCTTTTGTTGACTTTGTTTAAAATCTTTAATCCGTTCATCATTTTCTCCTTGAAAAAGTGTTAAAACCCAAAACCCTGTAACAAAGTGGGGTTGCTGCGTCAACCCCTAGGGAAGTTAGCTCTTGGCGTAATTCCGAGCGGTTTCAAGGAGGTTCGGAACCAGCCCTTGAACGGTGTAATTGGCGTCCCTCCACGCTTTGGCTTGCGCTATCCGGTCATGGACGTTGAGGATGCTGACGAAACGCAAGGTGTCGCGTTGGTAGGGGCAAAGGGAGCCGATTTCTTTGTGCTCCTTAATATTGGCTTCAATCGGGGCATTCGTAACAAGAACGCTGGTCGGTGGGACTTTGTCTTCGATGATGTCCACGTAGATCGATTCTTCAGTTGTCATTCTTTCTTCTCCTAAAAGTGTGATTTTCGAACCAATACCCTGTAACAGACGGGGCTGCTGGGGCAACCCCCGCTTTTCTCCTTGAAAACTGAACTATTCGTCTTCGTCGTCGTCGTCGTCGTCGTCGTCGTCGTCGTCGTCGTCGTCGTCGTCAGAACCATCGGCCATCTTGCTTTCTTTGCCGGCTTCAAGGATTTGGAATTCACCATAGATATTATGAAAGGTGACGACAAGTTCAGTCGCATTCGCCAAGGCTTCCAGTAGTTTCGCTGGGGCAGGAACACCAATCAGGCTACATGCTTCTGGTAGTACTTGTGAAAGCGATACGATGGTCGATTTATGCCATTCTTTCTTTGCTGATTTTAAATTGATGCCATAAAGAACTAGATTTTCATAAGTTCGCTTTTGCCATCTATTTGGGTCCCATTTACAGTCTTTATCATCGCGAGGATAGTCAAAACAGTAAGTTGCTCGACCGGATTTATCAACCCCTATCCTGTGTTTTTGTAGCATATTAGGCCCGCAATATGAAACCCTTAGCCTAAACTCAACGAAATCATCACTACATTGCGTTAACCAAATATCACTTGTCGACCAAATTTTAGCATCAGTCATTTCAATTCTTCTCCTAAAAGTGTGATTTCCGAACCCAATATCCTGTAACAGACGGGGTTGCTGGGGCAACCCCTAAGAGGTATAATTAGCTCCAGATGTCACTATCGTCGTCTCCGTCGTTATCTTCTTCCTCGAGGCAGTCGATATTTTCTGCTTCTTCAAAACCAGTAGGGACGCCAAGGGATTCACAACCAGGCCATTTCTTGTGATAAAGATCGTTAGGAAGAGTAGTATCGCTTTCGCAAGCGATCGAATCATATTTAGCTTTTATTTCTTCGATCCATTTTTGCAGATCTAAATCATTAGTCTTTGTCGTCGATATTAAATAATAAACTTCCCAGCAATAGCATCCAGCGCCGTTATCGCTAACTAATCTTATCGTTTCACCATTTTTTAGTCTTTCTACTATTCTATCGCCACAGTCGCGATTATATAAGATCTCATTATAGAATCTTCTTCTATCGATTGTGCCGCTGGCATAAGAAAATTTCGTGTAGACTTCCGAATCGCCATATTCGCCCTTGTATTCGATACTTACAACTTCTTCGTATACCATTTGCTTAACTCCTAAAAGTGTGATTTCCTAATACTTTGTAACAAATTGGGTTGCTGGGGCAACCCCGCTTTCCTCCTTGGAAACCGACTACTCGTCTTCGTCCTCGTCCTCGTCCTCATCTGTTTCCTCTGCTTGTCCAAGATGCTTACCAGCTTCGATGATTTTTCCGTCAAAGTAAACTATAAGTTCAGTAGCTTTATCAAGCGCAGCAGAAAGAGCGTCAGGAATTGGAATCCCTACTTTCTTACACTGCTCCTTGAGTGTCGAGACCACATTTTTTAGCGTTCTATCCGCCCAAGCACCATCTGCTGATGAATTTAAATAAATCCCCGCGCCAGTGCAAGCAAGATCGAAAAATGACCAGCTACCAAACTCACAGTTGTTGTGCAGGTCGTCAGGAAGTTGAAACTCGTATTCAACTCGCCCCTGGTCATCCACACCAACAGAGTGTTCTTGGACAAAATCACCACCATCACGGCCGCCAGGGTGTTCAACCATAACTGCAAAACTTATACCAGTATCGCTATATCGTGTGATCATCTTTTCTCTCCTTAAGAAAGTGTGTTTCGAACCCAAAATCTTGTAACAGACGGGGTTGCTGGGGCAACCCCCGCCGCTGCCTATTTAGAACGTGCAATCGAGATCAGCTGCATTCCCGCCGATCTCGACATAGAGCGCCTTTAGCTCATCGATCGTACCACCCGCCTCGCTGGCCGTGATACCCCCAGCCCGCATTTGCAGGATCTGTGTTTGTAACGCAGACCGCAACTGACCCATCTGCTTCGTGTTGATCGTCTTCATTTCGTCTCTCCCTTGGTGTGTGTTTCGAACCCAAAACCTTGTAACAGACGGGGTCGCCAGAGGCAACCCCGCTTTCCTCCTTGGAAACCGACTACTCGTCTAGCTTTTTTAATCTGTACGCTTCTTCTCGATGGTTGCAGGCATCCGTCTCATTAGGATCTAGCTCAATAGCTTTGGTGTAATCTGCTATTGCTTCTTCATACATCTTTAAATCTTGATAGGCTAATCCTCGATTTAAGTAGGCGAACACATACTTAGGATCCAGCTCTATCGCTTTGGTGTAGTCAGCGATAGCTTCGTGGTTCTTGTCTATTACGTAATACAAAGCCCCACGTTCGTTGTAGTCCTTGGCAGTCGGATTCAGCTCTATCGCTTTGGTGTAATCTTCTATCGTTTCTCCTTCCTGCTCTTTTTTGAATGCCAGCAGCTGATCTTTGATGGCCTCAAGGTAGACAAAGAGCTTATCCAAAACCCCGTCGTCCTCACGGAATTCGTCTGCCCAACGCCCTTCCTCACGCGGTGCTTCAAAGTCTAAGTCACAGAATAAATCTGATACGTCATCTCCGTCCAACGTTACTGTGACTGATGCTGAGTCTTCGCCATGGCGTGGCCCTGGGATTACTTCCTCCCATTCTAAGTCGCCAAAAGGCGTAGTGGCAGTGAAATTCAAATGCCCGCAGTCCCACTTCCCGCCCGGCTCATAGTCAAAATCACTGATGGTCATCTTATTCTCTCCATTCACGCCAGCGATCCAGATTTTTAACTTCTCCGCTTCACTCATCGATTCATAGCTCATCTTTTCTCTCCTTAAGAAAGTGTGTTTCGAACCCAAAACCTTGTAACAGACGGGGGTCGCTCACGCAACCCCCTAGGAACTACTTGGACAGTGGTGTCACTTGGTAGACGGGGTCTCCGTCCTCAGTCACGCCGCGGCCGTACTCGTCGACGCTCAGGCCGGGGAACACGTTCTGTGCGTAAACGTGGGCCTCAATAGTGGTCCCGAAGGGGCCAAAGGTCCTGGTCGCCACAACCGTCTCGCCGCACTCAAACTGCACAACTGTAAACATTTTTCTACTCCGTGTGTTTCGCGGTCACCACTGCGGTCCCCGCTCCTCTCCCTGTAACAAGCCGGCGCCCGCCTGTAAACCCTCAAACACTGTTTACAAAGGCTTCTCGGCTTGCTACAGGGTTTTGGGGTTCGAAAATCACACTTTTAGGAGAAGAAAAAATGAGTGAAATCAAGTTCGTCGGTAAAGGCACCAAAGTTTTTATCGTTTATGACGAAAAAGGTGTTGAAGTCGCGAATTTTTACATTCGGTCTACCGGCCAAAACCAAGCCGAGAAAACGGCTCAGGCGTTGTTCGGGAAGAAGGCCAGTGTCGCGTACACTGAGATCTAATTCCTAGGGGGTTGACGCAGCAACCCCATTTTGTTACAGGGTCTCGGAGATTTAACACTTTTTCAAGGAGAAGAACTAATGCCTTACGATGAAGGAAAAATGCTCGAAGTTTTAAATGGTCTTGCCGAGAAATATGAAGACACCAAGATCTATAGTAAAGAAGAATGGGCCGACCGAAACGAAAAGGTCGGAAACGGTTCAACCTTTACACTGATATGTGAGGGGCCGCTTTATGAATTATTAAATGGATATATCCCAGCTGGTAAGGATGATATGGATGTTGATAGGCTGAATAAAGTGGCAAAGGAACATGGTTTCTGGTGGGACCGAGGTTTTGATTGGTCATACCATTTCTATAGGATATGACCATTGCATTTTCGGCTATGGTTTGTCACAGTATGCTGGGTTCAAAAAACACACCACAAGGAGACGAAAATGGACAAAATGATCGCAGAGAGAAAAAACTCGGACAGCGGATTCTTGAAAGGCACTTTGAAAGGTAGGCCGATCGAATGCCGTTGGAATTCCCATGAGCTCTGGATCAATGGCAAAATGTGCCAAGAGCATGCCTTCGAAGGTCTCCTTGAGGCCGTCTTTTGCGCTGCAAATGGTCTCATCAAGTCAGAAGACGATGCCGATGACGTGCCCTTCACCAGCGAAATTTCCCAGATCACATCAGAGGGCGGGGCGGATTTTGAATTCCAAGGCCGAAGGTTCAAGTTCGAGAACTTCCGGCAGGGCGATTGAGGATTGCATTTTCGGTTCTGGTCTGTCACAGTATTTTGGGGGTTTCGGACACTTTTCCAAGGAGATAACGATGTTCATAGTAGTAGAATTTGGCTGCGGGGGCCAGGCTGTGGTCCCTAGATCATATGGGCCTTTTAAAACCGTACCTGAGGCTCACTGGTTTGCCATAAAGAAGTTTAAGGGTAGGGGTCTAGCTGATTCCCTAGATGTTTACGAAAGGGGATGTACGGTGGATGACGAGCTTGTCTACCAAGTGAGCAGGCTGATCAGTGCTGAAAAGATTTTGGCGTAGATATTGGCTAGAGGGACGGAAGCTCAACGGCCGAGCAGAGTGCTCATAACACTAAGGAAGTGGGTTCGATCCCCACCCGTCCCAATGAAAAATAAAATTTAAAGGAGAAAACAGATGAAGAATATCAACAGACCAGAATATGATGTAAATCAAATCGCGTCATTCATCACTGAAAACGTAGATGAAATCAATATGCCAGGACAAGTAAGGCCTGAACAGCAACCAGAACAACAACAGCCAGGGGCGTCAATGCAAACCGGCCAAGGGATGGGTGACTCAGGACAATACAGTGGAAGTTTCGAATATCAGTTCGAAGAATTCGAAAAAGACGGAGAGCTTTACAGTGGTACGCTCGTTGTCGACACCAACACCGAAGGCGAGTACGATGAAGACGGTGGAGCCTCCTACGCGGTGTCGGCTGAAGGATTTAAAGGAATTAATAACTTTCAGCGCCAAGACCCGAATACTGGGGAGTATACTGACATCGATACAAGCACACCCGAAGGTCAAGATATCATGACCAAAGTAGGGATGAGCATAATCCACGAAGAACCAGAGCATGATTCCACAGAAAATGATTTCGGCCTTGCGCTGAGGGATCATGAAGCGTCAAATGACAGAAGTCCAAATGATTATATGGATTAATCTTTCGTTTCAACACTGGGACCAAATCGATGATCGAAGCATTTGTGCAAGTCCTAATAAACCGCGGCATACATGTCAATTGTGTTCTAGATTTAGGGTCCCGAGATCTAGAACAATCGATCGAGTTCACGAAAGCATTTCCTAGCGCTAAAATCCACGCGTTTGAGTGTAACCCCAAAAGCGCTACTCTCTGTCGGTCT
>Ga0209296_1001064_pt1 | contig 22032 bp, 31 predicted proteins | sample S_130206_EF_Meta_FD_187319 | JGI IMG/M metagenome (GOLD analysis project Ga0209296, IMG submission 187319) | Freshwater microbial communities from Lake Simoncouche, Canada to study carbon cycling - S_130206_EF_MetaG (SPAdes) (version 2) | ecosystem: Environmental > Aquatic > Freshwater > Lake ...
AAACAGCTATTAAATACATTGCTGCAAAAAACTTTAAACAAATAAATGAATGGAGAGAGAAAAATCCAGAATCCGATGATTATGACTCTCAAAGACACATGGATTACCATCAAATTGTTATACACTCAATGGGTGGCTCAACAAAAGAAGAAGACGAGAAACACTATAATAAAATAATAAGAAATGTTAGCAAAGAAATTGTTATAAACAAAGAGAATAAATAGTTTAAAATTGAGAATTTTAAAATATTTGTATTATAAATGTCAAACGCGGTGACAAAGCAAGTAATTAGCGTTTTTGAAAATCGCGATGTCTTTTTAAACTTGTTGAAGGCTAACCCTGGTTTAGTAATAGTTAAATTGGGGGCTACCTGGTGCGGTCCTTGCAAGAAAATTGCTCATATTGTAGAAGCATTCTTTGCATCTTCTCCCCCGAATGTTATTTGTGCCGACATTGACGTTGATGAAAGTATTGATTTGTATTCTTACTTGAAACAGCGTCGCATGGTAAATGGTATTCCAGTTATTCTTATGTATAAGAAAGGTAATGTGTCATTTGCTCCGGATGATAGTGTTACTGGCGCGGACCCTGGTCAATTAGATGCTTTTTTTAAAAGATGTGGCCTTCATCTATTAGCTCTTCAAAAGGCATATGCACAAACCCAGACCCAGCTTTTGAAATAAAATTGAAAAATTCTTTTTTAAATAAATTAAATTCAAAATACTTATCCAAGATGGATCAATTCGTCCAAAGAGAGAGTTTTGCAATTCAGAGTGCAATTGTTATCAATGAGCTCCAACAAATGATTGAAAAAACTAAAAAGATAGAGGTGCAACTTAAGAAAGAGGCTTCTCCGCAGGTTGTCCATGATGAGTTTTATAGACCATCCTCCGAAACTCAGGACATGCAGCCGTTAAGAAAAAGAATTAAATTAGGAAATTAAAATTTAAAAATATTATTAACAATAATATATGGACCAAGAGTTTGAAAAACCCAAGATCACCGGATATACGATTTACTGCAAATCCGGCTGTGTAAATTGCATCAAAGTTAAAAAATATTTAACAGAAGTAAATGCCCCAATGAATATAGTTGATTGTGACGAGTATTTAATTAAAGCCAAGGAAGAATTTTTAAAATTCATAGAAGAAAATGCAGGAAAATCTGTAAGAGTATTTCCAATAGTTTTTTTTGAGAAAAAGTTTATTGGTGGTTATACCGATACTGAATATCATTACAACAGGTTAAATGCATTTTCAAATAATTTATTTTTTTAAGCTATTGTATATATTTTATTTATATTTAAATGATGTGATTTAAATATAAAAACTTATTTTTATAAATAATAATGCAAGCATTTTTTGTTTTATTTTGCGTTTTTGGTCTAGTAAACTCATTGCGAACAACAAGATTGGTCATGAACATTCCTGACAATATTGCCAGAAAGAGATATCTTTTTGGCGAAAAGTCATATAACACATTGGTTAAAAATATTGAAGACCATAAGGTAAAGAATCTTTATTTTAATGAGAAGTTGGACACGGTTATTGCTGAGGATTCTGAGGAACATGAATTTCCCATAGAAGATTATACTGTTACAAAGATTACTCCTTTTATAACAGATAAATTGGTTGACCTCTCTGTTAAAAATGACGTAACAACTACATTTGCTCAAGTACCTACACCAAATCCATATTTTCAGATTATTGGCAATGTGGTAAATGGAGCCGAAATGTTTCTTTTGCCTGGTATTATACTGAGTGTAATAATTAGTTTTTTCAGAGTGAATGGTCAAATGAGGAATCCATCGTCATTTTTAGGTGGAGGAATGTCAAATGATTTAAATAAAGATAAAATTAATATGCAAAAGGCCAATGTTTCTCTCTCCAGTTTTGCTGGAAGTCCAGAAATATTTCAAGAATGCACAGAGGTTGTTTCTTATTTAAAGAATAGTACCTTGTATGAACAGGCCGGAGCAGAGATTCCTCGTGGAATTTTATTAGAAGGGTCTCCAGGAACGGGTAAAACTTTGTTGGCCAAAGCAATTGCAAGCGAGGCTGATGCAAATTTTATTTCAATTGCTGCAAGTGAGTTTGTTGAGATATTTGTTGGTATGGGTGCAGCAAAAATTAGAAATCTTTTTAAGACTGCTAGAGAAAATAAGCCTTGTATTATTTTTATTGACGAGATTGATGCCGTTGGAAGACAACGAGGTGCTGGTATAAATATGGCGAATGATGAAAGAGAACAAACATTGAATCAGTTGTTGTCTGAGATGGATGGGTTTGCGGACAATGAAGGCATACTTATTATGGGTGCAACAAATAGACGTGATGTTCTAGATGCTGCATTGCTTAGACCAGGAAGGTTTGATAGAATTATCAATGTTCCTCTGCCTGACACTGAATCTAGAAAAAATATTTTACAGGTTCATTCAAAGAATAAAGTGCTTGCAAGCTCGGTAAATTTGAATCTGGTAGCAGAGCTTACAGGTGGGTTTTCTGGAGCACAATTAAAAAACTTGATGAACGAGGCCGCCATTCTATGTGCACGAGATGGTGGCACTGTTATTACTGAAACAATATTATTAGAGGCGTTGGACAAGTTGATAGTTGGTATTGTGAAAAAAGTGGATACGAGGGATGATGAGGCTAAACGCCGTGTTGCTATTCATGAAACCGGTCATGCACTTTTGGCCGCAATATATAATAATTATTTTGACTTAAAGAAAGTGAGCATTCAAAGCACATATAGTGGAGCTGGCGGTTACACAGTGTTTAATGAATACAAAAATGTGACTGAGAGTGGTCTTTACACCAAGGATTTGCTATTTAAAAGGCTTATGGTTGGCATGGGAGGAAAAGCGGCTGAAAATATATTTTACGGCGATGACCATGTTTCCGTCGGTGCTGTCCAGGATTTAAAACAGACAAACTCACTTGCTCAGCGAATGATTGGTAATTACGGGATGGGATTAAAGATGGAAGTTTTCTACAATGATGAAGTAGACAACGATAGAAACCCTTTTTTAGGTCGCAGTTTATCTATGGGTGCAAAGTATTCCGAACATACAAAGGAAATATTTGACAAAGAATCTTTGAACTTGGTCAAGAGTGCATACGCTGAAGCAAAAACAATTTTGACAGAAAATAAGGAATTAATGGATATAATAATTCAAAAATTATTAGAAAATAGTATCCTACTTGGAAATGATGTTAATCAAATTATTAATAATAATACACGCATAAATATTAATTAATGCGAATTTTTTGTTCATTTACAGAAAAATTGAATTCCTTTTTCTCTCTTCTCTTGGAATCATTGAACCCAAAATTAACAATGAATCAGACAACTGTTGAGGAAGCTATGCTATATGCAGAATCCCTAAAAGGACTCCCCTTTAGGTGGTATGTCAATGGAGAACTAGAAACATTTTCTGGAGATAATGCATTTTGGTGCGAGAATTCTCCACCACCATCCGCCGAAGAAATTCGGATGAAGGATAAATATATTGTTTGCACCGGATTACCAAACTTGCTGCGTAGATTCTGCGGACTAACTATTCCTGGACTTGGTCCCAAGATTCGCGGCAAATATGGTGATGTATATAAACAATATCCAGGCGGAACTACTGCGTGGTTTGCTTACTTGTATCAGAATAAGCGTGTCCAAAAATTTGACATCAAAGCTCGCTATCCAAGAGGCACGCTTCTAATGGCACGTTACAAGGCCAAGGACTTTGGCGAAAAAGACCAAGGGCATCTCGCTGTGGTATATGACGATGTTGAGGAAACAAAAACGATAAAGGAACAATTAATTATTCATTCTACGCCCACAGTTGATTACAAAAACCGCGACAGTTGCAAGGATCATGGAAGTGTCAAGATTGAGTCATTCAACATATCAAATGAATTGTTCAAGTGGGACAAGATTAGCTACTACAAGTGGGTGTGTTTGCCCGAGGATTGGTTGCTTTTAGATTAGATTAACAAATTCAAAAATATTTATATATCAAATTAATATATAAATATGGCTTTTAGCAGAAGACAAAAAAGGACAAAAAGACGCGTCAAGAAGTACAACAGAAAGACAAGTAGAAAACATGGAAAGAGATCTCAAAAACTAAGTGGAATAGCCAAAGGCATTGAATCCAACTGTCCAAATACTCAAGTAAATTGCAATTTGCTTGATAAACATTATACAGAAGGAAACAAGTTAAACGAGGTGTGGGATACTTGCATTAACATGAATGGAATAAACAATCATATTATATATGTAACCTCAAAGAATGTGGCTATTAAAAGTGTTGAAACGCTTCAAGTTCCAGAGTTTGTTGTAAAGTTTGACGATGAAAATGAACCAAGAACATGCAAAATTATGATTGAGGACAAGTATATTGCTTGTTTTTTGAAAATATGCGGTCAATGGTACGCAATGATGCGACTATTTGGAAAAACTTTGAACACTGGATTTTTAGCTAGAACAGAAAAAAATAAAGTTTTTTACAGGATAAGCAACATAGACATAGACTCAAATGACCCTTCAGGTGGAACTGGTGTCATTAAAATTCCAAAAGATTCTTATAAAGATTCTGATTCAAGTCCAATTCTTTCAACAAGCAGCACAAAAGTAATTGAATTAACTGACAAATGTTTTGAAAATATAAATAAACAAACGGGGAATGTTTTTAATGTATTGCAAAGATTTCGCCAACAAAAGTTGGCAGCAAATGAAGCTAAATATCAAGTACTTGACAATGTAGTAGACAATGGCGTAGATTTGTTAATTGATTAGTTTGAGGTAAATTTTAATATAACCTTTTCTAATGTTTGTATATGAACTCAGTAGATTTAGATATAAACAATTATAACTTACAAGACATTCTCTCTTTATTTAAAGTTCCTGTTAATTTTGATGAACATGATATGAAAAGAGCAAAACAGATTGTTTTAAAGACACATCCAGACAAATCCAATCTTCCGGCAGATTATTTTCTTTTTTATTCAAAGGCATATAAGATGTTATATTCTGTATGGGAATTCAAAAAACGCGGAGATGTAGATAGTAAGAATCCCAAAAATACAGAATATTCAACTTATTCAGATGAAGACAAGACGGTTCTATTAGACCAATTCTTTGAATCCAATGAAAAATTTAAGAAGAGTGCCAACTTTAATAGATGGTTCAATGAACAGTTTGAGAGAAATAAGTTATCCAATGAACACGAAGAAAAAGGATATGGTGATTGGTTAAAGACCGATGAGGACATAGAACAAGCAAAAAATGTGTCAATGGCAACAATGAAACAAGAATTTGATAAAAAAAAATCACAAGCTCGTTCTCTCATTGTGAGAGAAGATGTTCAGGAATTATGGTCTAACAATTCTATATCTTCATCAGAATTGTCAAATGATGCACCCGGGACTTATGATTCTGGTTTATTTAGCGGATTAGGCTTTCAAGATTTATATAAAGCTCACACAGAAACTGTTATTCCTGTTACAGAAGAAGACTACGAACAGAAACAAAAATTTGGAAGCGTAAATGAATATATGAGTTATAGAAACAATCAGGATACAAAACCATTGTCAGAACAACAAGCAGAACAGTATTTAAAACAAAGAAATGAAAAAGAAGAAGAAAAGGCAATTAGAAGAGCCTATGAATTAGCAAAACAGACTGAGATGGCAAAACAAAAGAACCAAGAATTCTGGAGCGGATTGCAATTATTAAAGAATAAATAATGGCATCTAGATGAAATAAAATCTATAATAATATTATATATGCCATTTAAGATAAAAAATTACACGAATTACATATATCTGTTAATTGTTTTGATGATTGTATGGTTTTTATACAATAGATATGAAGATAAACGCATGAGAGAAGAAAATAGCGAAAACTATAATTCAATTCAAAAATATTTATTAATGGATACAGATTTAGCCAAAGAAAAAAAACCAATTTTATGGATTCCTATAACATATGAATATAATGCCAGAAACTGGATAAGTTTTGGCTCACGCAGTTCATTTGAGTTGAATCAGCCATACATGTATTTAACAGTTAAGAGTATTATAAATCAATGCGAAGAATCTTTCCGCATATGTTTAATAGACGATGATTCTTTTGCAAAACTTATTCCTGGATGGTCTGTTAATATGAAAACAATTTCAACCCCAGTTTTAGATTATGTTCGTTCTCTCGCAATTTCAAAATTATTATATATTTATGGAGGAATGGTAGTACCTCCATCATTTTTGTGCATGAGAGACCTAATAGAATTGTATAATATGGGAACAAGTGGAGAGAAAATGTTTGTTTGTGAAACTGTGGATAGAAATATTACATCAACAACTCACGAGTTTTATGCGGACACAAGCTTTATGGGTTCTACAAAAGAAAATCCGGTAATGCAAGAATTAATAGATTTTATGCAAAGAAAAGTGTCATCTGATTATACGGCTCAATCGGAGTTTTTGGGAGACTTTAATCGTTGGTGCAATACTCGTGCAAATAAAGGTCAAGTTAAATTAATTCCTGGAAAATTAATTGGAACAAAGACCATGGATGACACAACAATATTAGTTGATGATTTATTATCAAATGATTACATTGATTTGTATCCTCAGGCCTATGGTATTTATATTCCTGCAAAAGAGATATTGAACCGTCGTCATTATGAATGGTTTGCGAGACTTTCGCCCAAACAAGTATTGGAATCAAATGTAATAATAAGCAAATATATTTTATTGGCTAGCACGCCTGATTCTAAGAAGGGAACGATTGAGCCAATGATAGATAGACCCAAAAAATGGGTTGGTTACTGGCAAGTTCCATCTGGTTTTGGTCTATGGGGTCTTAAACCTCAGCCATTTGCTACACATTTGATAAGAAAAAATACAGACCCAAAACCTTAAAAGCTAATTTCATCTGACCATAAAAAACTGGTAAGGCCAACTTCGCATTTCTTCATTTTCTTCATCACTGTAGTCATACACAGGATCATAATCATCTGGTAGAGTTTTGCACGACAGGCAATCAAAAAAACTGTATAAAATGGAATATAATTTCATGACTCTTAGTTATAAAATTATATTATATATTTGCAAAATAAACATAGTAAATTATGTTGTAGTTAGATTTGTCATATTTTATTTGGGATGTGTATGTTATTTTATTAAAGTTGCAGATTTGTCGTAAAACAGTTGTAAATACATTATAAGTTAGTTTTCTCTCTAAATACTTTTGTTTTGATAAATGATAATAAGGTTTACATTTCTCAAAGAATTCGTTAATCCCGTTTGTAAATATACCTTTTTTATAAGAGTCATTGTTAATAATATAATATTTATCAGTTTTGCTGCATATATTATCTAAAAGTTCAAATAATAATTCTGTTGGAATCTGATTTTTAAAAGTCTGATTTGACATTATATTATTATTAAATATTAAATAAGTTTATCTCTACCTGAATTAACATGTTTATTTTTGTTTTCTAGGCCGACCGCGTTTTTTTGGACTTGCTGTGGGTTCTCCAGTGGATTCCTCGGTTGAAATTGGTTGTTCTTCGGCTGAATCTTCAGAAGCAAATTCTTCTGAATTAGAATCGTCGAGGACAGGCTCCTCAGCAACAACGGGCTCCCCAACAACAACGGGCTCTCCAACTTGAACAGGCTCCTCAACTGCGACATGTTCCTCAACTTGAACAGGTTCTTCAACTTGAACAGGCTCCTCAACTGCGACATGTTCCTCAACTGCGACATGTTCCTCAACTGCGACATGTTCCTCAACTTGAACGGGCTCCTCAACTTGAACGGGCTCCTCAACTTGAACAGGCTCTTCAACTTGAACGGGCTCCTCAACTTGAACAGGCTCTGCTACAACTACAATGGGCTGATCAACAACTTCCTCTATTTTTCTCCAAGGGGGACTACCAGAAAGTCCAACAAATTTACTGATTTTGCGAGTAGGTGTATAATTTGTAAGAGCATCTTTCCTTAAATAAGTAATAACCGCTTTACTATTTTTTGTTTCAATATTAACAATTGCGTGTGTATTATTTAATTTTTTTAATGCTGTTTCATTTGCGACAGGATCTAATACAACTAATATTTGTTTAAAATTTCTTAATTTATCTTCAGATATATAGTTAAACCATTCAACTTCATCTCCATCTACATCCATTCTTAAAAACATGTTCTTAAAACTATTTGTGTAAAACTCTAAATTTACGGTGCTTGGGCTTCTTACACTTGAAAGCTGTTTCTTAAAAAGTCCAATAGGCAAATCTACAGGAAGAACGTCATTTAAACCAAAAAATCCAACAGCATTTTTTGACTTAAAAACTTTTAAAAAATCATTATTAAACATATCATAGTTGCTATTTACTACCGAAATATAATGATCGTAATCATCAACATCCGCAATACGCTTAGAATCAATTTCAATAAAGTTGTCATATTCAACAACCGTCAAATACATTGAATGCGCCATTTATAATATATGCACCGTAAAAAAAAATTTAGTTACACGAAATTGTTTATTAAATTATTTGTGAACAATGCTAATTCTATTTCATCTTCGTGAATATTGTGAAATATAGTTATATATTTGCATATGAATGGCGTAATCATATACTTTTCATCTTCAGTTAAAACATTTGTAGTTTTAATAAATAAAAAATAATTATCCAAAATATCCATTACAGAATAGCCTTTGTCATAAATTGAATATATTAAATTAATAGCTTCCACTAAATTTTTGTCTTTTAAATATTCAGTGTATTTTTTAAATGAGAAAAAACTAATATTGGTGCAAACACTATTTGCTAATTCAAATGTCACCGGAACAGCAAGCAATTTAAATTTTTCCATGTAATTAATAAGTATTTTTACAGTGTTATTGCAGATGTCAAGTATAAAATTTTCAGCAGCTTCGCTAATTTCTATATTTTCAGCTAGTTTAATTTTTCTCATAATTTTTGCTAAATTGTTTCTTTGTAGAGGTTTAATTTTAATAATAGTAAATCGCGATTGTAAGCTTTCAATTACTTTTTGAATATTGCTACAAGATGATATAAAATGGACATTATGACTAAATTTATCAATGCAATTTCTAAAAACCTGCTGACTCTGTTCATTGATTAAATCAATATCATCTAAAACAACTATTTTTTTTTTATTTTTTATGATTGAACATGTTTGACAAAAAGTTTTGACATCATTGCGATAATAATTAATTCCTTGTTCTTTAAGACTATTAATATGCAAAACATTTTCAGAATATTGCTTATCAGTGTGTCCTGTATAATATTCTCTAATAAGTGCATTTAAAATAGAAGTTTTTCCACATCCCATATCTCCAATAAAAAGAATATTAAGATTGTTCATGTTTATGAGGGTGTTTAATATTTGGACCATTTCTTCATCTACTTCAAAATCTTTAAAATGCAGTGGTTGAAATTTATTGATAAAGAGGTTATGCTCCATTAATAAATATATTCGTAAATTTTTATTTAAGTTTATCTCAAAGAATAATATTAAAATGTCGTCGGAGAACTATTATAATACATTAGGTATTTCAGAAAATGCAAATAATGAAGAGATAAAAAAGGCTTATAGGACGCTTTCTCTCAAATATCATCCAGATAGGACGCAAGGAGATGTTGAAAAAGCCAAAATATTTCAGAAAGTGAATGAAGCGTATGAGACATTAAGTGACGGTGATAAAAGGAGAGAATATGATGCATCTAGGAGAAATCCATTTATGAGAATGAATAGTTTTGGTGGGCACGGTGAGCCTGATATGAATGACATATTAGAAAGTTTATTTTTTGGAGGAATACCAGGAATGCCGGGAATACATGGGATGCCAGGAATGCATGGGATGCATGGAATGCCAGGAGGAATATTTGCTGGCGGTTTTCCCGGAGGGCCAAATATAAGAGTATTCCGAAATGGCGTGCCTGTGAATATGAATCAATTTGAAAAACCTCCACCAATTGTTAAAACAGTTCAAATTAATATGGAGACAGTTTTGAATGGTGGTAAATTGCCAGTTGAAATTGAGAGATGGGTTTTAGAAAATGGAAATAAATTACACGAAACAACTACAGTTTATGTTGATATATTTAAGGGGATAGACAACAATGAAATTATAATGTTAAAAGACCAGGGAAACATTATCAATGAAAATTGCAAGGGAGATATTAAAATCTTTATTGCAGTTAATAATGATTCTTGTTTTAATCGTCGCGGTTTAGATTTAATTATGGAAAAGAACATTTCTCTCAAGGAATCACTTTGTGGATTCAGTTTTGATTTGAAATATATAAATGGAAAGACATATACAATAAACAATCTAGCCGGAAATATAATCCCTCCAGAGTATCAAAAAGTAATTCCAAATATGGGATTAACGAGAGAAGGTCATACTGGAAATTTAATTATCCATTTCCACACAAAATTTCCTGAATCATTGTCAAAAGAAAATATAGAAACGTTGAGCAAAATCCTTTAAAATATTATTTAAAAAAATTGATTCAAAGTATTTAAATAATAAAAACGCAAAGGCAAGGAAATGACGAGTGTCGGTAACGGTCAATTTGAGTTTATTAATGAAAATGAGCGTATAATGTATACAACCGCACATAGTGCGATTAGTCAATTGGAGCTTTGGGATTTTATGGCAAAGGATATTGAGTCTTACATGTTTTCAAGTAACCCCAAGGTTGGTAAAATATATGAAAAAATTGAGGAACTTGGATATAAAGGACATAGTGGTGCATCGTTTGGTTGCACTATGCGGGACATGCAATCAATTGCACAAAATGGATATGATAAATTTAGAGAAGAGTATTTGACAATTAGTTAAAATATAAAATAAAAATAACGTTTTATTATATATTTGATGTATGGAAACTATAATAATTATTTAAATTCAAGGAGGTGTTGTGATGTTAAAACTGTAGAAACGGCAGGACCGCAAGGTAAACAAGGACCAACGGGAGAAACGGGACCAACTGGACCTGATGGACCGCAAGGTATTCCTGGAGAAGCAAGTTTAACCGGAGCAACGGGAGAAATGGGACCAACTGGACCAGATGGACCAACTGGACCCGATGGACCACCTCAATCAATGAATACATTTGAGACAACCCTTGATACTGATTTCAATACATTATACGCATCTTTTCCAGCATCAACGTTTGGGACTTCAACTGTAACCTCATCTTTTGATGTTGTTATTGATAGATTTAATTTTAGTGGTTCGCCAAGTATAAATGGACAGTATGTTATTATACTGCGTGCATTTGGAGGTACAATAACTATAAATGCTCCCGCTTCTCCTTCTTTTTCTCCCAGCGTATACACTAACTTTTCCGGAGCATTGACAGTTGTTGACCGAAGAAGTGCATTATTAACAGTTGTTTACGATGGCTTTAGTTATTATCTTTCGGGCTCGGCATTTAATAATCCGAATGTTGAACTTTAGTCCAAATTTAAGTGGCTTGGGTGTGTTGGCAATTATTGTGGAGCTTAAATTATGGTTGTTTTATTTTACTCTGATTGACATGAGATGCATAGAAAACAAATACAATATTAATATATTAGAGAATATCATAATTAATTGTTGAGTCATTAAAATTAGTACAGCCTCATTGGTCTCTGGTTGTAAAATAGAATAACCGACGCCAGATTGAACAGTAACGCTAGTATAAAAACAATCCAATATTCTTAAATCGCGTTTTGTACCATCTTTAATATTCACGCTAAACTCGTCACTATAGTTCCAATACAAAACCCCAAATATTAATATGCAAAGTAATTGAAATAAAAATGTCTGAAAAACATGTTTCATTTTATATATAATCCAACATAATTAATTTTAAAAAAAATGCTTAAAGAAATGAATGCATGAATATTGTGGGTGATGGGGCGCCCTTGGGGGGTATAAATTTGGGAGTAGATTAGAGTAGAATGTGTGGGATGGCCCACTGGCTCAATTGGATAGAGCGCAAGACTTCTAATCTTGAGGTTCCGAGTTCGAGTCTCGGGTGGGTTAAATGTGGGGGATTAGCTCAATTGGTAGAGCGCACGCTTAGCATGCGTGAGGTATTGGGATCGAATCCCAAATTCTCCAATTATAAATTTTTGTGAGCATTTATGATTTGCCTTCTTAGCTTAGTGGTAGAGCACTCGCTTTGTAAGCGAGAGGCCGAGGGTTCAATCCCCTCAGAAGGCTTTTATTTTAATCTTTATGAAAAAATAAAATATCTTAGTAAAATATACATGGCGGGCCGTCCTAGAATCGTTAGAAGCATCCAATCCTATGTTAATCATAGCGATGCACATAGTGGATTAAGCATGTTGAAAGCCGGAACAGCACCAAAAATTGGCAACACTCAATGGGTTTGGTATCCTCAGAAAACTCAATGTGCCCAAGGTCGTCTTGATTTTTTAAACTCACAAGCTTATTACAAGACTCTAAATTGGCAAACATATGGTAACTTGAGACCATCATTCGTGTCAAATCCTCGTCAAGCTTACACGTCTTTCCCAGCATCAAGATATCCAGCGGGAGTAAGACCGGCGACATTTAACGGAAACTTTAACTCAAATTAAACTTGATTTTCAGCAGTTGATAAAGGTGAAGTCTGTCGTTTATTCCAATAATGACACGCTGTAACACACCCGCAATAAACTATTGCAACAGCAAAAGCTGCAGCTAATGCAATAAAAGTTGCAAACAAAACTAATCCCCAAAATTCAGTCATATTGTTTTATTTTTCCATTAAATTATTGACACTTATTTGAAATCATTTTTTATTTTATATTTAAAATAAAATAAAAATATTATAAAACTAATTCGTTAAATATTTTTTACATACCAATTTAAAGCATAGTCATTTGAACCACCGCTAGCTTGCAATCCAAGACGAGAGAAAGAATTGCTGCAAGGATATTGAGGTGAGCACACAGTAGAGTGGAGCAACTTTGCACGCCTGTTAGCAATGCTAGACGCACCGACTCCGGCACCAGGTACATATTTATTATTCACATTCTGTGGCTGATTAGCAATAGCCCCTAAAGAAAAAACGCGATGATTGCCACCACCACCACTTCGTTTGTAGTTAAAACCTCCTCTTCCAACCCAATAACTTCCGTTAGGCATTCTTAAATTAGACAAATATTAATAATTTCTATTCAACTCTTAATATTTGTTAGGATTTTTGGCTCAACCTTTCCCAAAGGTTGATTTACGAGATCTTTCTAGTAGGAATCTCAGAGCACACAAGGTAAATTGAGTTCTCAGTAATAATAATATACTCAGTTCCACTCTTGTAAAATTTGGCAATAGGTGAGGTGTACTCATCCTCAGACTTGACTAACAACTTTTCTCCGGTTTCCTTAACACCGACAAGAGCCTTCTTGTCAAGTGAGGCAGACCAATAATCCAACATAATTGGCTTATCTTCAACGATGCCCAATTTTGCGGCATGCTTTAAAGTGATGTCACTGGGCAATCTATAACTAGAAGCTTCGGTTTTAGCTTGTTCTGCAGACATATTTATATAATAGAAATTTTAAAAGTCTTTAAATACTAATAATAAAAAACTATTTTTAATTTAAATGTTTCAATATAATATTACTAAATGGAAACAAATGTCGCAAATTCACATTATTCATTAAATAATTCCGAAAATTATAAAACGATAATAACTGACTCCATAAATGATATCATTGAAAAATATTACTTATTAGTTAATGAATACATGAATTTTATTACAGACAATATTGCTTTTAAAAATGTCTCATATACTAAATTTATTATTGAGAGAGGTCTGGAAACCATAACACACGTGTTTAGCATTTTATTATATTATACAAGAAATTTAGATGTAGCGTATTTTCACGGACAAAAAGCGTTTTATTTTTATGTAGAGTTTATTGGACAGATTTCCGAAGATAAACATTCATTTTTACAACTAAGTTCTCGCGATGCATCCATGTTTGTTTATAAAAAAACAATCTTTGAATTAAATTGTGATATTCGCAAAACAACTGAACCATTGTCTGACAATAACAATGAAAAACTTGATATGTTAAATTTAAACATAGCTATTTTAAAAAACATTTTTGGGTATGTCTTAGAAAAAGAACAAAAAATGATAAAACACATTGACTTTATTACAAATGAAATAGTAAAAGCAAAATTAAATAAAACAGGGTATAATTTAATAGAAGTCTTTGCCAATTTAATGAAAAAGGATGTCCCAATTAATAAATATTTTGAGATAATGAATTTATTCGTCGTTAAGTATTCAAAAATGAAACCTGAAACACAATATAATATTGCAGAAACTCAAATAAAAAATAAACTGAACAATCCTTTATGTGAACAAAAAATAACTGAACCCACTGCAAATTTTGTTAAATGGATTCTAGCTTAAAATTCATAACAAAAAATATATTTTGTTTATATATAAATGTTTAATTTAACGCAAAATAAAAATAATTATATCCAAGTTATAATTACAATTATTGGTGGTTTTCTTGGTGCACTCATACCAAACAAGCTATCAAATATTCCCCATTTATTAATGTCTGTTATTATTGGGTCTCTTCTAAGTAAAACAATTTATGGAGATTTTGATGTTGGTTATCAATGGTCATTGAGCGATATATATTACTGGTTTATTACAATACTTGAATCCCTCGTTGGTGGTTTTCTAGCCCTATATATAAAAAAACAGTCAAAATAAAATTAATGCGGCCACACTATCTTCTGTTATGCAGTTGGTGTTTGAATGGAAATTTGAATGTTCTTTCGTCTAACTTTTTTCTTTTTATCTTTAACAATCTTGTTCTCGCTTGTTATCACTTTTTGGTTAATTTTATGAAACTCCTTTTCCAATAGAACCTTCAAATACTCATAAATTATGTAGAGTACATCCTCATTGCACATGCCGACAATGAGAATACTTCCAGTTCTGAAAATCATAAAAGACACTTCTACAATTTTCTTATTTTTATTCTTTTTTCCATTTTCATCCTTAGCATTGTCCTTTGCATCCGCCGGTTGAACTCCTGTTTGCTCCTTAAGGTCCTCATTATAATAAAACTTGCATTGAATGCCAGGATATGAACAAGGGTCATAAATACATTGAATATTATATTTAAATTTGAGAATATCAAACAATGCCTCGCGATTTATATAATAACCACAATTAAAATTTGAATTAATTAACACCGTATCACTCTTTTGTAAATACTCAAGTTTCTCTGTTACATGTGGTTGCAAAGTAACAATAATGTTCTTCAAAACAGTTTCAAATATGTGATCATTTTGAATTCCTGGAATTTCCAATTTGCCAGTGTTAAAAACTTTAATGTGAAATTCCTTAAAAGTATCTTGAATTTTAATCCGAAGAATCATAACAAAACAGTTATAAAATGCACTCTTCTTTTTGCAGCGATAACTCATAATATCTTTCTTAGAAATTCCTACACTAATTTTTCTAATATCCTTGAATTTAATACGACCATTTGGATTATTAATGCTAGTAATAACCTGTTCTTCATAATGATTTTCATTTATCAAGTTTTCTTGAACACTATCAAGTTCTTCTTGTGTAAGAGAATTAAACTTCATTTGCTTCTTAATGACGCCATTTTGCGGTGTTGCATAAGATATAACTGGAACTTTCCAGAATACATCCCTCAAATTAATTTCGCGATTTAAATACGCAATTTTTGACTTTGTTGAAATGTAAATCTCAGAAGATTTAGGAGCTTCTATAATAAAGCCCATTTCGGAAACTATTTCTCCATTCACATTTGAACTAACTTCATTTTCGCTATCAACCTCATCAAAGTCGTAGTCGGGTGACAGAAAGTTTTCCCATTCATCATCAATAGTTAAGGACATAGTTGCCATAACAATATTCCCAAGGTTGGCTTTAAATTCTTTAAATTAAATTTATGTCAATTTTATTTTGTAATATTAGAATATAAATGATTGGTTGTAAAGTGCACATCATCCATGAAAGGAGTAATATCATTCCTATTTCAAAAAACTTATCTACATGTAGCAAGGGTTCAAGCAGCAATAATATTGCCTATGATTTAAAGCAAAGTTGCTTTGATCCTTCAAAAAGTTCACCACCAAATGAATTCATGACAAAACTCCGCCAAAGGATGAGCCTTTACGAATCTTTAGGAACAAATGACTTTAACCTAGATAAAGCATAATATATATAATTAGAATTTTTAAATTCCTGATTGTGCATAATATTTTCTATAAAATTAAGAAGATCACACGTAATTAAGTGTTGTTTATTACGAATAATATAATTTAAATAGTCCTTAATTATATTTTTTTTATCAATATTGTAATTTATACTAATGTCTTGAATATATGAATCTAATGATACAAGTTTCTCTCGTTTAATAAAATAACTATGCAATTTTTCCCACACTGTTGCATCTATAATGTTAAAATGACTATCAACAACATTTTGATTTGATTGCATAAAATTAATCATACTACGCATATCTGAACCATATAAATTTTGAATAAGCTTTATAGAACCTTCTGACATATTTAGCCCTTCTTTTTCAGATATATTTTTAAGAAAAATAATAATATCATTCTTAGGCAATTGATTAAACCGCAATCTTAGAAATTCATTTTGCAATCCTTCATCAATTCGGCTAATGTAATTACATATTAAACAAAATCTCACAGAACTTGAATAATTCTGGATTAAATAATGCAAAGCTTGTTGTGCATTTTTTGTCATATAATCTACTTCATCTAAGATAACAAATTTCATGCCTTTGCTAAAAAGTGTTTTTGAATTCACAAATTGACTTATTTGGTTGCGTATAATATCAACTCCTCTATCATTTGATGCATTCAGAGTAATTGTTAATTCTGAAGATTTTTGATTGTGTTTTTTGTGATACTCGTTTATTAATATCATAACGCTTGAAGTTTTCCCCGTTCCAGGTGGACCATATAGCAACAAATGTGGAAAATATGAGGTCTCAATAATATTTTTCATAATTAATTTATTTAATGGGTCTAACACTACATCCTCAAAGTTATTGGGCCTATAAGATTCAACCCATGGAATACTGCTCATTCTATAAACTACTCTTTAGTTTTTATATTTTATTTGATTTTATTTATTATATTTTAGTTTTATTATTTTTGGGCTTTTAAAGAAAAGAATTGAAATTTATTAATTGAGTTATATTAATGAACAACCAAACAAAAATGACACAATCCACTGGTCAACTTGATTTATATTTAGGTCCAATGTATTCTGGTAAGACCTCCAAACTTCTTGAAATATACAAGCAATGTTCCTTTTGTAATATTTCAGTTGCAGTTGTAAATCATGGTTCAGACACTAGATATCACGAATCTATGCTTTCTACGCACGATAAGGTAATGATTCCATGCATTCAAACCCAACGTTTAGGAGATATTTGGGCAAACAGAAATATTGATAATCCTTTTGATGAAAACTCTAGTAATCATTTGAAGATTCGTTCAGCAGAAGTAATACTAATTAATGAAGGACAATTCTTTGATGACCTTTATGAATGTGTTTTTGATATGTTGAAGGAAAAGAAACGGGTGTGTGTTGCAGGATTAGATGGTGATTTTCAAAGAAATAAATTTGGTCAAATGTTAGACCTGATTCCAATGTGCGATTCTGTTACTAAACTAACATCTTTGTGCTCTATTTGCAAAAATGGCATTCCTGGAATATTCTCACTACGTTTGTCAAAAGAAACAAAACAAATGCTAATAGGGTCTGATAACTACATTCCAGTGTGCAGATTTTGTTATGATAAAAATTCTAAATAAAATAGAAAAAATGCGTTAAACAATTATTAAAACAATTTAAATTGGATATAATAGAATACAGTATACTATAAAAATGAGCAAAGTTGCGGTAGATGTAGTAAAGCCCAAGCGAGGGCGTAAATCTAAAAAAGATATTTTAGCTAGTCAAGAACTGGCAAAAAATTCTGTAATAGAAACTAAACCAACTGTTCAAATTGAAAATAATATTGAACTTCAAATATCAAATCAACTTAAATACGATACACCACCAGAAGATGCAGAAGATGCAGAAGATAGTATTGAAAATTTTTTGCCGACCGGAACAGAAGATGAAAATGTAGTAGTAAAGCCCCCTCCAAAAAAACGTGGAAGAAAACCCAAGGGCGGTAAGATTATTCAACAAACGCTGCCGGTTGTTGAACAAAAGGAAAGCAAGCCAAATATTATTTTGCATTTAAAGTGTTCTTTAAAAGATTTGCAATCATCTGGAGATTATAATGCAAATTTTACTTGTTCAAATATTGATTCTTTTCAATTTGCAGGTGCAAATGATTTGTCTTATGAAATAATTAATAAACCAGATGATTCATTTTTGAAAACTTTAAACTCGGATAATTCTATTAATACTACTAATATTGCAAGTATATCAAATATTTCTTATAACGATGTACACGACGACGATGCCTGCGAAACAAAAGAAATATGGAGAAAGCTTAAAATACTAGAACACAATCTCCATATTAACAATGTTTCAGATAAAAAATCAGCATGTTTTTGGTGTTCTTATGATTTTGATAACCCGCCTATTTATATTCCAAAACATTATATTAAAGACTCTTATCAAGTTTACGGGTGTTTTTGCAGCCCAGAATGTGCTGTTGCTCATTTAATGGAGGAAAATGTTGACAGTTCAACAAAGTTTGAGAGATATTATTTAATTAACCACATTTATTCTAAGATTTATCAATATTCTAAGAATATTAAGCCCGCACCAAATCCCCATTATATGTTGGACAAGTATTATGGAAATTTGTCTATTCAAGAATATCGTTCTTTATTGAAATCTGAAAGATTATTTTTAATTGTGGATAAACCTTTAACAAGAATATTGCCAGAATTTCACGAAGATAATGACGATTTTATTATTAATAACAAGATTATTCCGTCAAACAATTTTCAATTGAAAAAGAGATTACAAAAGAAACAACAAACTAAGAATAATATATTGAACGAAAAGTTTGGTATATCTTCATCGTAATTGTTTTAATAAATGTTGCAAGTTTTTTTATTATTATAGTATATGAACTATTATAACAATAAAATAAATGATGAACAACTTTTGCATTTGGAGGAATATAATAAACCATCAGAACATTCTAAAAACAAAAAATACAAGGTTTTAATAAACATTCAACCACCATATATTGTTGATAAGGGGAATGGTAAGTACACAGGGTTAATTTATGATGCGTGGGATAAAGTTAAAGATGAAATGGTTGGATATACTTTTGAGGAGACCTTCTATAAAGCCAAAAATAATACAGAATTTATTGATAAGGTTAACAATGATGATTATGATTTAGGAATAGGGTGTATTGCAAGTGATTATGACCGCGTAAAAAAAATTTTTATTACTCGTCCAATACTAATGAACCGTTGCGTTATTTTGTTTAAAGATAAGCGCCTTTTTTTAACCGAAGTTATAAAATTTTTCTTTATATATTTCATTCCTTTCTTTATTGCAATTATATTGGTATCCTTGATACTTGGTTACATTATGGCAAAAAGAACAGGTCAAAAACTTGATGTTTCTAGGGTTATTGCTCTAACAACAGCATCTTTATTTGGTTCAAAAGGTACATTACTTAGTGCGGTTACTTTAAATACATCAAGTATTTTAATCATTTTACTTATTTTGATTATTTCAACATTTGCTCTGCAATTATTGCAAGCCATTATTACAAATATATTGGCACAAGCTTATGTTGAAAGTGAAATAACGCGAAGCAGAGTTCAAGTTGCTCGTTTAATTGGCGTAAAAGGCAGTAATGTTCCTGAATTATTTGAAACAAATTATGGATGTAAAATAATTTATTTTGACGGTAACTTGGAAGAGGCTATTAAGCAATATCTAAGTAACACTAATGCAGCAGATGGTGTTGTTGCAAATAGTGCAGAAGCCCTTTATTATGCACCAAAATATGGATTAAATATAACAAAACAATATTTTAGTTTAAATGAGCATGGTTGGGTTGTTAATTTTAAGACTCCTGAATTGTTGCAACCATTAAATGAAGGTATTAGAAAGGTTCTTGACACAGATACTATGAGAAAATTGTGCTCATCTTATCTTGGTTCCGACGAAGCATACATGTGCGTTTTTTAAGCATTATTTCGTTTTATTTCTTCTGTTAATTTTTCACCTTGTTTAACATTATATGCTTTCATTGAGTCATCCAACTTTGACCTCAACTGTCGGTATATTTCTTGATTAACTGACTTTTTTACCAAAGGCTTTTTATCAGGAATTCCCATATAAGTTTTAATTACTTTTATTTCATTTCCCTCATAGGCTATTAATTTTTCTCTCGCAACAGTTTCATCATAATCAGTTTGTCTTAATATCATTTGAATCTTCTCGGTCATGTCAGGTATGTCAATCGTGTCAGATTTACATGTTATAGTAATATTATCCATGTTATACATAATGATTAAATATTTTTTAAATCATATTAAACGAAATTTACTAATATAAAGTATCTAAGTGTAATGTCAGAATTGCCTACAATTATTGATGTCCAACCTATTTTAAATGAGGTAAGTATTGCTGTTAGTAACGGCATTCGTGATATAATTTATAAACACAATTATTCACACTTGACTAGAGAATTAGAAAAATGTAAAGCAGAAATGGAACATTATAAGAGAGAATTGGAGAACCTTCAAAAAAATAATATCCGACTCAACATTTCAAGGGAAAACATTTCGCTCAATATTGAAGAAATGTCTGACTCGCAAAGCGTTGATAATGATTGCACAGTTGAAAAGATTTTGCTGCAAAATGAGATTACTTCAAAGAATGAACGCCTTTCTCTTTCAACTCCAAGCGAAGAAGAGGAAGAAGAAGAGGAAGAGGATGAAGAGGATGAAGAGGATGAAGAGGATGAAGAGGATAAAGAGGATGAAGATGTATGGAAATGCAATTATTGCCACAATAATAACAAAATTTCAGAACAAACGTGTGCAAAATGTTCTGTTTCAAGAACAACCTCTGCTAACTTTGGCGTAGAACAAGCTGAGAAAAAGTTGAAAGAATTAGAGGAAGAGGAGGAAGAGGAAGAGGAAGATGAAGAGGAAAATGAAGAGGAAGAGGAAGAGGAAGAGGAAGAGGAAGAGGAAGAGGAAGAGAAGGAGGAGGAGGAAGAGGAAGAGGAAGATGAAATGGACACTGAGGCTGAATCTGATGCTGCGTCTAAGGAAGATGCAAGCAACGTAGAAGAGGAGGAAGAGGTTTTTGAGATTGAAATAGAAGATATTACATATTTTGCTACTAATGAAGAGAATGGCCCCATTTACGCAGTGGATGAATATGGTGAACCTGGAAATAAAGTTGGACATTTAAAGGACGGTGAACCATTTTTTTATTAGTATAATATAAGTTAATATGTTCAAATTGTGTGCCCCCGCATTAATATATGTTGTGTTTTCTCTTGCTCAAATATTAATTGACGCGTTTAAAGGTCTTTACAACACAGCTTTTATGAAATTTGTTGTTGCAATACTTGTTACACTTTTGTTGAATGGTTTGTGTGATGGTGGTTTAGGGGTTATTTCATGGATTATTGTGTTTATTCCATTTATTTTAATGACATTTGTTGTAGCAATGTTGTTATATATTTTTGGAATGAATGCAGCAATAGGTGCAGCAACTCCTGATAAAAACCCCCAACCTCAACCTCAAGATAAAACTCCACCTGTATCAGAAAAAACATATTTGACATTTTTCCCAAACCGGTCAACGTCTCCCGCATATGAAAGCTTTACTCAGTAACCCCACAAGTATATAAATAAAACGATTTAAATATTTATATACTATTTAACTACGGCAATGCTAGTAATAAATATTCTTATCTATGGTCTTGGAGCACATGTGTTTTTTTCATCAGT
>Ga0209296_1001065_pt1 | contig 22031 bp, 19 predicted proteins | sample S_130206_EF_Meta_FD_187319 | JGI IMG/M metagenome (GOLD analysis project Ga0209296, IMG submission 187319) | Freshwater microbial communities from Lake Simoncouche, Canada to study carbon cycling - S_130206_EF_MetaG (SPAdes) (version 2) | ecosystem: Environmental > Aquatic > Freshwater > Lake ...
CGTCATTCATGGTGCGCACGGTATCTCTTTCTTCCGGTCGACCAAATGCCACGTCATATGGATTCAATGCCCATCGACGGCATACTTCTCGTTATGACAGCTGAACTGGATGCAGCCCGGTACATCGCCTTTGTTTCGTTTCGAAAGGATGGAACCCCGGTTTCGACTGCCGTATGGGTGGTTCCGTTTGAAGACGGCTACGCCTTCACGACTGACCCCGATTCGTGGAAAATCAAGCGCATCCTGAAAAATCCCGCCGTGACGATTCAGGCGAGCAACGTTCGGGGCCGGCCAAAGCGAGGTTCGGTGGCGGTTGCTGGACACGCCGAAGTCCTAGATCCGGACGCGGTGGCGAGGGTGCGCGAAGCGGTGCGGGGAAAGTACCGGATCATGTACCGCCTACTCATCGAGCGAAGTGACAAGAAAACTGCGAAGCAAGCTGGTTCGGCAACGGCTGGGACCGCAGCCATCAAAGTTGTTCTCGAGGGCTGATCTGCCCTTCTGAAAAGGGTCCAAAATCATGCGACTCGGGTCCTTGGACCGGGCCAAGTGTGGGTCGCATACTGTGGGCGTGTACGCAGCCGGGCCCATGGGCCCCAATCACCACCGAGGAACATCTGCCATGTCACCGAGCATCGAAGAGGCCCGTCAAAAGTACGCCGCTGAACGCGAGAAGCGACTCCGGTCTGACGGCACTGCTCAGTACTCAGCACTCGCAGGCATGTACGAAGAATTCAATCGTGATCCTTATGTCGAACCGGGCTTCACACGTGAGCCGGAGATTGCCGACGTTGACGCTGTCATTGTTGGCGGCGGTTTCGGCGGAATGCTTGAAGCAGCGAATCTTCGCAAGCTCGGCGTTGACAACTTCCGCATCATCGAAAAGGGCGGCGACTTCGGCGGCACCTGGTACTGGAATCGTTACCCGGGCGCGATGTGTGACGTTGAGTCTTACGTGTACTTGCCAATGCTCGAAGAAACCGGCTTCATGCCGACCAACCGTTACGCGCTTGCGCCTGAGATTTTTGCGTACTGCCAGCAACTTGGTCGTCGCTTCGACATGTACGAGAACGCGCTTTTCCAGACCGAAATCAAGGACATGGTCTGGAATGAAAAGACCGAGCGATGGACCGTCACCACAACGCGTGACGATGTGCTTTCAACGAAGTTCATCGTCGTTGCCGGCGGCGTACTTCACAAGGCGAAGCTCCCCGGTATTCCTGGAATCGAGAACTATAAGGGCAAGTCATTCCACACGAGTCGTTGGGATTACGAGTTCACCGGCGGCAGCCCGTCAGAGCTCATGGACAAACTGAAGGGCAAGCGCGTCGGCATCATCGGAACCGGCGCAACTGCAGTGCAGGTTGTTCCCCGACTTGCTGAAGCGGCCGAGGAACTCTTTGTGTTCCAGCGCACGCCAGCATTCGTTGGATATCGCGGACAGGCACCGACCGACGAGAATTGGTTCAAGAGCTTGAAGCCAGGTTGGCAGGGCGAGCGCATCAAGAACTTCACTCGAGCAGTGTGTGGCCAGCAGCCTGAAGAGAACATGGTTGGCGACGAGTGGACCAACGTGATGTGGACCGACACCACCAAGTACACCGAAGATCCTGCCGAAGCTGCAGAGCTTGAACGAATTGACTTCGAAATCATGGAAGCCGTTCGTGCGCGAATCGGTGAATCAGTTGACGATCCGGAAACTGCAGAAAAGCTCAAGCCTTGGTATGGCGTTCGTTGCAAGCGTCCGTGCTTCCACGACGAGTATCTGCCCGCATTCAACCGACCGAATGTGCATCTCATTGACACCAACGGTCAGGGCGTCGAGCGCATTACCGAAAATGGTCCGGTCGTTGATGGCGTTGAATACCCCGTCGATCTTCTGATTTACGCCTCTGGTTTCGATGTTGCGGCAACCTATGACCGCCTTGGCATCGATCCAAAGGGTCGTGGCGGTGTTTCGATGTCGCAGTCATGGGGCGAAGGACCACACACCATGCATGGCGTGATGACCCGCGACTTCCCGAACTTTCTGATGATCAGCACAGTGCAGGGTGGATTCGGTACGAACTTTGTGCACTACCTCACCGAAACATCGAAGCATTGCGCCCACATCATCCGGATGTGCCTCGATGAGGGCATCACGCAGATTGAGCCTTCCGCTGACGCTGAGGAAGATTGGTTCAACGTTCTCATGAGCAAAGTTATGGGTCTTGGCGTATACAACGCGTCGTGCACTCCTGGCTATCTCAACCGGGAACAGGCAGCCGGCGACATGAAGGGTGCACGTGCTGCATCGTTTATGGGGAGTGTCGAGGAATACGCCGATCAATTGATCGCTTGGCGTGATGCCAGCGAACTCACTGGTGTCATCGTTACAAAAGCGAACTAGTCGCGTCGATTCAAAGGTCCTTCAACCGGATCTTTGAATCGATCGCAGCTGATCGATAAATGCCGCGTGCCATGTACGACGCTTCGACTTTGCGCCGGGCGTCGTACACCGCAGCGCGAACCTGATGGCATCGCGCTGAATCGGGATCGGCCATCACGGCCATTTCAGCGAAGTGCGATGCAAGGCGAAGGTCGCCCTCTTCGGCGATCGCTTCGGCGCGCGCCGCAAGAACTTCGGCACCGCCGGCAAGAACTGCCGTTTCGGTGGCGAGGGCGACATCGGCAGCGGGCTTGAGGTTCGCGGGATTGCCATCGTACCAACCGCCGTAGAGGCGCCAAATGTTGCGGACTACAAACTCCGGTTCGTCATAGGACGGACGCAAGTACGGAAGGTCGGCAAGTTCTTGCGGAAGTTTCACGGTATGAATGACGTCGTTGAGGCGCGCGCCTGAGTTCATGAGTGCAAGCGTTTGTTCATGCAATGACTCGAGTGCTGCAGCAGTGTTGATGAGGACTTCAGTAACCATTGCCTCTCCACCGACGGCAGGACCGTGAGCGGGGAGAAGGAGTTCTGGTTTCATCGCTGCCATCTCGCGAAGCGACACCGCCCAATCCCACGCAAAGCGCTGCACTTTCTGGGGGTTGCCGGCGTTGGGGAATTGCCAGATGAACAAGTCGCCAACACAGATCGCACGTTTTTCTGGCACCCATGCCCAGGTGTGGTCATCGGTTTCACCACGTGCATGACGAAGGTCGAACTCGGTGCCACCGATGGAGAGGTTGGTAGAGGTTCGATAGGTGAGCTCGGGATAAATGAATTCACTTGGCCATGCCGGTTCGGGCAGACGGAACTGGCGCATGTTGATCCAGCCGTTGTAACCGTTGGTCAACTGGTAACGATCGAAGCGATCGGGGATTGCTTCGTGGCCGACATAGCGAATTGGTTTGTCGCCGCGTGCTGCCGCTTCGGCATCGAATGCTTGTGCGCCAGTGACGTGATCGACGTGGCCGTGGGTATAAACGGCGGTGTGTACGGGAGCATCTGACCAAGTGCGGAGTTCGGTGATGGCCTGCGGTGCGGACATGTGATGCGATACGTCGAAGAGGACGATGCCTTCATCGGTATCGAACGCCACGACGTTGCTAAACGCCTCAATAAGAACAACACCGTCGGCAACAACAGCGGCGCCGCCAGCGTTTTCGCTGAACAGCCCGTTCATCGCTAGTGGTTCTTCGCCAGTGATCCAGCGCGCAGATCGCTCCAGCATTTCCTGACCGTCCATACGACCTCCTCGTAAGCGATGATCCTCGCACAGCAACGGCATCTACGGGCGGTGTCAGGAATCTAAGAGTCCCTGAAGTTGTTCAGCAATCTCATCGACTTCGGGCGAGCCGCTCGCCACCGAAAGCACGAACTCGTAGACGTCATCGTTTGAGGCCTGTGAGATCGGTATGTCGTTCAGTTCAAGAAACACTGCCGTGGCGAGCCAGCCAAGTCGCTTGTTCCCATCGATGAGTGCGCGGTTATTCACGATTGACTGCAGGAGCGCGGCGGCCTTGGTCCAAATGGTCTCGTACGCCTCAACTCCAAAGACAACGGTGCGCGGTCGAGCGACAGCTGACTCAAGAAGTCCGACATCTCGGATGGGCGGTGGATCTCCGAGCAATCTGGAAGCGAGAGCAAGAACGTCGGCGAGGTCGAGAAAAACCGTCACCGGACTTATTCACCAAGACGCCGAAGTGCATCGGCGTGGGCGTTCATGATTCGGTCGGCAGCGTCGGACACGGCGGTTTCGTGCGAACGGCGGACGACGTACTCGCGGATCGCCTGGCGGGCGGCTTCCTGCATGGAGATGCCGTCGCTCTTGGCCTGCGCCTGGAGGGCAAGTTGTTCGTCGTCGGTGAGTCGAAGGGTCATAGCCATCTTTAAATGGTATCAGATTGATACCAATACGTGATTGTCCCTGCTGCGGGCGCATCGAGGGTGAAGGGACACGGAGGATGGCAGACCCTGCGAGCACCCAACAAGGGAATTTCGGACTATTTGCTAGGCCGGTGGCTTGAGTGGGGTGCCGGCCAAGGCCGCAGCGATCTGAGCGCCGGGCAGGCCATGAGCGTCCATTGCCGAGATCGAGAACCGTCCAGTGAGTGCGCGGACGAGAATGAAGTCGGAACAGGAGACGGCTTCAAGTTGGTCGCCAAGCAACGAATCGTGACGTTCGATCATGCCGAGGAGCCATGCCCTCGCAACGGTGAGCGAGGGTGACGAGTCGACACACGGCAGACCAAGTGCCTCACGAAGATCGATCTCGTGCGTGACTGCATCCATGACCAACTGCGAGTTCGATGGGCGAGGGATGGCCGGCAAGATCGCGTCGAAGGGAATGACCGTTGCTTCAAGAGCGTTTGCGAGTTCGGCGAGCGATTCACCTTCGTGGCCTTGCACCTGTGCGTTAGTCCACGCGTCGGACGCGACGCCTTCCATCCGCCCGGCCAGGAGATCTTCAGGAACGCCCACGAAGTGCGAAACGGTTTGCTGCACAGTCCATTCGGGACATGCCGGAACACGAACAGTGGCGGAGGACTCTGGAATCTGAGTGAGGAGTTCAAGCACTGACTGCCGAGTACATCGATAGGCCTCACTCACCTGATCATCGGGAAGAAGTCGAGACACGAAAGAAGCCTTGCACACCGTTCATTCTGTTGTTTTCTTAGCGTTGCCCGAAACAACTAAGTTCTGCCCTTCGTTCCTACCCCCTGATGACAAGCGAGGTGCCTGAAATGACTGACTCGAAGATGCCCCATGGTGGCGCGCAACTCGGAGCCGTTGATGGCCCGCTCGTGATGATCGGAATGGGTTCGATCGGCCGAGCAACTCTTCCGCTGCTCGATCGCCATATCGCATTCGATAAGTCGCGAGCGATCGCGCTTGATCCATTGGCAGATCGCAAGAAATACGCCGATGAATACGGCATCGCCTTCCAGCAGGTCGAACTCACGCCTGAGAATTACGTCGAGATTCTCACGCCGCTTCTCACGAACGGTGAAGGCCAAGGTTTCTGCGTCAACCTTTCGGTTGATACGAGTTCAGTTGACATCATGCGTTTGTGCCGGGAACTCGACGTTCTTTATATCGACACTGTTGTCGAACCATGGCCTGGTCTCTATTACAACCAGTCAATTGATAATGCTGATCGCACAAATCAGTTCCTGCGCAGCAAGGCAGTGGCGGAACGTCGTCGTTCGCCAGGTGGAACGACTGCAGTTTCGTGTTGCGGAGCCAACCCCGGCATGGTGTCGTGGTTCGTGAAAGACGCGCTCGTGCGCTTGAACGATGAACTTGGTCTCGGACTTACAACCCCTGCTCCTGCGGACAAAGATGCGTGGTCGCGCTACATGCAGGCCGTTGGCGTCAAGGGCATACATATCGCCGAACGTGACACGCAGCGGGTGACCAGCCCGAAGCCGGTTGACACCTTTTGGAATACTTGGTCGGTCGACGGATTTATTTCCGAAGGGCTTCAGCCTGCAGAACTCGGTTGGGGAACGCACGAAAAGTGGATGCCGGAAAACGCTCACCATTTCTCTGATCCGGAATCACCAGCGATCTATTTGGAATCACCGGGTGCGGAAACTCGGGTTCGTACCTGGTGCCCGACGCTGGGCGAGCAGTACGGATTCCTCGTTACGCACAACGAATCACTCTCGATTTCCGATTTCTACTCAGTTCGCGACGAGAACGGTGAGGTTGTCTACCGACCCACATGTCATTACGCCTATCACCCGTGCAACGACGCAGTACTTTCGTTCCACGAACTGTTTGGCAACGGCGGCCGCAACCAGACAACGAAGCACGTGCTCGACGAAGACGAACTTGTCGACGGCATCGACGAATTGGGTGTCTTGCTATACGGACACGACCGCAATGCGTACTGGTTCGGTTCACGACTTTCGATTGAAGAGGCTCGTGAACTTGCGCCGTACAACACCGCAACTGGATTACAGATCTCTTCTGCAGTTCTTGCCGGTGTGGTGTGGGCGCTCGAGAATCCGAATGAGGGCATCGTCGAAACCGACGAAATGGACCACGTTCGTTGTCTCGAAGTACAGGTTCCGTACCTCGGACCAGTCGAAGGGCACTACACCGACTGGACTCCGCTTACTCGCCGTCTCGGATTGTTTGTCGATGACATCGATGAGTCTGATCCGTGGCAGTTCCGCAACATTCTCGTTCGCTGATCGTTACTCTGCTCCACATGGAACTGTCAGGCGAAACCGGTACCTTCACGATTAGTCGCACTGTCGCGGCGCCTCTCGATCAGGTGTGGCGTGCGTATATGACCCCGACGCAATTCGTGCAGTTCTGGGCGCCTGCTGCCGTCGAGATTCCGCTCGACTCAGTGGTGATCGAACCGCGAGTTGGTGGTCGATTCGAATGCACGATGATCGTCGAGGGCGTCGCCAATCACAATGTTGGAACGTTCGTTGAGTTCGTAGAACACAGCCACTTCCGATTCGGAGAGCCGCGTTTTTCGGAAGGTTTCTCATCGGTTATGTCGTTCGCCGAAGTGAGCGATGGAACCCGAATCAATGTTGAACAAACAGGACTTCCCGTTGAATACCTTGATGGCGCAACCGAAGGCTTTACGAGTGTGTTCGATCAACTCGAGGAACTTCTCGCACGCGGCTGATCAGCTCGTTGTTCCACCTTCAATTCTGGCGATTTCAGCACGGTCAACGGTTCCTGGTTGACCGAGTTCCATTCCGGGGGGAAGTTCAACATGGAGATCGTGGCACGGGTCAACGGCAAGCGAACCCTTTTCTAACTCGATGGAAATGATGTGACCACCAAGTTTTCGATCGTCTGAAAGGAAATGCAGATGGTGACCAGGCACTTCGACACCTGCGGTCGCATCGGGAAAGCGGAAACCAACAACTGTTCCGGCCGACCGTTCGACGCGCCATTCCGATTGGTGGGCAACCACTTCACGTAATGGTTTGTAAGGCTTTGTCTGTCGCTCGACGCTGCGTAAGACAAGGTTGGTGAAGACACCGTCGACGCGCACAGCGATGACGGGCGCATCTGCAGGTGCCATCGCGTCGAGAGCATCGTGCAACGCGTCAAAGTCCAAAGGAGTGTCGATAGTTGCCGTGGCAGTCGGCGCGAATGGTGTGACGACCGCGAACGGAGTCATGACTGTTGGAGCAAGTGGGTGCACGGTTCCGTCGGCATGAGCGGAATACGCGAGACCATCGATGACGATGAGTTCACCATTGAGAGCCTGGACGGTTCCGATACCGAGAGTGCCAAGGCGCAGGATTTCCGCCAGAGAGGTATCGCCGTCGTAGCCACCAGCCATCAGGGCTTCGAGGGTGCCGGCCTGCACCACGGTGTGTTCGGCGGCCGCATCGTGATCAAGCCCGGCTCGTGACAGCGCTCGGACGTGCAAGGCACCGATGAGGCGATCGTCGATGATGTCACTGGTCATGGCCGGAGGGTAGGGCCAAACCGGACGACACCGGGCACGGGCTGCGGCGCAGAACTATTGTCAGTTTGTTCGCCAAGAGTTAGCAGAGGCCAGTCATGGACATCACCCTTCTCGGAACCGGCACGCCAATCCCTGACCCCAACCGAGCGGGTCCGTCAACGCTTGTGCGCGCCGGCGATCAGGTCATTCTGTGCGATGCGGGGCGTGGTGTCGTGATGCGCCTCGCCGCAGCATTTGCTGGTCCCGCTGCCCTCTCGGCCGTCCTTGTGACGCATCTTCATAGCGATCACTTGACTGATCTCAATGACGTCATCACCACTCGCTGGATCATGTCGCCAGAACCGAACCCCATCACGATTTATGGTCCAGTGGGCATCAACTTCGTGGTGACCAAGATGATGGAAATGCTTTCTCTCGATATTGGATACCGCATCGAGCATCACGACGACCTCATCGAACCTCCGGCAGTGACTGTTGTTGAAGTTGCACCGGGCGACTCGTTCACGATCGGCGACGTTGCCGTTCTTGTTGGCGCAACCGACCATCGTCCTGTCGAGCCAACGGTGGCGTTCCGACTCGAACACGCAGGTACGTCAGTAGTCCTAGGCGGCGATGGCATTCCGTGTGCCGCCCTCGATGAACTGTGTTCCGGAGCAACGGCCTATGTGCAAACCGTGTTGCGTGATGACATCGTCAAACTCTTCCCGCTGCAGCGATTTCTAGACATCCTCGATTACCACTCCACTGTTGAACAGGCGGCACAGACTGCAACCAAGGCGGGAGTGAAGACGCTCATCTTGACGCACTACGTGCCGGGCATCGGTCCGGGGCAGGAAGATGAGTGGCGGGCAATTGCCGCAGCGCACTTTTCAGGCGACATCGTTTTAGGTGACGATCTAACGTCGGTGACCATCTGACCGATGCCGTTGGCATCGAAGCGCCGGGGGGAACATCGATGAGCGGTCACATTACTGAGAAACGACAACTGGAAACTGTCGACGGTCCGATGGACGTCTTCGTTTCCACGCCTCTTGATGACATTCGCGGCGGCGTGGTCGTAGTGCAGGAAGCGTTTGGTCTCACGGGTCATATCCAGCGAGTGTGCGAAGCCGTTGCCGATGCCGGATACGTCGCCGTTGCACCCGCGCTCTTTCATCGAAGCGAAGACCAATTATTCGGTTATAGCGATTACGACAAACTCGGTCCTGTCATCATGACCATGACTCGCGCAACGATCGAAGTAGATGTCGATGCGGCATTCGCCGAGCTCATGCGGCTGAAGGTTCCTGCCGACAAACTGGCGATCATGGGTTTCTGTTTCGGTGGAACGGTCACTCTTGAAACTGCCGCTCGTCTCGAACTCGCTGCTGCCGTCACGTTTTATGGCGGTGGCTTGGGTGAAGGCCGTTTCGGTCTTTCTTCTGGAATCGAAAGTGCCGCAAAATTGCGCACCCCGTGGCTCGGTCTCTACGGCGATCTCGACGAACACATTCCGATCGACGAGGTTGAACAAGCTCGTATCGCTGCAGCGTCATGTTCCGTTGACTCCGAAGTGATTCGATTCGCTGATGCTGACCATGGATTCCATTGTGATGAGCGTCCGTCGTTCCATGCTGAAACATCGTCGATTGCTTGGACGCGCACGTTGGAGTTTCTCGACGATCACATGAGCTAATTCAGTTCCGTCGTTTTGTCGCAAAACGCAAACACCCCCAGCCGGGGGGATGGCGGGGGTGTCGCACGGCCGGCAGAACCAAAGTTCTGTTTCGGCCAACCGGCTCAATGGGAGGGGGGATTCCCAGAGCCGATAGCCAAATGGTACGGGACGCATGTCGATGAGCCCTAGTGATTTTGCCGGTCAGCAGTCACAATGACCATTGTCACAAAGGGTTTTGCGAGTTACCAGCCTTGATGAAGCGGGCGACCTTCGGCGAAACCAGACGCTGTCTGGACTCCCACAACGGCACGCTCGTGGAACTCTTCAATTGTGCGAGCGCCGGCATAGGTGCAGGAACTGCGCACACCGGCGACGATCGTATCGATGAGGTCTTCGACACCTGGCCGGGCGTCGTCGAGGTAGAGACGACCAGAACTAATGCCTTCCTCAAAAAGTGCACGACGTTCAGCTTCGATGGGGGCTTCATCATGGGCAGTGCGGTTCACAACAGCACGTGCCGATGCCATGCCAAAGTTCTCTTTGTAGAAGCGTCCGTCAGCGTCTTGGCGAAGATCGCCAGGCGACTCGTGCGTTCCGGCGAACCAGGAACCGATCATCACGTTGCTGGCGCCAGCAGCAAGTGACAGCGCAACGTCACGCGGGTGACGAATGCCGCCATCGGCCCATACGTGGCGACCAAGCGAACGAGCCTCGGTTGCGCACTCAAGAACAGCGGAGAACTGGGGCCGTCCCATGCCAGTCATCATTCGCGTGGTGCACATTGCTCCCGGTCCGACGCCAACCTTCACGATGTCGGCACCAGCATTGACGAGATCGCGAACGCCGCCAGCCGAAACAATGTTGCCGGCACAAAGCGGCACACCGAGATCGAGTGCTTTGATTTTTCGGATGACCTCAATCATCTTTTCTTGATGACCATGAGCAGTATCGAGCACGAGAACATCGACACCCGCTTCGACGAGCAGACGAGCCTTCGTTGCAACGTCACCGTTGACTCCGACCGCGGCGGCGATACGCATCTGGTTGTTGGCATCGACTGCGGGCTTGTAGAGCGTTGAACGAAGCGCACCGGTGCGAGTGAGGATGCCAACGAGCGCGCCAGAAGCATCGACGACCGGAGCTGATCGTCGGCGGCTTTCGTGCAGAATATCGAAGGCCTTTTCAGCATCGATCGTGTCGGGAAGCGTGAGGAGGTCGGTCGACATTACGAGGTCGACGCCGGTGAATCGATCAACATCGGCGAAGTCGGTTTCCGTGACCACTCCGATGGGGCGATCGCCATCAACAACGATGACGGCATTATGTGCGCGCTTGGCAATGAGGTTCATTGCCTCGCCGACAGTTCCCGCCGGTGACAGCGTGATGGGTGTGTCGAACACGAGATGGCGACGCTTCACCCAGGAAACGACCTCGGCAATGATCTCAAGTGGGATGTCTTGAGGAATGACAGCAATGCCACCGCGACGAGCCACAGTCTCGGCCATACGACGACCGGCAACTGCGGTCATATTGGCGACGACGATCGGAATGGTGGTTCCGGAACCGTCGTTAGTGGTCAGGTCAACGTCGAGGCGAGACGAGACATCGGAACGGGCCGGAACCATAAACACGTCATCAAACGTGAGGTCGGCCTCTGGGGTTCTGTCGTGAAGGAAGCGCACGTGGGCAAAGGGTAGGCGACGCTAGAACGCTTCGCCTAAGGGGTCGGCGTCAAGGCCGGCAGCAGTGGCTGCGAGCATCGCCATCTGCGCTGCTCGGTGGTAGACGAGAACGAAGGTTTGCTGCGCTGTGGGTTCGATCGTTCGGAGCGGGGGATCGCCGAGAGAGAGCACCATTCCCGAAGGATCGGTGGACATTCGCACCAAAGCGGGATCGTCGGGGAATGGTTCCCCCCAGAACTTTTGCGCGGCAAGGCGATCGGCAGTCTGTTTCTTCTGCACCCCGGTTGCCGGACGCCGGCGTGATCGGCTCACGTGAGGCTCCCTTCAAGGTCTTCGGTATCGGACAGGAGCTCATCGGTGCGCAAGCCGAGTGCAGTTTGCAACTGATTGGAATCGAGATCGCCGAGCGAACTGGATTTAGGAAGAACGAGATCGGCGATGTGGCGCTTGCCGGCCACGACTTCCTCGACTCGCTCATCGACAGTGCCGGGACAAACGAGGCGATGCGCAATGACTGTTTTATCCTGACCAATTCGCCACGCGCGGTCGCGTGCTTGATCTTCTACCGCAGGGTTCCACCAGCGGTCATACAAGATGACGTGGTTGGCATTGGTGAGATTGAGGCCGGTGCCGCCTGCCTTCAGTGAAAGTACGAGGGTGCCGGGGCCTTCGAGTGCCTGGAAGTCGGCAACAAGTTGGTCGCGAGCACCGCGTGATTGTCCGCCGTGGTAGCAACCGACGGGATTGTCGAAACGCGTGGAGAGATGTTCGGCGAGTTTCTGGCCCCACTCGGCAAAGTGCGTGAACACGAGTGCGCGCTCGCCAGCGGCGTAAACCTGTTCGATGATTTCCTCGAGGCGCGCAAGTTTGCCGGAGCGTCCATCGAGTGGTCCGTCGTCATGCCGATAGGCGACGGGATGATTGCAGATCTGTTTGAGTGCGGTGATTGCAGCAAGGATGCGACCGTTGCGATTATCGGCACCTGATTCGAGGGCTGCTCCAGTGACAAGACTGTCGAGCACTGCTTGATAGAGGCCAATCTGCTCCGGGGTCATCGAGCAATGGTCGAGCTCGTCGATGCGATCGGGAAGTTCAGCGGCGATCGCCGGTTCAGACTTTGTACGACGGAAGACGAGGATGCCGTTAAGCGCGCGAAGTGCTCGTTCGCCTTGATCGCGACCGGTGGCACCAGTGGCGGAAAGTTGTGCAATGAATTGAGGCCGAGGACCGACGAGACCGGGATTGGTGAAATCGAGAATTGCCCAAAGGTCGCCCAATCCGTTTTCGATCGGAGTACCGGTGAGTGCGAGTCGTGATGAAGCGTTCAGCCGGCGAAGTTGCTGAGCAGTTTCGTTCGCCGGGTTCTTGATGGCCTGTGCTTCATCGAGGATGATTCGGCCCCATGTGATTTTCTCGAGTGCTTCGATATCGCGCACTGCTGTTCCGTACGTGGTGATGACGACGTCGGCACGAGCAACTTCTTCAGCGATTTCTTTGTGATCGGCACGCCCGACACCGTGGTGAACGACCACGGAAAGTTCCGGAGTGAAGCGACGGGCTTCTGCGGCCCAGTTGCCGACAACGGCGGGGGGCGCGATGACAAGTGAAGGCGTGTCACTGATGCTGTCGACGAGATGGGCGAGAATTGTTGGTGTCTTTCCGAGGCCCATGTCGAGGGCAAGACATCCACCGAGGCTGGTGGTGTCGAGGAATTTCAGCCAAGCCAATGCGTCGGCCTGATAGCTGCGTAGTTCTCCCTTGAATCCGTCGGGATTCGATGCAGGGGCCAGTGATGCGGTTGATGCCTTGGCCATGAGGTCGGCAGCCCAGCCTGAACCATCGATGGAGACGCCACCGGCCAACGGTGAACCGTCGAGGCCAAGAGCCTGACGCAGCATTTCCGCGCCGGTCATCTGCGGCTTCTTTGCCCGCTCGGCGAGTGCTTCTGCTGCAGCAGCAAGATCGGCGTGATCTAGTGCAACCCATCGTCCGTTGGCGCGAACTAACGGGCGTGCTTCTTTCGCCAAGCGCGCGATATCAGCGGCGGTGAGTTCGATGTCGTCAAAGACTGCTGTCCAACTGACGTTCGCGAGTTGGTGCGCACCGACCGAGGTTTCCCCGTTCGATTCAGCGAAGATGCGCAGCGATGGAGTGGCCTTGCGGCGTGAGAGCGCTGGCACACGCATTTCGAAACCGGCATCGGCAAGAACGAGTCCGACCTTGGACATCAGTTCCCATGCTTCTTCTTGGCTGAGCACGACTTCACCGCGACGCATGCTGCCTGGTCGCATGAGCGGCGGATAGAGACGTTCAAGGCGAACAAGATTTCCTTCGAGTTCGCGTCGTTGATTGCCGGCATTCACGAGCGCGACTTCAACGGGGGTGAGCTGTTCGCCCTTGCCGGGTGCAAAAACTGCGAGATGCCATGCGTCGCCAGAATCTGGTGGATCCAGCTGCACGATGAGCGGTCGATAGTTGCGCGAGAGAACTGGCGTTGCCCAGCGTTCAATCGAGTTAGTGAGTTCTCCGGCGATACCGGCAGGAACCTCGAATGCAGTTCCGTCGAGACGAGCAAGGAATGACTCGGCAGCGGCAGCGATTGTTTTGGGATCATCGGGAGCAGCCGCAACTTCGACGCGACGTGCTGCGTCGAAGCAAATGACATCGACAACTTCCGCCAAGACAGAGCGAGTCATTGTGGCCCCGTCGACCGAAGGTGAAAGCGCTGCGACTGCTCCGGGCATTGCATCGCCGATGACGCGAAGTCGTTCGGAATCGATAAGTGCCGGTTGCCATGTGACGCCGAACGCACTTCGATTTTGGTTACGTCGACCGGTGCGTGAGCGGCGCAACGTCGGAATCATTGCGCCTCGTGCAGCGAGAGACACCGCCCATGCGGCGACGATCGACATCCATCGAGCGGATGGACCGATCTCCTCTTCGGGTGGGTCTGCGGAAAGTGCGAGTAGCCAGCCGAGAACATCGCTGGTGTTGGCTTCAAGCGCAACGGTCTTTTCGCCACTCGGAAGAGTGACGGGAGAACGGCCGCCCCACATTTCGGGAGCATCGGTTGCCGCAAGGAACGTACGAAGTTGTTCAACTGTGGTTGGCGGTGCATCGGGACCACCGAGCCATGCCACGAGGCGTCCGGTTACCCAAGAAAGTTGCAGCGCATTGACGCCAAGAGTGAGCTCACCGATTTCAGGTTCGATTCCCAAAAGACGGTCGAGGGCGAGTTCGAGTTTGCGTTGTTCGTTCTCGAGGTCGGCGATGACTTGTTGATCGTCAGGTGATCGGCGTAAACGCAACCGGTCGAGAGCTTCGTCGGTGTCGTTCAATCGTTCGACAAGGACGCGTTGCCACGCGGTGTTATGAGCCTCGAGAATCGCAAGATCTTCGGCAGAGGCTTCGCCCCATGCCGCAGCTTCGACGAGTGTCTCGAAACGCGCGCCGTGAACGTCGATGGAGGGCGCGTTGGAACTTGCCGCAGCCGGCTCAGTTGTATCGATCTGATCGATCTCGTCGTCTTGAGGCACAAACGTCCTTGGTGGTTTCGTGCAAACGCAACCTGTGCGTCCGCTCGTGGCGCCTGATCCCCAGTCGGCACCGGTCATGCTCCGCAACATTCCGCCCCTCACCCAGGAGGAAACCGGCTGCTACGTGTCCTGCTGCCCTAGGCGTAATGGGGAAGCCCAGAGCGATAAAGAATTCCGTTGGCCTGCTTCAACCACCGTCGTCTTCATCCGCCCAACCGGACTGCGAACACTTCTTCGCGACCCAGATCGGTACACCTACCCTATCGGGCCGCCGCCCCATGTGGACAAATCCCCCTTCTACTGGGCTGTGCTGGGCTAGGTAGAGGTCCGGAACTGGAGCCTCGTCTAGTTTCGACCCGTGACTCGCACCATCACCGGAGACGTCTCGGGAGCGCTGGCCGATCTCGGAATTTTGGTTCCGCTGACCGCTGCCCTTGTCGTGGTCAACGGCCTCGATGTCGGTTCGGTGCTTCTCATTGCCGGCCTCCTCGTTGTAGCCGCGGGGTTGGTGTTTCGGATCCCCTTCCCCGTGCAGCCACTCAAGGCCCTGACTGCGCTCGCGGTAGCTCAGCACCTTGCTCCGGATGTGATTCATGCCGCAGGTCTCGAGATCGGCGCAGTCCTACTCGTCATGTCCTTGACAGGACTCGCCACGTGGCTTTCCAAGTTATTCACCAAACCCGTAATACGCGCATTGCAGTTTGGTGTGGGGTGGTTGTTGGTGGTGACCGCGGTGAAGTTGGTGCTCAAGCCACCTGCGGTTTTCGTGCACTCACCGTCGTCCAGAACCGGCCTGCTTCTTGCAGCACTCACTGTGGGCGTGGTCGTGATTGCCGCATGGCGACGTTGGTATGTCTTGAGCATTGTGCTCGTCATCGTCGGCGTGATCGTGACATTGCTGGTTGAGCAACCATCATTTGGTGGGCCGTCAATTGACCTCCCCACGTTTTCGATTCCTCCTTGGTCGGTTTTTGGCACCGCATTCGTCTTGCTAGTGATCCCCCAAATTCCGTTGACTTATGGCAACGCTGTTGTCGGTGTCAGCGATCTGGCTCATCAGCAATTTGGGGAACGCGCCGACCGTGTTTCGCCAGCGAGAGTTGCGTTGGTTTGTGGATTGGGAAATGTGGTGTCGGCAACATTCGGGGGAATGCCGATGTGTCACGGATCAAGCGGGCTTTCCGCTCATGTTCGTATGGGGGCACAGACGTGGAAAATGAACGCAATGTTGGGCGGGGTTCTCGTCACGCTTGGCATATTTTTCTCAGATCAAGTTTTAGAAATGTTTGGGCTCTTGCCGGTATGGATCCTGGGAGGCTTTCTCGCCTATGCCGGAATTCGTCACGCCTTACTGGTCCTTGACCTTGCGCCGCTGCAGATTGCAATTGCAATAGCAGCAGCAGCTGTCGGTATTTGGACCTCGAACCTTGCGTATACGACCGCAATTGCTCTGGTCGTGGCGCAGGCTCCAGTAGTGCTTTCTCGGATTCGCATAGCTCGAGGCAACAAGCGGACCACTAGTGAAAAATAACGGCAGTGGGTTCCCCGCGCTGCACCATCGCAATTTTCGCTTGTATCTCACTGGTCAAGTTGTGTCTCAAGCCGGAACCTGGATGCAGACCGTCGCGATGGGCTGGCTTGTTCTCAAAGTGACTGGCAGCGGCGGAATGCTCGGACTTGTGAGCGCGGCGCAATTCGCTCCGACGCTGCTCTTTGGCGCTTTTGCCGGGACACTCGCTGACCGACATAGCCGATGGCACATGTTGCAGATCACACAAGTTCTCGCTGCAGCGATCGCAACGGCACTAGGTGTGATGGTGGCCACCGACACGATTTCGGTGTGGAGTTTGTTTGCGCTTGCGGCAGCCTTCGGCACGGTTAACGCCTTCGATATGCCGATTCGCTCATCGTTTGTCTACGAACTTGTAGGGCCTGACGACATCACGAGCGCGGTTGGGATCGGAAGCACTGCGAACAACATCGCCCGCATCTTTGGACCAGCCGTCGCTGGTGTTCTGATTGCTGCTTTCGGACTCGCAGTGCCGTTCTTGGTGAATGGGGTCAGTTTCCTGGGGATTTCTATTGCGCTTCTTTTAATGCGCAGGTCTGAATTTGTGCCGAAGACTCCGGTGAAACGGGAGAAGGGGCAGATTCGTGAAGGCGTGAAAGTTGTTTGGGCAGACCCGCGTTTGCGTACTCCGATGTTGATGACTGTCGTGATCGGCATGCTTGCCTACGAAAATCAGATAGCCCTTCCGCTGTTCGCGAAATTCACGTTTGATCGAGAAGCAACCGGGTATGGCGTGCTGTCATCGATGATGGGGGTTGGATCAGTAGCCGGGGGACTACTGATCGCAAGATTTGGTCGTGCGACGCACCGGCGAATGGGTTTCGCGGCGACGTTCCTTGGGGTAACGATGCTGGTCGCTGCGTTCATGCCGACGTTTTGGACAATGGCGGTTGCTCTGTTGTTCGTTGGAAGTGGCAGCGTCGCGTTCATCACGATGAATTCGGCGACACTCCAACTCACCTCCCCCGTCTCTGTTCGCGGTCGGGTGATGGCGCTGTACATCACCGCAATTATTGGAACCACGCCGATCGGCGGTCCGGTCATTGGTTGGATTGGCCAGAACATCGACCCGAGGGCGACCTACATCACTGGTGGCCTGGCATGTCTCATCACGGCAGCAGTGGCGTGGCCCTCACTTCGTCGTTCAACCGAGGAGGTCTTGCCTGAAGCGGAGGAACAGGCGATTCACCGCTCGGCGATCATTGATGCTGAGGCACTGGTTGGTGACCTCGATTCAGAAATTCCGATCAATTTGCCCACTGAGAGATGAGCTATCGGCAGGGGTGACGGTGCAACTGGGTGGTTGGCATGGTTCACTTGATGCGGAGCAATCACTTAGACCTCCTGAGCAGTCAGAAAGGACCAGAGATGGTCGCTGTCATTATCATTGTTGTGGTCGTCGCACTTCTCGGACTTCTTCTTGTCGGCGCATACAACGGCATCGTTCGAATGCGAAACCAGGTCGACAACGGTTGGTCGCAAATCGATGTGCAGATCAAACGTCGCGCAGACCTCATCCCAAATCTTGTCGAGACGGTCAAGGGGTATGCCGCGCATGAGTCGGGAACGTTCGAGGCGGTCGTCGCCGCTCGTAACGCGACCGTTGCGGCAAACTCTCCAGCGCAGGCAGCTGCAGCGGAAGGACCGATTGCTTCTGCTCTTGGCAAAATCTTCGCACTTGCTGAGGCGTATCCGGATCTAAAAGCAGACGCTAACTTTCGGCAGTTGCAGTCTGAGATCACCGCGACAGAAGATCGCATCGCTTATGCCCGTCAGTTCTACAACGATTCAGTTACTCGCTATCACAACAAGATCGATACGTTTCCAGGCGTGGTCATCGTAAAGATCGGCAACTTTCCTCATCGAGAATTGTTTGAGGCAGATGACACCGATCGTCCCGTCCCAAAGGTCGAGTTCTGAAGCCATTCTTGATACTGAACTTGATCGTGGGTTTCAATGGCTGACGCCGCAAGCTTCATTGACCACAAGCGCAAGAACAAGCGTGCGAGTTTCGTCATCCTCGCTGGCGTTTTCGCTCTACTTTTCATCGTTGCCAATCTCATCGTGGGGGTATTTGGGGGCTACTCAAAACAGGAATGTGGTGTAGCAACTCGAGATATCTACGGCCGTATTTCGCAGGATTGTCAGAGCAGCTTGAGTTTTAATGGCGCTGTTCTGATCCTGACAGTTTTGTTTGTGCTCGGATATTTACTTCTTGCGTGGTTGTTCTCTGCGTCAGCGGCGCTCAGTATGGCAAAAGCGAGGCCAGCCGACGGCGCGGAGTTTTCAGAATTGCGCAACATTGTCGAACAGATGGCGATCGCTGCAGGCATCCCGGTACCTGCAGTTTTTGTTGTTGATGATCCTGCTCCGAATGCATTTGCTACGGGGCGTAATCCGAAGCATGCAGCGATCACTGTGACGACTGGTTTGTTAGCGGTTATGTCCCCTCGAGAATTGCGCGGAGTCATTGCTCACGAGACGGGACACATCGTGAACCGCGACATTGCTGTCACAACGCTGGCTGTGCTGGCTGTGGGAGCAATCGCGGTCCTCGCACAAATCGGAATTCGAATCGGCTTCTTCAGCGGGGGTCGCCGCAATGAAGCGGCAGGGGCGATGATCCTTGTGGGCATTGTCCTCTACCTGATTGCTGTTCCTGCCGGAATGCTTATGCGGGCGGCGCTTTCTCGAAAGCGAGAAGGGATGGCAGACGCGACGGCGGTCGAACTCACTCGAGAGCCAGGCGGTATTCGCTCTGCGCTCGAGAAACTCGAAGCCGATACGACCGTGATTTCGCGCCCTTCGGCGGCGAGTGCTCACCTGTGGATCGAGTCACCCCTTGAGCGTGGCGGGAGCGAAGGCATCCAGGGAGCCTTCGGCCGACTCATGGACACCCATCCGCCGTTGGCCGAGCGAATCGCAATTCTTCGTGCCATTGAAGGCCTAGATCCCGAGGGTCGAGGGCCGAATGATTCCCCTTCTTCCTCAGCCTTTTCTTGAGGTCTCTGCAGCAATGGTGTGAACCCCCTCAGCATTGGCCATACTTGTGACCCGGTTTGCAGGAAGGCATTCATGAAGTTCACCGTCGGTTCCAAGGTCATCTATCCCGCTCACGGCACTGCCGAGGTCACCGGTCGCTCGACCCGAGTGGTCGATGGCAAGAAGGTCAAGTACCTCGAGCTGTCTGTTGCTGCTGGTGACGACTCATGGCGCGGCGGCAACCTCAAGGTGTCGGTGCCCGAGGATCGTGCAGAAGATCTTGGTGTTCGTCAGGCAATTTCTGAAGAAGAAGTTGAAGACGTACTCGCAGTGCTTGCCGTTCGTAACGTTCGCGTTCCTACGAACTGGTCGCGTCGATTTAAGAACCACCAAGAGAAGATGAAGTCTGGCGACATCTACGAATGTGCCGAGGTTGTTCGTAACCTTGCACTCCGCGATCGCCAGTCGTCACTTTCGAGCGCCGAGAAAGCAATGCAGATTCGTGCTCGTCGCATTCTTGTGTCGGAACTCGCCGTGTCGTGGAACACCACAATGGAAGACGCCGGCGAACGCGTCGACCTCGTACTCGCTGAAGATTAAAACTCAGTCAGCCTTTTTGGCTGGTTGAATCACATCTTTCAACGCATCGTCAGACAATACGAACGCGTCGTTCGTGGCCTCTGCACCTGGTTCGACAAGTTCGGGCCAAAGCGTGCCGGGAAGCACGGCGACTTCAAAGAGTTCGGTAACAGAGCCTTCGAACCGCATAAAGCCGAGGACGGAGCCCGTGTTGATGTCGACTGCCCACACTCCGCATTCGCGAGGCGTATCGGCTTGGGTGATGGGTAAACCGTCGAACACGGTTTCGCGAACTTTTGAGAGACCGATAAACGCGATGTTCCCAACGAAGGAAAGACCCCGGGTGAAGCCGGGGAGAATCGCAATGGTTTCGCGTTCGCCGGTTTCGATATCGACGGTGCAGAGTGCGCCGCGGCCAGATTCGAGTACCCACAATTTGCCGTTATGCCAGCGGGGCGAGTGAGGCATCGACAAGCCGACAGTAATTGGGGCCCCGCCATCAATGTCGAGAATCGCTCCACCGGAAGCTTTGTCATCTCGCCAACCATTGGGTGAATCGGTCATGCCAAGAACGGTCACGTACTTCGGCCGGCCATCAACCATGGCCAACCCATTGAGATGGCAACGGTCATCAGCGGACAATCCGGAGATGAACTGCGGTCGCCACTGCGGTGCGAAGGAGTTTTCGCGGTCGAACGTGACCAAGCATGAGAAGCGTGTTGCGACAGCCCAAAGTTGGCCGTCGGCGTCGTAGCCAAGATCATGGATACGAATGTCACCAGTGGTGTGACCCCGACGCGGCATGTAACACGCATCGATTCGACCTTCGGGATCGATGGTTGACGCAGCAGCCTGTTGGTTCCAGAACTCCCACACTGTGGTCTTGGTGCCGAGCGCCAACTTGGCGCCTTGCACAGCGACGCCCATCGGGCTCGCGAAGTACCGAAGATGCGTGTTGACTTTGTCGCCGTCACGGCGAACAAGGACAAGGCGACCACTTTGATAGGTGGTGACTGCGAGCGAACAATTCGCTGCCTCAAGGATGCTGGCAAACGAACCGGTAAACACGCTCGAAAAATCAGTGGGGATTGCGCCATCGGGCTCTTCAGTGAGACCCACCTTCACTGCTTCAGCAGATCGAGTCTTCGAAGGCTTAATTGGGGGCGGATCGGCGAAGACATCGTGTGCACGAACAGCGACTGGATCGACGATGTCCCAGACCTTCTTCATTTCTTCGGCATTGCGTTCCCACTTTGAGGGCTGCGGTGCCTCAAGCGTTGTCGCTGAGATGGGAAGTTCGCCGCCTGTTTCGGTATCCCAGGTGAGATCGAGATTGCCGCAAAGGCGAGAGAGTTCGGCGTCGGGATCAGCGAGCAAAGCGGAATAACTCGTGACGCACCAACGATCGGGATCAAGTGCCTCAAGGTCATCGAGCATCATCGTGGTTGCTGTTACCCATTGATTGGCAACAATTTCGGGAAGGGATTTCCCGATGAGATCGCGCCAGCCAGGAGTCAGGAGGAGCGACCAGCGGTCTCCTGTCCACTCCGGCAGGTCTGGGTAGGTGACAAACCGACCAGATCGCCACGCATCAAGCATGCTGCTGATGGTCTCGCGCGGGTCACGCCACAAGTACACGAACTTTGCATCGGGGTACGCAGCGGCAAGAAATGGGATGCGTAGAGAGTTCTTCGGAGTTTTTTCGATCATGCGCACAACTGAGCCGGGCTTGACTGGCTCGCCGTCACGGTTTTTCAAACGACGCACGAAAGAGCCGCTGAGTTTCTCAACGATTTCGGGGCTGACGTCATCCACGGTCAGACGGTTTGAATCCCACCCATGTGCAGCGGGAGCGAGTGCGGCAAACGCTTCAATGAGTTGATGACTTTCGCCGCCAATTGTGTAGGACTCTTTTGCGCGCATCATTGCTTCGAACAACATCGTGCTGCCCGAACGAGGTGAGGAAATGATGAAAACCGGACGATCAAGAGTGATCGGTTCACCAATTTGTTTTGGCGCGGGCACTGCCGGCGAAGTGGATTGTGGTGGTTGTGCTGAAGCTGGTGCCGCGGCGGCAGTCGCAGCTCCGGGATCGGTCGCAGGTTCAACCTGCGGAGAACTACCGAATGCTTCTCGCGCAAGTGATGG
>Ga0209296_1001066_pt1 | contig 22019 bp, 34 predicted proteins | sample S_130206_EF_Meta_FD_187319 | JGI IMG/M metagenome (GOLD analysis project Ga0209296, IMG submission 187319) | Freshwater microbial communities from Lake Simoncouche, Canada to study carbon cycling - S_130206_EF_MetaG (SPAdes) (version 2) | ecosystem: Environmental > Aquatic > Freshwater > Lake ...
TCATCTCGGCTGACGGGCAAACGCTTGTGGAAGTCAAAAACTACAACGCTGCTGTACGAAACAAGTTCGATAGTGAAGCCAACATCATCCCTGCGGCTGATATGGCGCAACTCATCCATGAAGCGGCAGTCCACAATATCCAAGACATTGTGCTGGCTGTTTTATTTGGGGGACAAAACTTTGAAGTGTTTAAGTTCACCATTGAAGAAGCGCAGAAAGAGCAGCTCGTCAAGGATATGGCGCGGTACTGGGGACACGTTGCGTCTAAGCAGTACCCTGAACCTGAGACTACCGAGCAAGCGAAGCTAATCTATTCTGTCTCCGCACCCACAAGCATTACCGCGCCACAGTCCCTAGAGCAGATGTGCCAAGCCTTGAACTACACCAAGGAACAGCTCAAGAAGTGGGAAGACGAGGAAGAGAAGCTCAAGGTGGAAATACAGAAATTTATGGGGGTCAACAGCGAATTGGTAACCCTAGACGGGCGAGTTCTGGTCACTTGGAAATCAGCCAAGCCAAGCCTGAGTTTTGATAAGAAACTCTTTGAGCAGTCCATGCCAGATGTCTACAAGTCCTATGTGCGTGAGGTAGCTGGTAGCCGTAGATTCTTAGTGAAAGGGTAATCATGCTGCTATTCAAAACAAAACGATTAGAACGCCTAGAGCGTGAAGTTGTCATGCTAGAAGACTTGTTTGCTCAAGCTCTACAACGCATATCCAATCTAGAAGAGGCTCGGTGGGGTCTGAAGGTTGACGGTACTCCTAGAGCCAAGCCCGGCAGGAAGGTCAAAGATGAACGCATTTCCTAGCCCCCGTGACCCTAAGACCGGCTCTGATGACAAGGGCATGAGTCTTAGAGATTACTTTGCTGCCAAGGCTATGCAGTCCCTCATCATTCGAGATGGGGAACACGTTGACTTCCTTGAAGTAATCACAGCAACCGCCTATCAATATGCTGACGATATGTTGAGAGAGAGGGACTTGTGACCACGCAAGATGTCGCTATATATGTGATGGCTGCATCAACAGTCATAGAAACATTCCTAACTATTTTGGAGAAATTTACATGAGTAATATCGTTGCAGTTCAAGACATGGCGGTCATGGCTGACAGTATTGTCAAGTCAGGCTTCTACGGCTTTAAGACTAAAGAACAAGTCATGGCTGTAATGCTTGTAGCCCAAGCAGAAAACAAGCACCCTGCCTCTGTCGTGCAAGAGTACGACATCATTCAAGGCAAGCCAGCTCTGAAGTCTCAAGCTATCCTTGCCCGTTTCCAACTCTCTGGTGGCTCAGTTCAATGGGATGAGGTAACCCCTAAGAAGGTCAAGGGGACATTTAAGCACCCACAAGGGGGCAGCCTGACAGTCGAGTGGACTATCGAAATGGCAAAGCAAGCCGGTATCTACCGTGACGGTAGTGGCTGGTCTAAGTACCCTGAAGATATGCTCAGAGCTAGGGTTATTTCTAGAGCTGTGCGCTCTATCTATCCCGCTTGTATCTTGGGACACTACGCCACAGAAGAGGTCATGGACTTTGATAGCCCTATGCCAAAGCACATGGGCGTTGTAGAAGACGTTAAACAGCCCGTAGAGGTTATAGAAGACACCGGTGGTGACTACTCCCTTATCTTGCCTGATGGTCAAATCTATGCCTCTTTCCACACGCCTGAAGGATGGATTGCAGGATATGGGGAACTTGTAGGCAAAGTTATGGCTTCATCAAAGCTGTCTGATGAGCAGCGTACAGAGAAAGTAGCCAAGTTAGCCGAAGCTAATATGACTGTAACTGAGAAGTTCAGCAGTTTTGACAAAATCAAAATCAGAGCAGAGCTTGCTAATCAAGGGGTAAACCAACACCCAAAGTCACCAGCGTCCCAGTTCGTAGCCGACATGGAACACAGCGACAAAATATTCTGAACCATTTGCAAAACGTAGGCTCACTAACTCCAATGGACGCATTACAAAACTATGGCTCATTTAGGCTTGCAGCCCATATCGAATATCTTAGGAAGCAAGGACATCCAATCCTTACAACTATGGTTAAAGAGGGTGGGCGCGAGTATGCCCGATATATCTACCGTTGAAAGGAAAATCATGGAAAACCAAAAAAAACCCCCGTTTGTCCCGCTTGAGATGAAAGGGCGAATGACAAAGAACACCTACAAAAAACAGGGTTCTTCCGAGCCAGACTGGAAAGGCACGTTCATGTACGAAGGGCAAGTCATTACCTTTGGCGCATGGGAGAACGATGCTGGCTACGGTGTCTACTACAACATCAAAATCAACGACCCTAACTGGAACAAACAACAGCAGCAGTACCCTAAAGAGGTAACTGACAAACCGGTCAAGTCTTATCCAAAAGATAGTGACGTGCCATTTTGACGGCTAGCTTCTCTCTTCCGTTTCCCCCAAGCGTTAACACCTATTACCGTAACTTTCGCGGTCACATGGTGATGAGCGCCAAGGGAAGGGAGTTCAGAGAGGCTGTCCAAGTATTTGTAATTGAGAACAACATTCCTAAGTTTGGGGACAAAAAATTGAAACTAACACTAATTCTGCGTCCTAGAGACAAGAGAAAAATAGACATTGACAACCGTATCAAAGCGGTACTTGATGCACTAGAACACGCTGGAGTGTTTGACAACGACTTCCAAGTTGACCACATTGAGATGATTCGAGGAGAGCAAATCAAAGGTGGGCTGCTTCATGTGGTCATAGAAGAAATAACCCCCCGCCATCCCGAAGGTGAGTCCCTAGAGGACAGTTAGGAACGTGACGGGGCAGCGTTTCGGGTAGCCCCACTAATTCATAAACAAAGGAAATCATGGAATCAATCCCAATCCCAGAAGTCGGCAACATGGAAATACCGCCAGAGAAGAACCACATCTTTGTAGCGACACCAATGTACGGTGGTCAATGCTTTGGCTTCTTTACCCAAGGCTGCTTACAGTTTCAAAAGCTGGCTATGAATAACAACATAGACCTGACGTTCTCTTTCCTCTTTAATGAGTCTCTGATTCAGCGAGGACGCAACCTATTGGCTAACGCTTTTCTGAAGTCTAAATGCACCCACATGCTCTTCATTGACTCAGACATACGGTTCATTCCAGAACACATCTTGCCAATGATTGCTGCTGACAAGGACATCATCTGCGGTATCTATCCTAAGAAGGAAATCAACTGGCAGACAGTCAGAAACGCTATGGCAGCCGGTGTGCCTGATGGCGAACTAAAGAACCATACAGGCAACTTTGTTGTGAACCTTGTGAACTATGAGGAAACAGTCACAGTTCCAATCGGTGAACCCTTGGAAATCTGGAATGGTGGCACAGGCTTTATGCTCATCAAGCGCGAGGTCTATGAAGGTCTAGTAGGGAAACTACCTACATACCTCAACAATGTGATGGACATACAGAACCCACAGAACGGGGAAAGAATCAATGAGTTCTTTGCTACTTGCATAGAAGAGGAATCAGGACTCTTACTCTCTGAGGACTACTACTTCTGTAAGAAAGCTAGAGAGCATGGCTTTACAGTATGGGCAGCGCCTTGGGTAGACCTAGCCCATGTCGGCACATACGCCTTTGAGGGTCAGCTTCTCAAGACTCCATGAGGTTTGTAGTTACCGCACCCCCGTATAGCGATAAGTCTGCGGGGATTGTGATGCTCTACACCCTACGAGATGAGCTAAAAGGCTTGGGCTATGACGCTGAAATCATGCCGTTTGAAAAGCCTATCACTATCCCTGATGACGCAATAGTTGTTTATCCTGAAGTGGTTGATGGCAACCCTTTAGGGGCTAAGAATGTGGTGCGGTACTACTTAAACAAGGAAGGCATGGCTTCTGGCAACAAAGTCAATGCCTCTCCCAATGACTTCATATTAGCGTTTAACAAGCTCTATTATGAAAATCCTCATGCAGTTATTCGATACGAAAATTTCAATCCTCATTGCTATTTTGGGAATAAGTTAACTTTCAACAGAAAACTAGACTGCACCTATATTGGCAAGGGAAGTATGTACTCAGATGAGTGCAAGGTTATAGAGGGAACTATTGAGATAACTAGAACAGCGCCATCAGAGAAGGAAGGATTAGCCGACTTGCTGAGACAGACTCGGTTTTTTTTTACTTACGATATTTGCACCGCCTTAGTTTCAGAAGCAATAATTTCGGGAGCTATTGCAGTTCCTTTATTATTTCACCCCTATAAGGCTGAAGAACTAGAGTATCCATTTGGCTCTATTGTTGGAAACTCTATCCACATACCGCAAGACTATGAGCAAAGGCGCGGAGCATTTATTGCTACAGCTACAGGATATGACCTAGCCAAGCAAACAAAATACTTTGCTCAGAAGGCTATTGCTCACTTTAGCGGCAGCCCCAACGCTTCCTAGCAGCCTTGCCTCGCTCACCTTTCCAGTTCTTAGAACGGGCGCAGAAAGACTTGTGGCGAGGTCCTGACTTAGTTGGTGCTTTGAGCTTGCTGCCGGTAGCTTTGTTGTACTTAGCCCGACCTTTAGCAGTCAAGCCACCACCAGCCTTGACAGATAACTTCTCGCCTCTGCCGACAGAGAGATTAGTTTTTCTAGTCATTAGCGTTTGGACTTTCTCTTAGCGGTCTTTGCAGAGCGCTTAAATGCTGCCGCAGTAGGGTAGCCCTTTTGACCGGGCTTCTTAGCAGGAAGACCCGCTTTCCTACGCTTGTTGATGTTGTAGTACAGACCTTTTTTAGCTGGCATGGTATTGCTCCTCTGTCAATATACCTATCTTGTATTTTCCTTCAGGCTTGTAAATTGTCAATCCTTGCTGGCGCATCTCAGGGGCAAAGGAGAGGTGCATCCACCGACCGTATTCGTGTATGAGTTGGTCAAATTTGATGTTGTTTTTTAGAACAAGCTGACATAGCGCGTAAGGAGTGTGAGCAGTAGAAGAGCAGTCAATAGCCCAACCATCCATGTGGCTGGATACTTTAGAACCGCCAACAGCCACATTGACATCAGGCAAGCGTAGCCAAGAATTAACACGAAGAGCGCCTGTGACATTTCGGACTGCCTCCAACTGATTCGCAGCCGACTTCATGTTTTCTAGTTGTCTCTCGTCTGGCTGATTGTTAATGTGCATCCGAATAGCTGTCTCGCTATACGTTGCCTCATCAAGACTGAAGTGTTCGCTTAGATTCATTTCTTTACCTTGTCGGCTATCTTCTCAAAAGTACGACCACCGAAATAAAACGACATCACTACCATGCCCCAATTTCCTAGCAACTCTACATAGTTACCCCTAGTTTCAAAATCAAACATGGAAGCAATAGCAAACCCTGTATATGCCAACAAAAGGAATATTAGAACCATTGGGCGTATGTTCTTAGACAACCAAGAATCAGAACCCATGTCTGCTTTGAGTCGTTCAGTCAACTCATGTTGCTCAGACACATCTGCATTGAGTTTGGCTAACTCGCCATTTTGTTGCATCTCAAGTAGCTTGAGTTTGGCTTGCTCTGCTTGTGCTGGGTCTGGAAATACCTTGTCTAGTATCTTCCCACCAATGTCTATAAGTGCGCCTATTGGAATCATTTGTTTTCCTTTAGTTCCTGTTTAAGTTTACGAAGTTCCTTAATCTCTCGCTTGAGCTGCGCCTTCATGTATAGCGTTTCTATGTAGGCAATGCTTGTTGTTGCAACAATAATACATAACGCTAATACGCTCAGAATCCATCCGATAAGACGCGCAGTTGCCACATTAGCCACCCAAATAGTAAAGACATAAACGCCACAGCAATTACCCCACTTATGAGTTCAATGAACCTAATCTCTTCTTGTTCTTTCTCCCACCTTGCCCGTCTAGCTCTACGAATCATCTCTGACCTAGCCCACTCTTGCTCACGCTCAATCTTGCCGTGCATCACCAAGAATCTACTGTACAAGTCTTTCAACTCAGGCGGTGCATACACCATCGATTCCCTAGTCTGCTCAAGCAACTTCTCCATCTGCAACTCAATCAAAGCCCTCTCAATGGCTTTCTTGCTTGTGTTTTGTTCTGGATTAAAGTTGGTCTTGGACTCCTCTTCTAGTTCACGATAGTAGTTTGTAATCTGTTGTTGCGTATCAAAGAGGACACCGAGGTTCTCTCCAATGTCGCTAATGAGCTTGAGTTCAAGTTGTTCGTATGACTGTTGCTTAGCAGCAATCTTTGTCTTGGTAACCGGCTTGGGTGACTCAACAGAAGTTGGCTTCTTGACAAAGAAACCAATGAACCAATCCCAGATACCTTTGATTGCTTTGACATCTGCAATAGCGCCTTCAACGGTCTTCTTTGCGCCTTCAAGCTCCATCCTCCCTTGGTGGAGCATTTCGCAACCGCTTTTAATAAAACTAAAAGCCGTCTGCGCTGCCAACAAGAGAGAGAACGGGTCAATGACTTACCTCTTATGTCATGCCCTCACCGGGCGTGATGTAGCACTCAGGTGTTCCAGACTCAGCAATAAAGGTTACATAGACATTAGAAGTTGAACTAACTTGTGGTCCAGTAACAACCATAACAACATCAGGCGGGACAACTGTGCAATATTGTGCCGAGCCGTTTGTCGGCAACGCTACATTGGACGTAGAGCTTGTAGAAATACGAACATACACAGGCTGACCAGTACCACCAGTAGGCTCATGGCTAACAAGCATATATTGGTTTACAGGACTGTCTGCGGTCATTTGAAACTGCTGGACAGCCGTAGTCGCATTTGCCTTATAGGTCTTTCCCATAGGCTGAAAAGCAATGTTATTAGCCATTAGTACACCTTCTTGCCGCCACCAGAAGTCGATGAAGTCTTGGTGTTTAACGGTCCAGTAGTGGGAAACTTGTTGCCAGACATATCAATGACTGAACGAAAGCCACCAGTCGGTAATTCACCGGGCTGCCAGCGCTGTAGTCCTGCGCTACCGTCACGGGGTAACTGTGGACGAACCGATTTAGCAACTTGTTGGTTAAGGCTGCTATCCCGTTGTTGTGGTCTGTTCTTGCTCATTTGAAGTCCTTTCTTTGACTCTTACTAGAAGATAACTGAAAACTGTAAATATCGCTAGTGTGGTCACACGCTCCCATGTTGGATTCCACATTGTCCACCCACACATGATGCTGGTCGAAATTAGAACCAAAATCGTGATGAGCCTGTCTGTAATGACCCCTAACGCTAGGCGTACCAAAGCAATACCGTCCATGTTTATCCCCTTTGTGATTGACGAAAACCATAGTCTAACCCTATTCGTCTTCTTCATCAACATTAGCAAAGCCAGCGCCCCACTCATCATCCGACATCTTGAGCTTGATAGCTTCGAGTTTTAGGGCGCGGTCAATCACTTTGGTCTTGTCTGTAATGCTTGCCGTTGGGTCAACCATCACCGCTTTGAGCATATCGGAGATGGCTTGCTCTAGGTCAGGGTTTATGCCTTTTTGTTTTTTAGCCATTACTCTTCTTCCAATAGTTCGCCACCAACTCGACCCACAGGAGCGCCCATCAATGTTGCCGGCACAACAGCAAACAAATTTCTTGTAAGTTTTTGCAACATCGTCATTTTTTGTTCTGGGCTAATAGTCAAACTGCTTATGTAATCTAAATCATCTTGCATCTGGTCTAACTTGGAAGCAGGGACGAGCTTGGTTGTTTCTAAGCGTTGGCGCACGTTGTCTCTAAAGACATCGCCCATGCTACGGGGACTGACGCGAGACATGACCTGGCGAACCGCCTGTTCCATGTTTGCCTTACCAACCTCACTTCTAGCCAGGATAGGCGCAACTTCTGCCCAGCGACCAAGGTCACCAGATAACATAAGTTTTTCAATTTCTTCATTAGGAAATTGAGAACCAAGAATAGTTTTGACGCGCTGTTCTGCTTCTTTGGTTATTTTCTCGCCAGCAGCCCGTGCTGCATCTAGGGCGCGTTCACCTTCTCGAATGGTTGCTTTTTCCATTGGAACAAGTTGTGCAGCCGCTTTCTTGCTCTTGTCAGCAATCCGCTCGGCTCTCTCTAGACCGGCAACATAGGCGCTGACCTTGGCTTTAACTTCTGGCAACTCATTGAGCCAACTCTCGTTCTTGTAAGCCCAATCTTTTGCTGCCTTGGCAGTTTGCCGGCTAGATGTACCAAGTTGCCTAGCAGCGTAATCAGAGGCTTCCTTGACCACAAATGCTTTGTCATTGCCCGTCAACTCAAGCAAATCTTTTACAGACTGCTTGCTAGAGAAGTAATCTCTTGGCAGGGAAGCAGGGTCGGTGCTAAACCTGGCAGGGTCAAATCGGTCAATAGCTGTGGCTTTTTGTCCTGCTTTAGACTTAAATTTGTCAATCAGGCGAGAAGCCATTTCATAGCTAGATTGCAACGTATCGTGCGACTCACCAGCAAATTTGGACTGAATCTCGCTAATCTTTTTGTAATACTGCTCGGCAATGTTCTTACCAATAGCGGTATAGCCTTCTACTTCTTTGCCAAATGCCACATCGCCCAAGCGTCTGCGTACATCGTCTAGCGCTTCAAATGAGGTTGGGAAAGTTTTAAATGCCGTAGGCTTTCCTGTTTCATCAAAAGCAGTAGCAACTCTACGAGAAGAGACAGCATCGTAAATGTTTCTGTAAGCGTCAAGCACACCCTTTTCAGTAACAGGAGCAGTCTTTTGTGTTTGTGCGGCTGCCCCAATAAGCAACTTGTCTTTCAAGTTTTGAACTAAATCTTTGTATTCTTGAGTGGCGGCAACAAGTTGACCAGCAGCCTCTTTCTGGTTAACTATGTCATCTCTAATCTTCTTTTGAGCCAGGTAATCTGCGGAGCGCTTGCCAGCAATATCGCCATACAAGTTAACAATCTTGTCTCTCAAAGTAGAACCAATGTTGGATTCATCTCTAGGCGAGCCAATGCTAGACCTGGCTTGTTTTGCTTCAGCCAAAGCCTTGTCAGAAATATCTTTTGTTCGCTCGGCAGCAGTTCCCATCTTCCCTGCTCTGCGTTCTGCCTCAGTCATAGCAGCAGCGCCTTGTCCTTGAGCTTGTCTAGCCGCTTGAGCAGCCGTCTCAGTAATGTCTGTTGTGCCAGTTCTTAAAGCATCATACAAAGCCTCTTGAGGGTCTTTACCCTTTGGAGCTTTGCGAAACTCATTAACTTTTCTTTCAATCAACTCGGCAACTTTAGGAGCAACCTTAACGCCTTGAGATGCTAAATCTTGCATGATGGCGCTTGTCATACCTTGCGTACCAAACACAACGCTTCCCGCCTTAACAACTAACTTTTCAATTGCTTTTTCAAGTTCAGGAGTAATAGCACCAGTAGTAAAACCAATTGGAATAGAAAGAGCCTTGGGAGCGCCAAGGACTTCTGCCGTTTGTTCAGCAGTAGAGCCAGTTCCACCAGCTATTCCCCCACCAATCACTCTTTTTGAGATTGGCACTTTCCCCGCTAGTTGACCCGCTGTTTCTAAAAAAGTTCCCGCAGCGCGTGTAGGCACGGTAGGAATCATTTTGAGTCCTTTACCCGCGTACTTCATAACTTTAGGGGCGATAACTCCGGCTGTCGCTCCATACCCTGTTGCGCCAGCAATCTCTGACCCTGAAATCTCTTCTCTCTCAGGCTCACCAAAAAGGTACTCACCCATTTTTTCAGACATAGAACGCACTTGTTCCTTCATCTCTGGCGTGGATGGAGTAGCGCGTTGTTTAGGCGTAACAAGAGCAGCACCGCCACCGGTTTCAGTAGCGTATTCCCGCTTCTTTTGTACGGGTTGGTCAGGAGCGTATTCTCTATCTGCCATTACTTTTCCTCTCGGAACAGTCTATTGTTCTCGTACCCATACTTATATTTATTTGGTTCGTAAGCGCCAAAAGCAGCTATTGTTGGACCTTCAAAGATTGCTCTATCTGAAGCTGATGTATCTTGAGAACCGCCTTGTCCACCGCCCTGAACTACGCTTTCTAAAGGCGTTGGCTTGGCAAGACCATACTTCTGTATGTATTGAGTAAATGTAAGGTTTCTATCCTCTTTTGCAACTTTAGGAGACTTTCCTTTACTAGCAATAGTTGCTTGAGCAACATCCTCTAAAGTAAATGGAATTGCATTTTCAACAATTGCAAGATTTTCACGAATGAGTTGTTTTTGGTCTTCGGTGTATTTAGAACTTGCCAAAGCGCCCCTAGAAGCATCTTCAACAATTCTTCGCATCTCAGCCAGGCGGTCAAGAGCAACGTGCAACTTAGCCCCTGCTGGAATAGAAATACCAGCCTGGATGCTGTCTGTCAGTCCTGCAAGTCCTGTGGCTGCTCCACCGGTTTCTAGTGAAGCCAAGTTTCTTGCCACACCCACCATACGACCCGCCATCATCTGAGAGGTTTCAGCAGACATCTTTTGGTTTAGCACAGACAAAGGCGCAACAAACAATCCTTTGAATTCCTTTTGACCAAACACAGGAGAAGTTGTTGTAACAGGCAACTCAGAAATGGCTTTAATAGCACCGCTTACTTGAGTCATGGCGTTTGTCATGCGCTCAATCTGACCGGCAGCAGCGCCAGCGCCTTGAGTTTTTGGAGGAGTTCCAAGCTTAATAGCGCTAGCAAGTTCTTTATTTGTTACCTCTTTTATGTCTGATGGGTCTTTAGTATTTACTGCTATAACCTTGTCACCAGAAGCATAGAATTGATAATTCGGTTTAGCCTGTGACTCGCGGTGTCTACGCTCAACACCAGACTCTTTAATTGCCGAATCAGCGTCTTTAGCCAAACTTTCCAACATTTTAAAAGTTGGCACAAAACCTTGAACTCTATTTTTCTCTTTTAGTAAATCACTTCCCATAGAAGTAATTACTTCATTTAACTTTGACTCTGCTTCTGCTCTGTTGTAGGGCAAGATTTTGTATGCAGCTTCAGCTTTCTTCATTGCATCGTCTAATTTAGATTTCCAAGAAAGCATATTCTTGTCAAACTCTTGTACTTCTTTCTTCCACAAGTCAGCACGACCTTGTTGCCAGCCCTTCATCATGCCACCCATAGCGTTCAATGATGCGGTTGCAGATTGTTTTCCAGACCCACCCATAGCCATGCCAATAACACCAATCAAACCAAACAAAGTAGATAGAGACTGAATGTTGTCTTTTGTTGGAGCAAGTTCTGGCGCAGGATTCTTTTCTCTAAAAGTTTCTACTGATTGATAAATTCCTTTTGCTCGTCCGGCTTCTTGAGCAGTTATGTCAGCTTGACCCGCAGTCTTAAATTCAGCAATTCTTTGTTCACCTTCAGCTACTTTTTGTTTTGCTTGTGACTCTTGTTGCAGTAAATCAATCTCTTTTTGTCTAATATTTTGTAAGCTCTCTCTGCTTCCAGGCTTGCCAAACGCTTTAACATCAATTTTTTGCGTATCAACACCTGGCACACCAGCGCCCATTTGCGTTTGCAAACGATAAGGGTCTGAAGCTGGAAGCGTGTATGGCTTACTTAATTCAGCCAACTCTGGAACGATTTCAGGTGTAGCCATTACGCAGTCCTTGTCTGAGTTATCGGAATACCAGCGCCTATTGCAGCCAAGTTAGTATAGAAGTTTGTACTTGCTTGGTTCAATGCTTGGTCTGCTGCAAGTCCTGTTTTAATAGCGCCCAAAGCAATTTGGTCACCAATATTACTAACTTGTAATCCAAGGTTGTACTGCTGAGACAGTAATTGATTGCGGTAGGCTTCTACTTGTGCTGCTGTTTGGGCAGCGCCTACACCACCGCGAGACTCTGCGCCCTGTGCTAAACGGGCTTGCAAGGCTTGCAATTGTTGTTGTCCTGTTGGAGTTAATTCGCCTGACTCTGCGGCACGAATCAACTCTTGACCTTTGGCTTGGTAAGGAGCGCCAATAGCCTTTTGTTCTGCGGCTGATTGCTGTGCTTGCTGTGCGCCCTTCTTAGCTTGAGATGCGCCATAGATTCCTAGTCCACCAGCCAATCCAAGGCGCACCATGTCTTGAGTAGACAATTTATCAAAAAACGATTTTTCTTGGGGCGGTGTAGTGCCAGTTGGTTTAAATTGTTGTTCAGGCGTTTGCCCAACAGAAATTCTATTTAAGTCCATTGGGCTTAATGGACTAGGGGCGTAAACAGTCTGACCAGTCAAAGGACCAGCCGTAATTGTTTGTCCTGCGGGGACAGCACCAGCGTATTGACCTCCTACCAAGTCTTCTGCGGCTTGTGTTTCAGCTATGGTATTGGGTCTTCCAGCGTATGCTTTACCGCTAACGGGAAATGTTGTTGTTGTATCTGCACCCGGTTGTATTGTTCTGTCTTCTCCGGGATAGAGCCGACCAAATGCTTTGCTTGCTTCTGGTGTTTGTGTCTCAACTGCCCCACCAGTACCTACAAAACCATATTCATCAGTATTCCCACCGCCTCCAGAATCGTAACCAGACGCAGTTTCATCTTCATAGAACTCTAGCAAGCCAGTTTCAGGGTTAGTCGTGCCTGAACCACCCGCAGCCTTAAGAATTTCAGCTTCTCTAGGGGTAATGTGGGCAAGGAGGGTATCGTTTCCGCGACCTTTGCTTGTCAACATAGCTGCTATTTCAGCTAAGTCGCTAGTACCGTTGAGGTCTGCTTTAAGCAGTTTTGCAATCTTTTTCATTTAACTCTCCTGACCCATGTATCTTAGGGATTCCACGTTCCAACCAGACTTCTTGCCTTCTTCTTTGTCACCAGACCCAAGAACAGGGTCACCTATTCTTAGTGCTTGAGACAATGCTTGAGAACCGGGCGATTGTCCAGCTCCAGTAGTTGTAACGCTTGTTGTTGGAGTAGGCGTTGTGCCACCACCGACAGTTTGAGAAGACCTTGTAGGGCTTAAATAGTTGCTAATAGATGAGCCAATAACATTCTTAGTCAAAGCACTTCCTAAAGATTTTGGTTCAAAGCCAGCGTATTCGCTTGCCGCTTGCCCACCAGCTCCAGCAGCGCCACCGACAACAGCGCCAGCCACAATGTCTGAAGCAGAGCCTTTTTTAGAAGCAGCCGTTAGACCTCCTCTAGTAGCACCACTAACACCAGATTTTTCTACGGGCGTAGGAATAGATGAAGGGTCACCAGTACCCGTAGCAGGATTAAAACCGCCACCAACGTCTATGTTGTCGGGAGCAGTAGCAGAAGTTCCAACAGAAGGGGCATAAGCCTCACCCGCTTGTTGACTAGCAAAAGAAATAGCACCCGCCTTGGCAGCGTCTTCAGCAGAGCCACCATTTAGGTAAGTTACCGCAGCAGAAGCAGTTGGTCCTGCACCCGGTCCTAAAGCTGGAGTCAGCACAGCCGTTAATACCGCAGTCTCAATGACTGGCAAAGGGTTACGAACTATTGCGTCAGCCGTTTTGTTAACAGTCGAGACTGCTGCCTGAACAGGGGTTGTTCTACTTGCAATGTAATTTGTCATTTATAGCTCCACCACAGCAGACATCTGCTTGCCACCAACGCCACTCAACTTAGGCTCAAAGCCACCCATTTTTATGACACGAATAATGTCAGGGTTAGAAACCTCAAACCGCAAAGACTTAAATTTTGCAGACTTCATTGCTTGGCAAAACTGCTTGATGCTATCAACCAATTCTCTTGGCTTGTCAGCAGTTTCCATGATTACATCTGCACCGCCTTGTCCATCGTTGTGAATGATGAACAGGGAGTTATTTGCTCTGATAATTCTGACTTTAGGGTTTGTCCTAGCAGTCTCAGCTAACACCGCTTCAAACCGAGTAGGGTCTATCTGACCACCAACGCTCTTAGTTAGTATGTCTAGGGTAGACATCTTGGGAGAATCGCCACGTTCTTTCTTGACTTGGCTCATCACCTCAGAATCCGAAAAACCTGATTTTTTTTGGGGCGGGGGAAGTGTATTCATGGTCAAGAACTTAGGTTGAGGGACGCAGCAATTTGTTGATGAATGTACAAATGACTAGCTATCCAGTCATAGAAATCTGACTCATTATTAAAGTCCACATCCAACATATTGAAGGGATTATTCAGCCCTAAGAGGCTTGCAAATGCCTGATGTTCGACCTGATGGGCGAGTAACCAGTCATCTAAATTGTCTGTATTTGCGTCTGTAATTGGGAAAATTGGCACAGTTATGCCGCTATCCATGAATGTTTCTTGGAATAGCTTGTGTTGTAAGCCGTTCTCAAACAAAAACTCTTGCAAAGAATCATTGTTTCCATACTCAATAACAGACAGCGTGTCAAAATTCATTTGTCAGCCTTTCCATCAAGGCGGTCAAAGATGCGCTCTAACACGTTATCAATCTTGTCTAGGCGTGAGTTAATGTCTTGCTTGGTTGCATAGTTCTTAGCCAAGTCAACTTCAATAGATTGCAGACCATTCTTGAGACTCTTAACAGAATCCCATATCTCACGACACCACCAGCCCACACCTAGTAGTAGCGCACCACCGACTAAATTGAGTATGTCTTGGAATTGCATCTTATGAGGCGTAGTAAGGGACTTTGACAACAGTAGCATTGGCTAACTGAATTTGAATGTATCCAGCAGGGACAAGAGGCAAACTAGATGTTGCAAATGTTGCACTTGCAGCAGTTGTGTTAGTCACGGTCACATTAGCCACCACGTTGCCAGCCGTGATAGCTACCGCATTAGAGTTCTGAGTTGACATCGTGCCAAGACCAGATACCGCAGAATTAGCAATAGCAATGGCTACGTTAACAGCATTAGTGACTTGACCCTGTGCATTTATGGTGACCTGAGAGACAGTATTAGCAGAACCGTAGGTTGCAGCAGTAACAGCAGTATTAGCAAGCGAAATTGTGCCTGTCCCCGTTATAGGACCACCAGTAAGCCCAGTACCCGTTGCTATGTTCGTTACTGTGCCGTTAGTTCCACCGCTACTAATTGCTACTGTTTTTAACATAATTACATCCCATCTCCGGGCGTGATATAGATAGTGGCGTTTCCACTAGCTGTAATGCCCGTAAAGTAAGCGTTTGGCACAAAGGTAAGAATCTCATCAGTTCCAGCCAATAGCGGGAATGATGGTCCTGTAGTTGATACAACCGCACAGTTGTTTCCTGCTTCACTAGCACTTGAGCCATACCCAAGAAATACAACAACAGAGCCAGAGTTGATGATGCGGTATTGGTTTCCACCAAGCGTAGTAGATACGCATTGCACAGCAGTAGGAGCTGCCGTGTTAGCGAGAAACGCTACGGTGTTACCTAGTTTGGTAAAAGCATTAGTACTCATTTATTTACCCTTTAACTTTGGTCAGTCTGATTAAGATTCTCGTCACGAAGTTGTATCTCTTCATCTGTCATTGGAACTTGTACATATTTAACAAACCATTGACCATCAATTGTTTCTACCCCGTCAGCAACAAATTTGTAATTTTCTTGGGGCGCTGTAAGAGTTGGGTAATGCAAAATAGCAAACCCAAATGGAGAGACATTTTGGTCTGCCAATAGCTCTGGAAAAGATGTGTTTGGATGAGCAATACGAAACCGCTCCTCCGACATTTTTTGTTGTGTGTAGATGTTAATTAACATATTTTTCCTATGTTTTAGTCATAAGGAACATACGACCAGACCCTGAACGACCCGTCACAACAACTCTATTGTTGAAGCAACCAAGGCTATAAAGAACGATTCCTGACGCTTGAGAAGGAACGCCCGTATCATTAGTCCAAGTAACTCCACTATCAATACTAAAATATACTGTTCCAACAGCCGTACTAGCATAAATGATGGATGTTGATATTGCTCCTACACCATAAAACGCATCAGTTGTACCTGATGTTCTTGATGTCCAAGTAATAGCGTCTGGTGAAGTAACGATAGCCCCATTAGCCCCAACAGCAACATATTGAGCACCAGTCCAGCACACGCCAAAAAATGTTTGAACAACACCAGTTGCTACAACCGTCCAAGAACCAGTTTGCCCTGTTGTTGAGTACGAAAGGTTACCCGCAAAACTAGCGCTTGTCATTACAAACTTACCGTTTCCAAAACAAACACCGTAACCAGTATTCGTAAAAGAATAGTAACTCCAAGTTATTCCATCAGCAGAATAGCCAGCGCCACCACCAGCAGTACCCATTACAAAACCTTGCCCAGCGCCCCAAGCAATTCCGAATCCTGCGGCAGAACCTTGTCCAGTTGTTGCAAAACTCCAAGTTGTTCCATCATCCGAGGAATACCAAACGCCTGTTCCAGCTTTTGTAGCAACCCATCTGTCTAGTGTTGGAGAGTATGCAATACCACCAATATTTTGGTTAGCCGCTACTGCCGTGCCTAAACTCATTAGTCTCCATGTACTAACATTCCCAGTTGCTTTAGCGAGTAGAGCGACACTACCAACCATCGTAATGTCATTACTAGATTTATAACCAGAGTTATAAATGTAAAAACCTCGACCACCGTCGTATCCAAGATACCAAGTTAATCCATCGGTAGACCAAATTATGTAAGCCGCAGTACCAGTAGCAGAAGTTACAACAAATCTATCATTTGACCAAGTTAGACTCTGATAAGTTGGAGTTGTAGAACCCGGAATAACAACCGACCAAGTAACACCACCATCTGTTGAAAGACAAATAGTCCCTGATGCCCCGCCTACAGCTACAGTTGTACTACTAGTTTTAAAAGCCGCGCAATTAAGAGAGGTGGCTACTCCTGAAGTTCTAGAAGTCCAAGTTGTGCCATCAGGAGAAGTCAAGATAACTCCACTAGCACCAGCAACAACATACAAAGAACCTGTCCAACAGATACCATTAAGAGTTGTAGCAACGCCAGACGTTCTAGATGTCCATGTCACACCATCAGGTGATGTAAGAATAACTCCGGAAGCTCCGACCGTTACAAATAATGAACCACCCCAAACAATACCAATAAGATTTGTGACTACACCAGATACTCTAGTTGTCCATGTAGTGCCATTAGACGAAGTAATAATTGTTCCTGCATTACCTACTATTGCAGTAAGATTTAAGCTGGAAGAACAACCAACAGTATAAAGATTATTAACCGTTCCACTTGTTTGTGATGTCCAAGTTACAAAGTCTGTAGATGTATATACCGTTCCAGTAGCACTACAAGCAACAACTGTGGTGGTATTACCAAGGTAATTTAAACCTAATGGCGAGTTAGTTAACCCAGATGTAGAAGCACTTATAAAATTTCTGTAATCAGTTGTAGATTCAAGCGTGACACCTCCGCCAACGCCAATATAAAAAGTGCTATTTGATGAGTTGTATAAACCTTGATAAGCGGCAAATGAGCCTTGGCTTGGACCTGATATTTGAGAAGTCCAAACAGAAGGTGGTGGCGCAGAAGCCCCCGCAGCAGACAAAACAATGTCTCTTGATGTCATTTGACATCCTTACCTAAAACTAAGCCTGTCCATGTCGTTCCACCGTCATAGGTGAAAAAACCTAAAACGTCACGACCAGAGGTTGTCAATGTAGGCGCTGTACCGCCAGCCCACTTAGTGCCAGACCACCATGTAATGTTTGACCCTGAGTTAGTCAAATCAAGAATCATGCTGTAAGCCGTGCCTGATGTCGGCACATTGCTTACCGTGAATGTTGTAGCGCCACTAATTGTCTTGCTGTAATAGTTTCCAAGAGAACAGTCAATATTGCTTGCAGAAATTGCAGATTGAACTTCTTTAATTGCGGCAACAGTATTGCCCAAAGCAACAGAAGTGTTACCAAGAGTCAAAGCTGTGGCAAAGTTAGAGTCAAGCTGAGAAAGCGGAATTGCCGTTGTTGCTGTTGCAAATGTATATGGAACTGCCATGTTAGAACCTCGTCCTTAATTCGTGTTCGTACTCGAACCCGTTGATTACAAAATTTGCGCCCGTTGATGTTACGGTCATACCCAAATACTTGCCCCATTGCTTTGCATCGGTCTTGTATAGGGTATACCCTCCACCACCAAACCAAGAAATTACTGCCGAACTGTTGTTTACCCAAGGAATTGGCGTACTCAGATTATTAATCCAATCAACCAATTCGCCAAGCACTACAGGCGTACTAGAGCCACTCTCTGAATCCACAGTCACCGTTATCTCGGCAGCATTGGTTAAGGTAGCCTCAATACCTACCTTCAAGGCTTGCTTGGTGCGTATTGGGTCTTTCATTGAGTTCAATGAAGTTTGGACATAGCTGTTAATAGCAGAAGTCGAATCCGAATACAGACGCACACAAGAGTTGCCGTTTGAACCGTAGAGATTAATCTTGCCACCTAGAGGAGCAGAGGCGATATAAGCTAAGTCGTTGCCAGCACTTGTGAAGAACCACTTTTTCTCAAAGAAAATGGCTTGTATGTACCGACTAGAACTAGAAGTGCCAAGTCCACCCGTATATTTAAAGTTGAAGGCAGCGCACAGAATGTTGTTTAGCAAGACCTGACCCGCATAGACGGGGTAGTCAAAATCAATGTAAGGGAAAACCCCATCAAGAGAATCTGAGACTTTAGTTGTTGTAGAACCGACTAGGGCATAAATACCATAGTTGTTCATAAACAAAACAGACCTGAAATAAGGGTAAATAGCGTATGGCAACTTAGAACCAACAGACGCGCTGACGTTGGTATTGGTAAACAGCGTTGTGCCAGCAGTAGTTACCCGAACATCTGAGAAGACATTAATTGAATCGTCACCAAAGATGTAGAGGAAGTTGTTAGCCGATAAGAGCTGAGTAATGTTGCCATGCAAGGTTGCATCAGTCAGAGTAACTGCACCCGCAGAAATGCTTGTAAAGTCGCTGTACGACCCCGCAGCCGAATAGGTGACTGTGCGTCCATTGGCTATCCAAACACGACCTGAAAACGACTGGATGCCTACTACCGGCTCTACATTAATGATTGCCTTGGCTGTGGCGTTAGTTCCACCACCACCAGCTATGGTCACCGTGATGTTAGAAGAGTTGGTGTAGCCGCTACCGACATTGGTCATTACGACTTGGGTAACGATTCCACCAGAAACAATGCCTTGACCAGCAGCATTAGTGCCGCCACCACCAGCGATAGTGACAGTCAGGTTAGACGCATTGGTATAACCCGTGCCACCAGCAGTCACTAAGACTGAGACTGTTCCTGTTGCAAAAGTGGTAATCCCTGCTACTGCATTAGCACCAGAGCCACCGCCACCATTAAATGTGACGGTAGGAGAGCTTGTATAGCCTGTTCCCGCCTCTGTAATTGTGATGGAGGACACGGTGTTAGCCGTGATGGTTGCCACAGCCGTAGCCTGTACGCCATTAGCCGAGTTAGGGGCTGAAATAATGACTGCTGGCGCAGACGTATATCCTGTACCCCTTTGTACAAGACCGACTTGACCAACAGCGCCAATAAAGATTAGGTTTGTGCCATCCCAAGTAAAGTAACCCTTTGCAGGGTCACCAATTAAAACACGGTCATTCTTCCATTGGGAGATGTTGACACCAGACGCGCTAAATGTTCCAGCAGCGCCAATTGTCCCCTTGGCATTTGTATCCAAGCGCACATACTCAGCCGAGCCATCTGCTTGAAACGCCAAAAGGTAATCAGTCAAACCAATGTTGGCTGAACAATAGAAAGTGACTGTATTAGAGAAAGTGACGCTACCTACATTGGAATAGGTAGGCGTAATCTTGATATTGCCATAACCAATAGGCATAGCGTTCTCAAGCCAAAAGAACTCGGAATCGTCAATAGCCGTTCTGTTCGCTTTGGTGTTTACACCCTTGAACTGTTTGACAACCTCGTAGGATTTTTTTTGCTCTGCGGCTGCCATATCTTAGAACGGTGTGGAGTACGGGGTTGGTATCCTTCTTGTAAACACAGATACCAATACCGATTGAGTTTTTTGCTTGTACTGCTGCAAATAGATTTCAGCTTCACCAAACGATTGTTCGTAGTATTTGGCAAGGTGAGCCGCATAAAACTGAACAACAGTATCGTATGGTTCATTGATGGTATCTGTATCAGTCAGATTAACCATAGTAGTTGGCAAAATAACCGTGTCCAAGTCAATCACATAGGCTTGGTCTGGTACTGGTCCGACATAAATTTGAGATTGACCATAAATGCTAAAGCAAATAGGTCGCTGAACATTGTTCTGCCAATAACGCAATTGAGCATTAAAGTCAGTCCAAGGCAAATACCGTAATGGGATTCTTGAGTTTCCCCAATACAAATTGATATTCAAAACATCTAGCGTCTGCACACCTGATGGCAAAGCAGCGTAGTTAATGACTTCACATGGTCCTGCATACTGCAAAGTAGCCGTGCCGTCTGTGAAAGTTGTTGTTGGTGGGTAGACGTAAGTCCCTGATGGATACGGCGGTGCGGTTGAGCCAAGCACACCACCAGTTACAACTTTGTAAATATAGATGTTAGAGAAGACGTAACTGTTAGTTGTTACGGTCAGTCCAGCAGACCAGATGACTGGGTTGCTTCCACCAGCTACGGGAGTGCAAGGAGTTTGCGATACTTGAACAGTTCTCAGACACCCTGTGTCGCGCACGACACGCTCACGCGCACTATTGATATAGCCTATTAGCTGGTCATTAGTGTAGAAGTTAGCTTGCGCGTCATGCAACAAATATCTAACTTGCGTGAGATAGCCTTGGAGTGTTTGAGCCATGCGTTATCCATCGTGTTCAGAGTTGACTTTTCCCCCTACCTTCTTAGAAGGCAGAGGTACTCTTTCAACCACCGGGGATAACAAGTGGCTTTTCACAGGCGGTCTGTCAGAGATTTCAAATTTAGACAAGATTTTCAAACCTTCAGGAATGTCATTTCTTGTTTGAATTAGCGACAGCCTCGCCATGTAATTTTCTTTATTTGGGTCACCATGACCAAATATGTGACAAACGGCATCTTCCGGAGCTTCCACCGTTTCCCCCACAGGGAAGGTATACGGTTTGAACTCGTAGTTAAATGTTATGGGTTTTTCCCACTTGTTTGTCACATATAAGGTTTGCATAGTTTTAGAAGTTTACGGTATCGCCATAAACACGAATATCAACCGTACCATTGGCTGATGCTGTGTTTATCTTTACAAACAATGCTTGAACGGTGAGTCCAGACAAAGATGTAGTCGTTGAGTAAGGCGTTGCAACTGTCAAATCCTGATATGTACCAGTAGTTGTCAAGTTTGCAAGAACCACAGAAGCGACCACAGCGTTGCTAGTGTTACCGTCATTAGAGGTCAGAATGGCTACGTTAGCGGCTGCCACGTTTCCACCCGGATTCTGAACGGTAACTCTCCGAACAATTACGCTTCCCGAATTAACGACAGCATTACCTTGGGTAATACCACCGCTAAGAATAGGAAGCGCAACAATAGCATTGCCTGTTGTAGCGAGAGACACAGCAGTAGCAGAGGCAATTGCATAATTGCCAAAATTTGCTGCCGTGTTTTGTGCGACTGCATCAGGATTAGCCATTGTGTCTCCTTAACTTACAAACGTGCTGCCAACTGCCTGACCACCGTTGGTAGCCAACAGAGTCACAGTATCAGCAGCTTGCGTAGACTTAGCATATACGTTCACGCCATCAGAGATAACAACGCCACCGACGTTTGCAGCCATAACAGTTGCATTAGAAGAGCCGTTGAAAGCAAGCACAGAAGTGTTTGCCTGTGGGAACATGATATACACACCAGCAGGAATAACAGTACCGTTTCCGGTGCTAGTAGACGTGATGGTTGTAGTTAAGAAATACGCACCAGCCGTATTGGTTTGTGCGCCAGCTAAGATGATTTTATTTGTGCTTAATGACATGGTTTATTGCTCCTTATAGTGACAAAGAGTTGTAACCAGACACTACTGCCATAGATTTTGGCTTGGTCGAAACCATTTCCGCAATCATCAGCACAGCACCAACATAACCAATTTGCCAATTGGGGAGTGTGGACTCAAATCCTGTAAACACAAACGAACCTTGCTCATGGACATAGAGCGAGAGATAGTTAGTGTTCAGGAAGTACACAGTACCTTCTGGACAGTATGGGTCTGGATAGATTGGAACACCAGCAACCATCAAAG
>Ga0209296_1001067_pt1 | contig 22015 bp, 28 predicted proteins | sample S_130206_EF_Meta_FD_187319 | JGI IMG/M metagenome (GOLD analysis project Ga0209296, IMG submission 187319) | Freshwater microbial communities from Lake Simoncouche, Canada to study carbon cycling - S_130206_EF_MetaG (SPAdes) (version 2) | ecosystem: Environmental > Aquatic > Freshwater > Lake ...
ACTCGCAGATACATTAACTAAATTAAAGATAACTGTATATCGTCCCAAGGATTTAGACTTTGTCAAGTTAGGAGGTATGTATAACTATTGCCCACGTGATAGATTAATCATAGCAGGCAAAACTGTCATAGTTCCTAATATGATGTATCCTTGCCGCAACATGGAAGAAGTTGCTCTAGATGCTGTGTTAGATGCCGCAGAACATTACATCTATATGCCAAGAGATCAAGGCATGGTCATGGACGCCGCTAACGTTTGTCGTATGGATGATCGTTGGTTATTCTTAGAAAGTCCCAGTGGCAATCGCCGGGCCTATGAATGGCTATGTGAACAACTACCAGATATACAGATCGATCTAGTAAACTTCTACAGTGGTGTGCATATTGACAGCACCATAACCCCATTGCGCGAAGGCTTAGTTGCCCTTAATGCTAGCCGCGTTACGCAAGTGAACTGTCCCAAAGCATTTGATGGTTGGGAGAAGATCTGGGTGCATGATGTAGTAGCACAAGACTTCTACGAATATCCTTATGCTAGTAAATGGGTTGGCATGAACATGCTGAGCATAGATGAGAATACAGTGATCGTAGATGCCGCTCAGACCCACTTAATAAAAGATTTAGAACGTGTGGGTATCACCAGCATTCCATTAACCTTGCGACACAGCCGCACATTAGGTGGTAGTTTCCATTGTGTGACATTAGATTTAATCCGAGAATAAGGTAAATATTAGTTACAATTTGGAAATACCTTATATGCCGGCTACCTTTGCCACATACACAGAAGCGAGCTTGAACGCTTTTAAATTTAATCCCAAAAGCCAAGAAGTTCTTGAGCGTAAGAAAGAAATACTTACCTCAATAGCACAACATCATGGCAGTAGTCCAGCCAGCGTGTTGTTCTATGGATTCAGTCCACTTATGCTGATTTCCTCAGCCAAAATGATCGCTGTAACAGACATCACTGATGAAATAAAAAAATTCCTAGATACCTTAGGTGTTAAATATGTGTATATCAAAGAAGCTGATTTAAAGGATTACAAGAAACAGTTTGATTGGGTCATAGCATCAGATGAATATTTTACATTTGCTTCTACAGAACAAACCCAATTGGACAAAGTGCAGACAGTAGCAGAACTAGCGAAAGATGTTATTGTTACTACTTTACGTGATTATAAGAATCAAGACTTCCGTGACCGTGAATTTAGTCAACCTTTAGCAGTGCGTAATGGTCGTGACAGCAAGATATTCTTAGAGTATCATGATTATGATTATAACGATAAGAATGCTTGGAAGACCACTGTACATGAAATGTCTGGTCTTGATGTTAAAGTAACAGGACCATTTGCACGTCGTAGTATGTTTTTTAAACAGATGGCTAAATTTAGCATTGATGCGGGTGCTAAAGAGTTTTATGTGCATAAGAATTTAATGTATAAAAGTCTCATAAAAAAGAATTATGAGCATGTGATTTCAATTAGTTTTTAGTAATTAGTTTTTCGAGAATATATGGATATCAATGACAGCCTACAGCCGGTAGTAGCCGGTATTATCAACAACCTCAAAGGAACCATAGAGGCCGAACTTCGCGCACAGATATCTAGCGAAGTCGTTAACAAGATAGCCACTACAGAATTTGACACGGTCGTTACCAAGTTAGTAGAACAACAAACACATTCAAGATTAGATCAATATAATTTCGTTGGTAAGAGCGATGAGCAACTACAAAAGATCGTCGGACAGATAACAAGCGATATCAACAGGACATTAGCACAAGAAGCCAACGCTAAGATCAACAATTATCTAAATCAAAAACTAGCACAGATCGATATTAATGCTGTGATTGGCGGTATAGTAGAAAATAAGCTAACCAACCTACTACAAACACAGAGATTTCCAGAACAAAGTATTCCATATACCAGCATAAACTTTGCAGGATTTAAACTGTCAGGTGATGCGGTCACTAATGGTATTATCACTAACTTTGGCAGCACGGGCATAGAAGATCGTGCTACATTCGTCCAAATGACTTTGATGGATCATGCTACAGCATTTGAAGGTCCTATATATGCACCTGAGTTAAAAGTCAAAGGTGATGTAAGTATCGACGGAACACTGACAGTCAATGGTGATTTCAATCCCAACACAGAAGCATTTGTTAGGCTAGTTGATCGTGCCAGCACTGCGACCAAGGCCAAACTCAATGATGATCTGTTTACCAGTTTCAGCGACATCATATTTAAAAAAATACGTACAGAAGGTCTTGACTTAGATCAAATCACACAAGGCGGTAAAGATGTAGTCAAGGGCAATCAACTGGGCTATCATATTGTTGATACCAACATACGACGTCTGGGTGTGGTCAATGATCTTCAGACATCAGGCGAAACACTGTTGGTAGATACTTTATATGTGACTAAGAAACGTGTAGGCGTTAACACCATGGACCCAAACACTGCACTAAGTATTTGGGACGAAGAAGTTGAAATCAACGTATCTAAACGTGGACAGGATATGGGCTATATCAGCACGCCACGACATCAAAAATTAGTATTAGGTGCTAACAATAAAGAAAATCTTAAATTAAATGTTGATGGTAGTGTGCAGATAGATACGCTAGTATTAGGTACCATACAGATGACATCAGCGCCAACGGTCCCAAACTATCCGGGCACTGCTGGACAGATGGTATGGAACTCAGCACCAGGACATGGATCAGCCATTGGTTGGGTCTGTCTAGGCGCAACACTTTGGGCAAGTTTTGGTAAAGTAGATTGACATAATCCGTTTTTGGTGCTATACTAGCACTATGAAACTAAAGCCTTTACGCGATGACCTAATGGTACAGCAACAGCTACCAGCCAAAAATCTATATATCCGAGGTTGGCAACATATGGTCGCTGTGATCATGCTAAACCAAACTGGGCGCAAGCCTGTCAAACAAGTCCTTCCATTATTCCTTAGCAAATGGAATACACCAGCACTTTTTACCTTTGCCACTGAACAAGAAGTCAAAGATGTTATCTGGAGCCTGGGCATGATGAATGTGCGTTATACCAGGTTGAAACGTATGACACAGGACTACTTGACATGGAACATGAAAGATGCTACAATGCTGTATGGTATCGGACAGTATGGCAGTGAAAGTTATCGTATATTTTTCAACAAAGAACGATTTGAACCCAAAGACAAAGAATTGAGACGCTATCTTGGCTACTAAGAAAATAGGCTTTGCCTGTAAATGGATCGACACTCCCGAACAGGTCAACGGAATAAAATCTACCGACCCTGCTAAAGAATTAAATACTGGTACAACCACTGTAGCTTGGCTCAATCGACAAACCCGCGAAGTGGCAGAGCAACGTCTCTGGGACCTCATGGTCCATAACATTCAATCAACATACAAACTTGTCGAGCGTGTAGGTAATTTAGATGAATCCCTTAGAATGGTTCGCTTATCAAGTGATATACTACCAGTATATACAGAGCGCAACTGGAGTTATTTTTGGCGTCGCAGTGACGTCCGCGATTTTTGCTCAACGGCCTTTGCTAAAGTGGGCGATGTTGCTCGTAGCCGTGGGGTCCGCTGTAGCTTTCATCCGGGTCAATTCACTGTTCTCGCATCTGATAATCCTACTATTGTCGACAGAAGTATAGAAGAATTTGAATATCATGCAGACATGGCACGCTGGATGGGATATGGTCGGACATTCCAGGACTTTAAATGCAACGTGCATATCGCAGGCCGAAGAGGCCCAGATGGTGTCCTTGATGCTTACAAACGATTGTCACCAGAAGCACGCAACATCATTACCATCGAAAATGAAGAAATGGCCTGGGGCTTAGATGATTGCCTGGCTCTTTCTCATACTATCCCTATCGTGCTTGATATCCATCATCATTGGGTCCGAGAAGGAGAATATCTCCAACCTAGTGACAGACGAGTTGAACAAGTTAAAGCGAGTTGGCGTGGCCTTCGTCCTACTATGCATTATAGCCTATCTCGCGAAGATTACCTCGTTGGACACAGCACTGATCAAAGTCCTAATTACTCCCAGCTCTTAGAATCAGGACATAAGAAAAGCAAACTGCGTGCTCACAGTGACTTCTACTGGAACACTGCTACCAATGATTGGGCCTTGTCATTCTTGGAATCGTTTGACATCATGTGCGAAAGCAAAGGCAAGAACTTGGCTAGTTTTAGTTTGCATGCTCGAGCAAAACAGCTCGCAATTCTCTAGAAAAATCCCCATACCAATCTGTAGTAAGCATGACCTGTTTATTATGTTCTGTTATTGGTCTTATCTTTGCCAGAATTTCTTCTTGCGGTTGACCAAGTAAATATTCTATTTGTTGACAGATTAAATCACAACGTTTTTCATAATCCGACTCAACGTCATAACTCTCATCAATTATTCCTTCAAAAGTTTTAAACCCCATACTTCGTAAATTATGTAGATAATATTGATTGCTAGCTACTAAGAACAAACGTTCTGCCAGTATAGGCTTAACAATTTTTTCAGTGTTAAATGTAAAACGATTATCAATCCCCCATGTTTCAGCAACAAGACTATAGGCAGTTTGGTTGTAAATACTGATAGGTATGATCTGGCTCAATGAAATCAGTTGATCATAATATTTAACCTTGGTTATAGTATGCCGTATAGACCATTCGGGTATTTCTAGTCCCTCTCGTTCCCATAACCATTCATGTTCGGATCTGGATTGAAGACTTTTTTGTATCCCTTTTGCATAGGTCATAATAACCTTGTCATTTAAATTAGTTTCGTTAATAAAATTAAATATTCGTTCTCTGTGAGGCCTTTCTTGCCCTAATAATAAATCAAAAAACTTTGTCTTAGATTGGTAAGGAGTTAGTTTATCTAAAAATGATAAATTTTTTTTATAAAATTCTGAAGTAGTTTCAAACCAATTATTCCATTGGTAAATTTTTGCGTGATCTAATTTAAAATTTAAATCTCCATTTAAGAAAAATATTATTTTAGGACGATCAAATTTTTCAATAAAATCTGTAGTTATATCGTGAAGTTCGGATACCATAAGCAATATCCTGTGGCTGGAATCATATAGCTCATTGAATTTTAATTCGAGGTCATTGAAATCTAAATGTCTAGGGAAAGGTGCATGGAAAATTGCCTGTTTTATCCCTCGATAATCTCTATATTCATTGAGGGTTCTAACTATATTAATATCAGATTTATTAAGAATATTATCAAAAATAGTAGTATCAATATATGTAATCATATCAATATTTAACCTAAATTTTGGTTGACAAATGCTTAATATGATAGTATAATAACTTATAAAATTAATAAAGAAAGGATTCAAAAATGGGATTAGACATGTATGCTTATTCAGCTAATAAAGCTGGTGCCCAAACGGAATATTGGGACAATGGTAATATTATTGACGGTGAATTTGTCAGTACCTGCACTAAACCAAAAGAACTAGCATATTGGCGCAAACACCCAAACCTACATGGTTGGATGGAACGTCTTTGGGAAGAACGAGGTCGCCCGGGTGCAGAAAATGCCACCGAAACGTTTAACGGCATTGAGCTTGAGTTAGATTGGACGGATATTGAAAACCTTGAAGCAGATATCCTAGAAGACAATCTACCAGATACCACAGGATTCTTCTTTGGTGACGACAGTGATGAGTATTATAAAGCTCAGGATCTTGAATTCGTCAAACAGGCCAAAGCAGACTTGTTCTTAGGCCTAAAAGTGTATTATAATAGTTCATGGTAGATAAACTTAAAGAACTAGAAACGCAGATTGGACTGGTGAATGACATCATGCGGCACACTGATGTAAACGATCCTCGCATGGAACAACTACGTGAATTATCGGCAGTGATGTATCAAGAATTAATCAAGCTACGTCCAGCGATGGATAAATTAGATAAACCACTATTAAGTGATGACAGCCTATGATAAAAGAACAAAAATTAAACGACGACTTTGTTTATAACAATGAAGAAGAAGCTGAAATGGGTCAGCTACATGCTATCCATAACAATATGAATGCAATCGCTAATGTCCGTAGGGCATTAGAACAGCAGGCCAGCCAACCAAGTCTTACACACTGTGAAGAGTGTGGAGATGAAATTCCTAAGAAACGACAAGAGCTAGTCAAGGGTGTTAAGCTCTGTGTTTATTGTCAGCAGTTGGCTGAACGCCGATAAAATGTTCACCCAAGTTGAAATACAATATGCCGATCCTAATGAATTGGATGATATTTATTCTGTTCAATTTAAATTAAAGGACCACAACGTGGCCCAAAAATGGGCGCATCTGGTATCTATTGCTAGTAAAAAATATCCTATCGATGATCCAAGAAGATTCTATGGATTCTATGATAAAGAAGAATTGATAAAACGAGCATTAATTAAGATCAATCATACCGTTGATATTATTAATAAATTTGAACCCATCATTGATCGGCACTTAGAAAATATAATGGATCAGGATACGCTAAATTATCTGCATCATATTTTTGAAATATATCATGGATTATTAGATTCACAAACATCAGATTTTTGGACTAATTCTCCAGATTCTGTTAAAAAAGCATTGGCAGATCTGAATATATATGTGCATGAATGTGAATCACTAGGAAGAAATACTAACCCCACTCCAGGACATGCAATCACATGGTATAGAATGCCTAAAGTTACAAAATTAACAAATGATGATTATAAACTTTTTAAAATGGGAGTAAGATTTGGCACTGTCAATCTACTATATACAGAAATTGGCAAAACTTTAGAAGATCTTAGTGTTGACAATGATCAATATATTTTTGATACTGCCTTTCAACCTTTCAGACATATTGGTGCAGATTTCATGGTAACCTATTATGATAATATTGATCTAGAATCTAAATTTACTAACATGAAAAATTATTATGATATACACACAAAATTTTTTGCTGATCGTGGATTACCATGGGGTCATCCTTATCTCTCCCCAGGAACAATAACTGTAGCAGAATTAAGTAATGCCCCTGATGATATTATTTCTAAAATAAAATCGAGACAACAGGTTAGAGCAATAAACATAATATAAAGGACAAGAAATGCCAAATTTAGTGCCAATGGTTTTAGAAAGAACGAGTCAGGGTGAACGTAGTTATGACTTATATTCACGCTTGCTTAAAGATCGTATCGTCATGTTGGATACTGATGTCAACGAACATTCAGCTAGCCTAGTCGTAGCACAGTTATTGTTCTTGGAGAGTGAAGATGCCAACAAAGATATCCTATTTTACATTAACAGTCCCGGCGGCGTTGTTACTGCTGGTATGGCTATTTACGACACAATGCAGTTTATTAAACCTGACGTGTCAACCATCGTCATGGGGCAGGCTTGTAGCATGGGTTCCTTACTTGCTAGTTCGGGTGCCCCAGGCAAGCGTATGATCTTAACCAATGCTCGCCATATGATCCATCAACCATCAGGTGGTGCAGGTGGTCAGGCTACAGACATGGAAATCCAAGTTACAGAAATCCTTAAGATGAAACGGAATCTTACACAGATCTATGTGGATCATAACAGCAAAGGCAAGACCTTTGAAGAACTAAGTAAAGACATGGAGAGAGATAATTTCATGTCGGCACAAGAAGCGGTAGACTATGGCTTAGCTGATGAGATCATCACTAAGCGATAATGGCCAATCAGAAGATATTTTGTAATACACCGTGGTATGAAGCACACATCTACTGGGATGGTAGCCTTGGTATCTGTTGTCAAGAAAGTCGTAAATTATCTACCGACCCTAAACATAACATCAGCAATATGTCTCTGACAGAGTGGTTTAATAGTGAGCCTGTCAGAGAATTTCGTAAAAGTCTATTAGAAGACAATCCAACAGATATTTGTAGTCGATGTTATCATGAAGAAGATATGGGTGGAACTAGCCGTAGACACCGTGCCAATCAAAAAAGTGTAATATTTACTCGAACAGCATTTCAAGACAGTTTTAAACAAAGTCCAGGAATCGAACATTTTAAGTTAAGCGAAGATGACGGAGTTACTGATACATTACCTATCGATCTACATGTTGATCTAGGCAACTACTGCAATCTAGCCTGCAAGATGTGTTTTTCTAGGGCCAGTAGCACTATCGCAGTGCAGAATGTTAAATGGGGACTAGAAGATCATAGACAATATCTAGGCAATGATTGGACACGAGATGAGGTTGTTTGGAACAGATTTCTCAATGAACTATTATCTATCCCTAAATTAAAAAATATACATTTCATGGGCGGCGAAACATTACTAACTAAACGCTTTGAAGATCTGGTAGATTTCTTTATATTACACAAAAGATTTGATCTGTGCTTCAGTTTTGTCTCTAACGGTACGACATATAATCAACAGTTAATCGATAAATTAAAAAGTTTTACCAGAGTAGGTATAGAAATTAGTATAGAAACAGCCACAAAACATAATAACTATGTTCGACAAGGCACAGATACTGACGTTGTTTTAGATAATATTAAAAAATACAAAGAAAATTGTGATAGTTCTAGCATCAGTGTTACCGTGCGCCCTGCGATTGGATTATTATCCATTGGAAAATATTATACGCTATTGGAATATTGTTTAGAAAATAAATTAATGGTTAAAAGCCTGCTAGTAACCTATCCTCGATTCTTAGATGTTAGTATACTACCTAAAGAGATTAAACAACTATATCTCACCAGATATGAAGTATTATTAGATAAACTATCACAGGTTAATTTAACCAATGATTATAATGAGAGTGATCCTAATAATTATCAACATTCAGTTAAAGTGCAAACTCTACAAGCTATAAATTTATTAAAACAGCCAGAACCACAAGACCAAGAAAAGCTCTTAGAGGAAATGGTAGAACACTGTCGCAAGTGGGATCCTATATACAAATACAATGCCTTAGAATTGTATCCGGAATTAATTGAAATCTTTAAGAAATATGGCTATTAAAATTTATCCTGTTGACATCGATATTTTACTTAGATCTGTTGGACAACCTAATTGTAGGATTACTCTCGATGATCAAAAAAAGGATCTGGTTGTTGATGGTGACACGTGGGTTAAACTTTTTCATCAGGGGCATGGCACTGCTAGGTTATCGATCGAACACCACAGTAAAGCTGAATTAGATCCTACTACGGCCTTGATTATAGATCAAATAAAATTTAATAGTATATCTGGAACTAAATTTATCTATCAAGGTATATATTATCCATCTTATCCAACGCATTTACAAGATAAAAACAGCATACTACCCCACCAAAATTATCTAAGCTGGAATGGCATTTGGACCCTAGATTTTACTCTGCCTATCTACACCTGGATCCATAAAGTAGAAGATCTAGGGTGGATTTATGATTAAAAATCAATGACTTACAACACCTAAAATATCCTATATTTTGGTTGACTTTTGGTTAGTTTGAGTGTATAATGTTTACATACACTAACAACACAGGAGCAATAAATGGATATTCAAGCAATTCACAACGAAGCACGTAATGCCGCGATCACAGCAGAAAATGCCTATCTGTCCCAACACGGTGAGCCATTATACTGTGGTTTTGCCTGGGTAGATGTGTTCGTAGAACGCACTAACAGCAAAGAAGCTAAAGAACTAATTAAAATTGGTTTCAAGAAAAGTTGGAGAGCTAAATGCCTGAACCTTTGGAGCCCAGGTGGCTACAATGGTCAAAGCATGGACGTTAAAGAAGCTGGTGCCCACGCCTATGCTGAAGTCCTAAGCAAGTATGGATTTAAGGCTTACATGGGTGCGAGAGCTGACTAATCAAGGAGAAAATTATGAATAACTTATTATGGTTTTTATTGGGTGCGGTTCTGATGGATTTTATCTGGGCCTGGAAGTTCGGTATTCCGCAGTTATTTTGGAATAGATTAAGCTTCAAAATCCATAAACTAGCCAGCCGTTGGAAATATAGGTAAAAATTGGTTGACAATCAAACCAAAAGGTGCTATAATAGTTGTATGGAAATTAGAAATTACACAGAATTAACAAGAATTTGTGGTGGCAACATCACTCCGCAGGCACTCAAACAAGTGTTAGCGGACATAGAATTTCAAACTACTGCGGTCAAACAGGAGTTCTGGCAGTATATGTTTGAGATGGGGGAAACTTTCGGGGATATCCAAAGTTTCATAGTTCAAGATAGTAATTTAAACAAGGATAAAAATTATGCCTAGATTTGAAGTTATGTATAGTATCGTTAACAACATCACCGAAGGTGACTTTGGTTATAGCGGTCCTAGCAATTACACAACCACTGTTGAAGCATTTAATCAAGTATATGCTGAAAATATGGTGCGTAATTCCAACGGTGGCTCTGCTCACTGCTTGGTCCGTAGCTGTCGAATGATTGGGTAATTTTTATCAATAATAGAAAAGGAAATAATATGTTTAAAGTAATCGGTGTATCAACACTTAACGGTGTTACTAAAGTTCGTTTCGCTAATGACATGGTTAGCCGTGTTAAGATCTTAAACAAAGATGGTCATAAGGATATCAACCTTATTGAATTAACTGCACCTTTGTCTAAGGCTGACGCTGTTAAGCATCTTAAGACAACTGACTTGTATGTGAAATTTGGTGCGGCTATTGACGCGGCAGATGCAAAATACAATTCATTGGGCACTGTTAAATTTACCAAGCCGAGCCTAGAAGCAATCAAAGCACGTGCTGGTATTGAAACAGAACTAGCAGTTAACCCTTCTTAATTGAAGTGCGAGGAATGAAAAGGTCCTTAGGGGCCTTTTCTCTTTATAAATATCTGTATGGATAAAGATTATTATTTTACAGAAATTGAGTGGGCACGAACAGTTGGTTATGGTAGTGTTCCACCGGAACGACAAGTGTCGAAGATCAATGAAGGCCATTGGAATGGCGAACAACAACTTAACAAGGTAACAGGACAAGTTGAAGTTTGGTATAACGGTGACTGGTGCGCTAGGTAAAGGAACCTGATATGGGCGAGATATTTTTAGTAGGCATCGTGGTTATTATAATACTGGTCATGGCCGAAGAATTCTTAGAAGCCTACGAAGAATGGCGCAAAGATATTGATGATGAATTGTAGTATGGAATATTAATAAAATATACCACACAAGATGGTTAGTAACATACCTAATGTTACAAATTTAAAATTAAGGAAATACAAGTAAAATGGCAACAGGAAAAGTAAAATGGTTTAACGATGCAAAAGGTTTTGGATTCATTACTCCAGACGCAGGTGGTGAGGATTTATTCGCTCACTTCTCAGCGATTGAAAGCTCAGGATTCAAATCATTGCAAGAAAACCAAGCAGTAAAATTTGAAATAACACAAGGCCCTAAAGGCAAACAAGCATCAAATATTGTACCAGTTTAATAGGTACTAAAGAATTGTTGTAATCCCTTCGACATGAAGGCACGGCGGACGCGGGTTCGATTCCCGCCTTCTCCAAAAGCACATTTTAACAAGTGTGCTTTTGGGGGATGACTAGGTTTCGACGGCGTGAGATAGTGAACAAGGCAACACGAGAGGCGATGGACGTAATCCAAGCAAAAACCGTAAATGCAGAAAAAGCAAATACACTTGGTACTGTGAAAGTTACTATGGGCAAAAACTTCCGTTTCGGTCGTCAAGCTTCTAATGACTCAGCAGTTTTACTTGCTGCCTAATAAGCAATAGCAAGACCGGCGCAGGAATGCGTGGCAACAGAAAATCCCAAAAGCTCACTTCGGTGGGCTTTTGTTTTTATAAGAGTACCAAAAAGACTTGACTAAATATTCTTGCTAGTATATACTAGTTGTTTCGTGCCTAACTTTTAGGGCGAGGCGAAAAATTTATTTGCTTAACAAGGAGAAATAAACTATGAAATTAAATCCTCTACACGACCGTGTGGTTGTCAAACGTACCGAACCCGATACAAAAACATCCAGCGGTATTATAATCCCAGATAACGTCGCAGAAAAACCAGATCAAGGTGTCGTTCTGGCTGTAGGTGCTGGCCGTAGGACAGAGTCTGGCACGCTGGTGCCTATGTCATTGACAGTAAATGACACAGTTCTATTTGGTAAGTTCGCTGGTCAGCTAGTCAAGATCAAAGGCGAGGAAATGTTGATCCTCAAAGAAGAAGAAATCTACGCAGTTATTGAACAAGGAGAATAGTTATGAGTGCAAAAGATGTGCAATTTGGCGAGAATGCTCGCGGTAAAATGATCGAAGGCGTTAACATTTTAGCTAACGCAGTTAAAGTTACATTAGGTCCTAAGGGCCGTAATGTTATTATTAGTAAAAGCTATGGCAGTCCACATATCACCAAGGACGGTGTTACTGTGGCTAAAGAAATTGAATTAAAAGATGCCTTACAGAACATGGGCGCACAGATGGTTAAAGAAGTAGCGTCAAAGACAGCAGATGATGCTGGTGACGGTACTACGACAGCTACAGTCCTGGCACAGGCTATCGTCCGTGAAGGTGCTAAGTCAGTGGCCGCTGGTATGAATCCAATGGATCTTAAACGTGGTATCGATAAAGCAACTGCCGCAGTGGTAGCTGAACTTAAAAATATCTCAGTTCCATGTGATACGACTGCTAGCATTGAACAAGTGGGCACTATCTCTGCTAACAGCGACAACGAAATTGGTAAGATCATCGCTGACGCCATGGAAAAAGTTGGCCGTGAAGGTGTTATCACTGTTGAAGATGGTAAGTCACTCGCTATGGAGCTCGAAGTAGTTGAAGGTATGCAGTTTGACCGTGGCTACCTAAGTCCATACTTTATCAACCAAGGCGACAAGCAAGAAGTTCATTTAGATGAACCCTACATCTTGATCTATGAAAAGAAGATTTCAAGCATTAAAGAAATCCTTCCAGTATTAGAGCAAGTGGCTAAAGCGGGCCGTCCATTGTTTATCATCGCTGAAGACTTAGAAGGTGAAGCATTGGCTACCTTGGTAGTTAATAACATGCGTGGTACTATCAAAGTTGCGGCTGTCAAGGCTCCAGGCTTTGGTGACCGCAGAAAAGAAATGCTCAAAGACATCGCTATCCTAACAGGTGGTGAAGTGATCAGCGAAGAAGTTGGTATGAAACTTGAAGACACTAAACTTGAACAGCTTGGTCAATGTGGTCGTGTTGAGATTAGCAAAGACAACACTATCGTTATCGATGGTCGTGGTCTTGCTGAAGATATCACAGCACGAGTAGCAACTATCCGCACACACATTGATGCGGCTACAAGTGATTATGACAAAGAAAAACTTCAAGAACGTCTTGCTAAACTTTCAGGTGGTGTAGCAGTGATCAAAGTAGGTGCCGCTACTGAAGTTGAAATGAAAGAGAAAAAAGACCGTGTTGATGATGCACTTCACGCTACTAAAGCCGCAGTGGAAGAAGGCATCGTTCCTGGTGGTGGTGTAGCTCTGGTCCGTGCTAAATCAAGTATCGTTAATCTTAAAGGTGACAATGCTGATCAAGACGCAGGTATTGCTATTGTTTTACGCAGTATTGAAGAACCTCTACGTCAAATCGTGCAAAACGCTGGTGTAGAAGCCAGTGTTGTTGTCAACGAAATCATTAAAGGATCAGGTAATTATGGCTTTAATGCCGCTAACGATACCTATGGTGACATGTTGGCCATGGGTGTAGTTGATCCAACCAAGGTAACACGTTGCGCACTGCAAAATGCCGCTGGTGTTGCTGGGTTACTATTAACCACAGACTGTGCTATCAATGAACTTCCTAAAGAAGAACCAGCACAACAGCCGCAAGGCATGCATGGTATGATGTAATTAACTACGCAGTTAATACTAAAATAGCACCTCCAGGTGCTATTTTTTTGTCTTTAAAATACCATATAATAGTTTTTTCAGCTGCGGCATAAATATCTTTAAGCAAGATCATAATAGCACATTTGGGAGATATGGAACAATGGCTAACTCAAACTTTGTGGTTCATAATGGACTCACAGTAGGCCAAACAACAATCTGGGCAGGTAACGGCGACGTAACAATTTCAGGTAACCTAACGGTTGTTGGCAACAGCACACTTATTACAACACCAACAATTGGCGGCGTAACTGACGCTTCTCTTGCAGATGCAACTTCTTTAGCAATCGCTTTAGGTGGATAGGAAAACATAAAAAATGGCAAATACCTTTTATAGAAAGACAAGTTCAAACGTTGGAACAACAGCAACCACAATCAATGGGTATACCGTTGGTGGAGCAACTACATCAGTGGTGTTGGGATTATCATTAACCAATGTTACTGGTGCACAGATTAGTGTCAGCGCATTCATATCGAATGCTACAGCATTGACATATCTGGTTAAAAATGCTCCGGTATCAGCCGGTGGTGCATTGGTAGTAGTTGGTGGTGATCAAAAGGTCATTATCCAAACTAACGACAACGTTAAAGTAGTTAGCGATACAGCATCCAGTCTTGATGCGGTAATGAGTATTATGGAGATTACATAAGATGGCTTACGTTGGTTTACAACCAGTAACCCAAGTTCTATCATCTGCTACGCAGTATTTCAGTGGCGACGGAACAACGTTACAATTTACCCTACAACAAGGTGTTAGTAAAGCATCTGACCTTGTTATTGCTGTTGGTAATACCTATCAAGTTCCCGGCACGGATTATACAGCTGCAGGCACAACGTTAATTTTTAATGCAGGTAAAGCTCCTGGAGCAGGTACCAACAATGTCGCAGTGACATTCATGGGCGGTAGCTTGCAGACAGTTTACATAACTGCTAATGCTTATCCAACTGGTAATACAGTATCTCCGGCAATTTATGCTGTTACAGCGGCAGCTACAGGTATCTATTGGCCAAGCACAACTTCGATGGCATTCACTGCTTCGGGTAACACACGTGTTACAATCAGTGATGCTAGCTCAGGTGTCGCATCATCAACATCAACTGGTGCGTTGCGTGTTGCAGGCGGATTAGGAGTAACTGGTGCAACCTACGTAGGCGGTGTGCTTAATGCTACAGCTACTACTCCCTCGTCATCAACAACCACTGGTGCTCTAGTAGTTGCAGGTGGGCTAGGTGTTGCAGGTGCTACTTATATTGGTGGTACAGTTACAGTATCGGGTGGCTTAACAGTTGCTGGTGCGTTTAATACTACATCAACTAACAGCTTGGTTGTTAACACTCCATTCTTGTTCTTGGCAAATACTAACACTGGTGACGCAGTTGACATTGGTACGATCGGTACCTATGTTGATACTGCTACTAGATACACAGGTATATATCGCTCACAATCAGATGGACGTTACAAATTATTTACAAATCTTACAGTTGCTCCAACTACGCTAGTTTCTAGTAGTGATGCCAGCTTCCGCTATGCTGACCTTCAGCTTGGTAACTGTAACGTTGCAGCAACAACAGCATCAACTACATCACTGACAGGTGCATTAACAGTCAACGGTGGTGTAGGTGTTCGTGGCACTATGTATATTAATAGCCAAAACAATGCGCTTGCTATCGGCAACGGTGGCTCAAGTGGAGTGGGCAATATTGGTGCAAGTGGTGCGACATTTAATACTGTATTTGCCCTATCAACATCAGCACAATACGCTGACGTTGCAGAAAATTACCAAGCAGATGCAGTCTATGAGCCAGGTACAGTATTGCATTTTGGTGGTGAGTTTGAAGTTAGTCTATGTGACACAGATATGTGTTCACGTGTAGCTGGTGTAGTTTCAACTCGTCCAGCATATCGAATGAACGATGGATTACAAGGTGACAATGTTGTTACACTAGCACTATTAGGTCGTGTGCCATGTAAGGTACGTGGTCCTATTACCAAAGGTGCTATGTTGGTATCAGCAGGTGAAGGCTATGCACGTGCAGAAAACATACCACAAGTTGGTACTGTGATCGGCAAAGCATTAGAAGATTTTAACGGTGACACAGGTGTCATTGAAGTAGTAGTTGGCAGGAATTAGGAGAGGATATGGCATACTTAGGTAATAAACCGCAAGCCGGTAATTTTGTTAAACTTGATGATATCAGCACACAGTTCAATGGTGTTTTATCAACTTTCAATACTACTGTCAGTGGTGTTGCATATACGGTAAGTAATCCATACGCTACGATTTTCGTAGGCGGCGGTAATGTTAAACAACCTGGTATCGATTATAACTTTAGCGGTACTACTATAGTGTTTAACAGCGCACCACCAAGTGCTTGGTTAGGCAGCTCATGGTGCATGGTATTCGGTGATGTATTAACCACTAGTAGTCCAAGCGACGGAACTATTACTAATGCTAAACTAGCAGCTGGAACTATACAATACGACAGATTAGCATCAACAACGCAGGCTACGATATTAGCTAATGCATTACTTTTTGGATATTAACTAATAGATTATTTTTTTGGGGCATAAAAATGGCAAGACAACAGATTAAACAATACTTATTCGTACCTGGAGGTGCAGGTGTTGGTAAGATTATACTTCCTGGTAACTTTAGTAATGCGTCGATCATCGCGATCTTAAACACTACTAAGCAACAGTTCATTTATAACTTCGCTGACTCAACCTTGTTAGGTACAGTTACCTGGTCAAATGCACCAGATGCGAACTTTCCGCAGAGTATTGACGGTATAACTACGGTTGTGTTCACAACCAGCACGTCAACTATGAGTGCCAGCGATAGACTAGCGGTCTATGTAGAAGTAAACTATCCAGCACAACGCCCCTTTGCTACAGATGCTGTTGAACGCTTACGTGTTGCTAATCCACAATCACTTATCGACGCTGACTTTGAATACGGTCTACAAAATACTAAATGGCAATCATTATTCGTCAACAACGATAACCCAAGTATTTTTGAAGTTCCAGGCTCAGACGTATTCCCGAACGTGATTTCATATGCTGGCTATGCTGGTAATACTTTAATCACTACTTCAAACGTGGTGATCTTATCAAACGGTCTTTACATTGGTAACAATACTCCTAACTTTACAGCAAACGATAACGTATTACTCCACAACCTTGATCCAGTCGGTAAGTATCCAACCACAGCTTATTTGACCAGTAATGTGGCTTCATTGAACCAATCAGTGTTGGCATTCAGTGGTAACACTGGTACATTCTCAGTCGGTGACAACATATTATTAAGCTACTTTGCTAATACCACAACCATCACAACTACCACAGCTAACTTGACAGCAGGTCAAACTACCTTAGGTATTACAGGTGCTAACACTATCGCCAACGGCAGCTTGCTCCTAGTCCAAACTGGTAATACCACAGCGATCAACGGCTTCGTAACAGAAGCTATGACAGTTGCGAGTGGCGGTGGTTCAGGTACACTAACCGTGATTCGTAACAGATTTGGTACTAACTTATCAAACTCATTTATTATTTCAGGTTACGCAGTTCATGAAGTTGGTAACACAGAAATCGCCAACGTAGTTTCAATTACCTCTAGAACAGGTATGACAGTGCAACGTGCTTACATGAACACATGGGCAGTAGATAACATGCCTGTAGGTACAGTTATTACTAAACTACATTGGGACGCAGCAGGCACATCAGGCGGTAACACAGAAATCGCTAGAACAGCAGTAGTTAGTAATGCTCGTGGTGGTGTTGCTAGTCTTATTCGAGGCCAACTTGGCACTTCGACACTGACTAGCCCACTTGGCGCAGGTAGCTTGATCCTAAGATTGTCAGGTATTTTCGTAGCTGGTGATGCAAACTTACCACGTGTTGGAGTTAACTTACCAGGACACACTTTTGTTGCCAACGGTGCGGTTTCAACACAGAACCACTCTAATCCAAACAGTGAAGGCCAGTATCAGGTTAATAACCCAATTGACGTTAACTACTTTAATTACTATCCACGTCGTGTTAGTGGATTTAGTATCGGTTATCCATTGAATCGTTGGGACACATATATTCGTTATGCTGGTTTCTATGGTACAGCCAGCTTGCCTCCAGTGGTCCTAACCACAGACGGTGCTACACCTAGTGTGATCACAGCCACAGCGGCTTATGCACACGGCTTATCGCCAGGCACACCAATCCTAGCTAATATCGCTAGTGCTGGCACTAACGGTCAATATGCCCACGGTGCGTTTACTATATTAAGTATTCCTAGCCCAACAACATTTACCTACCAAGCACGAGGTGGTGCAGCAGTCACTGGTTCAGTGATTGGTGTAGTTTATGTTCGTCCAAGTGCATTCTTTACACACAGATCCGGTGACGGTGGTGTGCTATTAGGTACAGGTACTCCACATACTGGTGCTAGTGCGTCAAGACAAAGTAAGAAATATTTCCGTTACCAATCTGGTAAAGGTCTAATGTGGACCAGTGGTACACTATTAGGTGCTAACTATGACGTAGTTTCAATTAGTTCTACAGGTACTGGAGTTGGTAATACCATCACTATCACCACAGACACACAGCACGGACTACAGATTGGTGCTAACGTTAAACTCAGTGGTATTGATACAAGTGGATACAATAATTTTTATCTAGTGACAGCTATCGTTGGTGACTATACATTCCAATGTAATGCTACGACAGTACTAGGTAATACAGGCGCTATCTCAGGTGGTATCCGTTATCAAACTGCCAGTCCTGGTCCTAAACTTGCCACACGCAGTTGGGTAGGTTCTAGTGTGCGTGCAGGTATGTTAGATGACCAAAACGGCCTATACTGGGAAAACACTGGTGTGAATGTCAACGTTGTCCAACGTAGTTCAACACAGCAAACAGCTGGTTATATCTCAGTTGAAGTTGGAACTAACTTGTTAACAGGTGACGGCAGCACGAGATTCACACAAGAATATCGTGTAGGTGACAAGACGGTCCTACGTGGTATGGTGCACACGATCACTTCAGTTATCGATGATAATCAAATGACCATCGCTCCGGTATGGCGCGGTCTAACTAATCAAACACGTATTAAACCATTTAAACGTACAGAACGTCGTTATCCACAACCACAATGGAACGTCGATCCATTAGACGGCACAGGTCAAAGTGGTTACTTGTTAGATCCAACATTGATGCAGATGTTGATGATCCAATACACATGGTACGGTGCAGGTTTCGTAGACTTTGGTGTGCGTGGTCCATTGGGCAACTATATTTTCGCTCATAGATTCATGAACAACAACTTGAACTATGAAGCTTATATGCGTTCAGGTAACTTACCAGCTCGTTATCAAGCTGTTAATGATGCTCCATATGCTGTATTAACAGCAGCCATGGATGCTAGCCAAACGACATTTGATATCCAAGATGCTACACAGTTCCCGACACCAACACCAACAAGTCCGGTGTATGTGATGATCGACAATGAAGTATTAAAATGCACAGGCGAAACAGCCAACGTGGCTAATAGTGGTGTGCAATCAGCGACGATCACAGGGGTCACACGTGCAAGCACATTTAACTTATGGCAAGATGGTTCAAGTAAATCGTTCTCAGCAGGTACTGCGGCGACACATGCTGCCAATGTATCAGTGCGTATTATTTCTACTACTTGCGCTCCAGCACTTAACCACTGGGGTTCAGCGGTTATCTTAGACGGTGGCTTTGACGTTGACCGAGGTTATGCGTATACATATTCACTAGGTAACATTGCGTTCCCAAGTGGTGTTGGTGCTACTATAGGTAATACAACTATCACAGCGTTTGCTATGCGACTAGCTCCTTCGGTAAGTAATCAAATTCCAGGTGACCTAGGTACACGTGACTTGGTTAACAGAGCGCAGTTGATCCTAAACAACATGTTGGTTAACTTCTCTGGTGCTAACATTGGTACTACTACTGGTGCACGTTACTTGATCGAAGGTATCTTAAATCCAAATAACGTCAGCACAACAGCTACTACATGGAGTTATCTATACAATTCACCGTATAATTCACAGACTAATCCATCTGGTACGATCCAACCAAGCTACACACAAGTGGCTTATGGTAATATCAGTGGTCTCCCAAACTACAACGGACAGGTTAACTTTACTAGTTATAGCTTTGCTGGTGGTGGTCCAAGTTTTGCTCGTGGTGGTGAACGACTATTTGCGATTCCAGTTAACTATACCAACTCAGGTCAGCTAGACTTGTCAATGGTTAAACAGCTAGGTAATTCAGGTATCCCAGGATTTAACATCTATCCAGACGGTCCAGAGCTACTAGCGATCAACATTACTGCGATTGTGCCAACTCCAGGTATCACAGTCACTGGTGAAATTCAAGTGCAGTGGTCAGAATCACAAGCGTAAGCAACAAGTTACAGAGAAAAAGGACCTTGGGGTCCTTTTTTCTTGATAAATATTACAATATTAAGAGAGTATTATGGGATTAACCAGACCAACCGCCGCACAGATTGACAGTTCCACTGAGGTAATAACAGATCCGATATCCTTGCTGAACAACAAAAGCAATAGAGCCAATGTTGACGTAGGTTTCTTGTTCAATCGTGATGGTGGTATATCCAGCAACGTGGCCTTGTTTTGGCAGGAAAGCAACCGACAGTTTGTATTTGCCCTTACATCAAGCAACGCCGTCAGCAGATTCAGCAATATAGTAGTAACCAGCAATGCTAACGTGGTAACAGGTAATGTTTTTGCCGCAGGATATTTTTATTCAAATGGTACTGCATTCACAGGTGGTGCAGGCAGCAGTTATAGTAACGTCCAAGTGGCTACATACTTACCAACATACTCTGGTACAGTTGGTGCCAGTTTAATTAACTCAACTGGAAATGTCCTAGCAACAGGGCTGAGTGTATTTGGTAATGTTGTCTTAGGTTCATTGGCTACTCCTGGAGCATTAAACACCCTGGCTGGTAATGTATCTATACTAGGTGTCAGCTCAATGCTGAACATCATTGGTAACATCGTAGTCAACAACACTGCTATCGCCAGCTCAAACGTCACGGGTGCTATAAGAACCACAGGTGGCATTGGGGTAGGTGGTAACTTATACGTTGGACAACGTGTGGGTTATGTATGGGGTGCCAACAACGTCAGCTCGGTCTATCAGATATTTAACAACAGCACCAACAGCCTAGACACGGTATTTGGATAATGGCAGTAATAGCATCACGATTAACATCAACCGGAACATTGTTGGTCAATGGTACCTTTGATGAGAATACCTCAATATCTCCTTCTGTTTTCCGTACCACAGCTAACACAGTCTATGCTGGCACACTAGATGAAGTCAGCTTGCTTACCGGTGCTATCAGTTTCAATGGCTCAACACAATATTTGACTGCCACGAGTCCAAACCTATCCGGAACTTGGACTGTAGAAATGTGGTGTTACTGGACCACCGGAGCCACACAAACCACCATAGTCAGTTTTAACAATGGCAGTAACAGTGGCATCAATTTATGGAAAAACACATCCAATCAACTGGTAGCCGATGACGGTGTAAATGGTGTGGTGGCAATGTCCACAGTCACTCCCACGATAGGTGCATGGAACCATATCGCATTCGTCAGAGTCGGAACAACCACTAGTGGCTATGTAAATGGGGTATTGGCTGGAACAACTACTTATACTCCGGGAACAACATCCGCGGTCAGTGTGGGCCGATATAATGGTAGCCCTTTCTATTACTTTCCAGGATATATTTCCAATCTCCGTGTGGTCAATGGAGTCGCAGTTTATACATCAGCGTTTACTCCACCACAGGCCATACTTCCAGATATCTCAGGCACGAGTCTATTGTTAAATGTCACAGACTCTGCTAATTTTATCCGAGATAATAGCACAAACAATTATACGATGACCAACAACGGCTCAGCTACGTTTATCGCCAATGGACCTTTCAATCAAGGATCAACTGCTACAGCACAACGACAACTACCTGATGGCACCTTAGAAGTATATAATCAATTTGATGAAGTCACCGGAATGGTAGTTACCAATGGTATGATAGCATATATCGATGCTGGCAAACCTGAAAGTTATCCAGGTGGTGGTACAACCGTAAGA
>Ga0209296_1001068_pt1 | contig 22012 bp, 35 predicted proteins | sample S_130206_EF_Meta_FD_187319 | JGI IMG/M metagenome (GOLD analysis project Ga0209296, IMG submission 187319) | Freshwater microbial communities from Lake Simoncouche, Canada to study carbon cycling - S_130206_EF_MetaG (SPAdes) (version 2) | ecosystem: Environmental > Aquatic > Freshwater > Lake ...
TCTTTTAAGTTAATCACTGGTAACTCTTTTATCTACGCAAAGATGATTGAAGGTGGTAATAACAATGGAAAGCCGTTTGAAATGTACGTTTTACCTTCTCAATATATGTACGTTTTAGCGGACATTCAAAACTTTCCTCCAACTATTGCTGGATATCAATTGAATTATGGTCCACTTTGGAACTTTACTAAGCAAGAAATATTACAAGATAAATACTTTAATCCACAATGGAATACAACTGGGAATCAACTATATGGTCAATCTCCTTTAATGGCTGCTGCAAGAAACTTGACTCGTTCAAACGAAGCGAAGACAGCAGCAGTTGCTTCCTTCCAGAATGGTGGTCCAGCTGGAGTTCTTTTTATGAATGATGAACGCTTTGACCCAATTAGTGGACAACAACAAGCACAAGCACTTAAAAGAGCGGTAAGTGAAAAAGGTGGCTCTGCTAACTTTAATTCAATTGCAGTTAGTGGCTATAAAGTTGACTGGAAGCAAATCGGTTTAAGTCCTGTTGAATTAGACATCATAGAAAGTGAGAAATGGGATATGAAGGCTCTTTGTAATATTTACGGAGTACCAGCGCAACTTTTAAATGATAGCGACAATAAAACTTACAATAACCAAAGAGAAGGTGAAAAAGCATTGACATTACGTTGTGCTATTCCTTTGCTTACTGGAATTAGAGATAACTTAAATAGAAAATTACATTCTGATTGGGGTTATCGTGGAACTGACATTTATGTTGACTTTGACGCATCAATTTATGGTGAATTAGAAGCAAACAAAGCAGAGCAAGTTGAATGGTTAGATAGAGCGTGGTGGATTGCACCTAAGCAAAAGATGGATATTATGGGATTAGAGATTCCTCCTTACATAGATGAAACTGAAATGGAGAAACTATATATTCCTTCAAGTTTACAAAGTCCAGACACATTTCAACCATTAAATATACCAAATGAATAACGTACAAAAATTCGTAGAGTTAGCTAATCAGTTAATAAGCGAAATCAAGAAAACAACAGGACTTAATCGTAGTGGAATTACTCAAGCTGCTTCATTAGTAAGTCAAGGCAAGGTAATAAACTCAAGAACTTGGGTTAGACCTTCTGCAAGTGAGGAAAACGCATACATTAAGGAAAATGGAATGGCTGCTTATGGTAAGTGGTTTTTAGCTATTGACGCAAACGCTGATATGGAAACTAAAGAACATTGGCACTACATTTACACAAGTGATTTTGTAAACGTAGATAGAGCTGGACTTATTGCCATAAGACAAAGAGCTGGTCAACAAGGTCAAACAGATGTATTCAATGCAGCTGGTAAGTTGATTGAAAAATTAGATGCATAATGATTTGGCAAGATTATAGGAAACTATATTTAAACGCAATAAAAACCTACTTACCTAAGTTCAAGAAAGAACTACAAAGGCAAGTGGATACTTATTGCGATACCCAAGATTTAAACGCTATAAGCGACAAGAAGATAAAAAAGACCATCCAAAACGTTCATATTGCAATGGGCGTTAAGATGGCACAAATTGCCGAGAAAAACGTTTCTAAACAAGTTAAAGGTTATTTTGGTCCAGAGGAGTTTAAGAGTAAGCAAACGGACTTGTTTACTTATGTGATGCTAACCTACCTTGAATTAAAAGGCTTAGATAATATAGCAGCAGAGATAACTCAAACAACTAAAAACCAAATTCAACAATACTTGATTAAGTCAGTTGAGGAAGGTTTAACGATGCAAGAAACAATAAAGCTATTAAGAACGGCTGGAATAACGGATTACCGAGCAGAGATGATAGCAAGAACTGAAACAGGCAGAGCAGCAAATATAGGCTCAATGGTAGGTACGGCTGCAACTGGACTTGTAACTATGAAGGAGTGGATAGCAGCAAAAGATAACCGAACAAGGCGAGTTCCACGAGATATGTTTGACCATTATCACATGGACGGAATAAAAGTAGCTTACGATGAAAAATTTAATGTTAAAACTAAGAACGGAGGTTTTGAGCAAATGTTACATCCTTGCGACCCAAGTGGAAGTGCTGGCGATGTTATCAACTGCCGTTGTACGTTAGGTTATGAAGCCGTTAGAGGACAAGATGGAAAGCCAAAAAGGTTGCAAGATAACCCACCAATGGGCGATATGGGGTTAGTTTGGAATCTGATAAATAATGTGGCTTTAATGCAAATTTCTAACTTAATAAGAGATTTGTTAGCAGATTAAAAAAAATTAATAACTTTGTTATATGAAAACATACGCATCAAAAGACATCATTGTTGAAAAACAAGATATTGGTTATGAAGTAATGGATGTAGATACCGAGCAACGCAGAGTAAAAGCTGTGTGGGCAAGGACTGGTAATATTGACTTAGATAACGATATTATCGTCCCAGAAGCATTTACTAAAACATTAAAAGAAAGAGGACCAGCTGGTAAAAATTTAGTTTGGTCATTAGTAGACCATTGTGCTGAAATGGAAGCCGTAATCGGTAAGCCAGAGCAATTATATGTTGAAGGCGATATGTTAATAGCTATCACTCCAATTGTAATGACTGAAACAGGCGAAGATGTGCTTAAAATGTATGAAGCTGGTTTAATCAATCAACACTCTATTGGTTTTAGTACAATCAATTCAAGTGTTGGTAAAGATGGAGTAAGAACAATAACTGAACTTAAACTTTATGAAGGTAGTGCGGTATTATGGGCAGCAAACCCAGAAACACCAACTATTTCAGTTAAAAGTGAAGTAAAGAAAGAACAATTAGCAAACAGGCTTGAAAAACTCTTGAAAGCGTTTAAAGGTGGTCGTTTCACAGACGAAACCTTTGCGTTGATGGAGATTGAAATAAAAAGGATTCAATCTGATTTATTAGAAATTGAAATCGTTGAAGAAATCACTACGACCGCAGAAGCATCGCAGCCGATTAATGATGAAGTTTCAAAGAATGATGAGAAAGTTCTAAAGGCAATTAAAGAATTTAATAATCTATTTAAAAAGTAAAAATGGAAAACGTAATTAACGAAATGGCTGAGAACCTTAAAGGTTTTCAAGCTAACGCAGAAGCACAAATTAAAGAAGTGTCTGCACAAATAACTGTTGTAAAAGACGAGTTACAAAAACAAATCGACGGACAATTAGCTGCACAAAAGAAAGCTGCTAAGAAAGAAGTAAAGTTTATGGATGAGGTTATCCTTGAGAAATTAGATGGTCAATTTGATGCAATGGAGAAATCTTTAAAGAACAATGGTAAGTTCCGTTTGGATTTATCTGACGTTAAAACTATGACTTTATCTGGTAACTTAACTGGTGATGCTCAAGCATCTTATGCTCCAAATCCAGCTATCCAACCTTCTCAAAGCATTAATTTTAGAGATTTAATCCCAACAGTAAGAAGCGAAAGCGGTCTTTATGTTTACTATCGTGAGAATAGCGGTTTGACTAACAACATCGCTGCTCAAACTGAAGGTTCTAACAAAGGTGAGAACAACTACTCTTTGACTGAAGTTAAAGTTGTAAACGATTACCTTGCTGGTTTCTCTACTTTCTCTAAGCAAATGTTAAAGTCATTACCTTTTATGACTCAAACTTTACCAAGAATGTTACAAAGAGATTTCTTCAAGGCTGAGAACGCTGCGTTTTTCTCTACTGTATCTGCTGCTGCAACTGGTTCAACTACAACTGCTGAAACTAACGATTTGTTACAATTAGTAGATTATATCGCTAATCAAAAAACTGCAAATTTTGTTCCTTCTTATGCTTTAGTATCTGAAACACAAATGGGTCGTTTATTGAAAGCAACTATTGCTGCTGGTTACTATGCTGGTGCTGGTAGTGTTACAGTTTCTCCTAATGGCGGAATCACAATTTGGGGAGTTCCTGTAATTTCTGCATCTTGGGTAACTGATGACAAAGTATTAATCTTTGACAATAGCTACTTAGAGAGAGTTGAAGTTGAAGGATTAGCTATAGAGTTCTCTTATGAGAATGGCGAAAACTTCCAAAAGAACTTGGTAACTGCTCGTATTGAGTGTTACGAAGACATCAACTTAATGTTAACAACATCTGCTATCTATGCAGATATGGGTAACGTATAGTTCTAAAGGATTAGTAAATAATGACCCCTACCAATTTGGTGGGGGTTTTTTATTGGAATAAATTAAGTAATTTTGTAAAAAAAGGGTATGTCTTATTCTAATTATATTAATGATTTTAGTGCTGTTCCTATTGCACCAATAACAGAGCCAGTTACTTTAGCAGAAGCAAAATTATATTGCCGTGTTACAACAAGTGCTGAAGATACTTTGATTACTTTAATGATTACACAAGCAAGAGAAGCTATTGAAGTAGCAACAGGACTTAGTTTGATACCAAAAGACATAACTACTTATTTCAATAATGTGAGTGGCAATTTTGATATTCCTTTCGGACCAATTGACATTGATACGTTTGAGTTGTTTGATATGGAGCAAAACGAGTTAGAGATTACAGGAACAAACCTTCAATTAATAGGTAATGAGTTCCCTAAATTGGTTTTCCCAAGATATGCCAATTTAAAGGCTACTTATGAGGCTGGTTATACAACTATCCCTAAAGACCTTAAATTAGCCATATTAGACCAAATTAGCTATGACTACGAGAATAGAGGATTAGATAGCGATTCTGGTATTTGTGAGAAATCTTGGAAAGCGTGTCAAAGATGGACAAGAATATCCCCAATTTTATAATATGCAATTAGGAAAAGCTAAAGCAAACTACGTTGATGCCAACACGATGACTCGTGAGGTTAAAATCTATGCTCCAACAAGGACAAGTGATGGTCAAGGTGGATATACTACTACATTTGCCCTACAAAGCACAGTTTGGGGTGATTTAAGACCAAATAATCAAGTTCGTAATATAGGAGAGTCAGAATTACAATTTGACCGCTCTAATAGGCTTTTTATTCGTTTTGGGGTTAATATAAATGATTCTTATGAGGTAGAGGTTGAATCAATAAGATATACGATAGCTTCAATAACTAATGTAGAGAATCAAAATAGGTTTTTAGAATTAATAATTAATGCATAATGGCATTTGGAATTGACTTATCTGGCATCCCACGACTTGAAAAAAAGTTAGCTGACCTTAATAGTAAGATTGCTAATGATATAGCTAAAGAATTATCTGCATCAACATTAAAGATTGAAAAAGATGCTAAAAGAAATGCTCCAGTAAATATGGGTACTTTAAGACAAAGTATTCACGCTACAAGCAAGGATAAGTTAACTCATTATGTAGAGGTAGGTGTTTCTTATGGTGCGTATGTTGAATTTGGCACAGGTGGTAAAGTTAAAATAGAAGCTGGTTATGAACAATATGCTGCAACTTTTAGAGGGAATAAAGGTGGTAGTTTAGAAGATATGATTCAAGCGTTAACTTTGTGGGTAAAAAGAAAAGGGTTAGCTGGTACTTATAGCGTAAAAAGTCAAAGAAGATTAGGTGGTAAAGCCGTACAATCATCACAAGATGAAAAATTGGCGAGGTTTTTAGCTATAAAAATATTGAAAAATGGTATTAGAGCGCAACCTTATTTAATACCAGCTTATGAATCAGAAAAGCCTAAATTAATAGAAAGATTAAAAAAATTGTTAAATGCTTAATCCTAATATAGAAATAAAGAAATGGTTTTATACCAACTTAACAAGCGCAAGTGGATTGGTTGTTTATGATGGTTTTGCTCCAGAAGGTGCTGGTGATGAGTATATTGTTATGACAGGAAGAACATCAAGCCAAGAGCAAGGCAAAGCTGGTTATACAAATAGTATAAGCATTACAGTTGATATTATTACAAAAAATGCTAACTTTGGTTATAAACGTGCTGAAGCTATAAGCGATTTGATATTAGAAGACATAAACTCGGATACAACAATAACCTTATCAAATGGGTTTGGTGCATCAAGTTTAAGTGTTGAAAGTATAAGAAACTTAGATGGCTTAAGTCCTTTAGATAACGTTTTTAGAGTATTAATAACTTATAATATTATAATAACACAAATTTAAAATTAAATAAAATGGCAGAAACAAAAGTAAGCGCAAGAGATTATATCCTCTTAGCTGACATAGACAATGATGGGACATTTAAGCCTGTTGCTTGTTTAACAACTAACTCTTTAACATCAACTAATGACACAATAGATGCAACGTCTAAATGTGGTAATCAGTTTACTCCAGCTCCTTCTTTCAATCAATCTTTTGATTGTGAAGGTTTTGCAATTGATGAAACAGGAACTCCATCTAAAGATAGTTACCAACAATTGTATGCTGCTCACGCTGCTAAAACTTTGTTTGCTATTAAAATGGGTAAAGCAACTCCAACATCTGGTGATATCACTTATGGTGGTGTTGGTTCTTTAGTATTTATTAGCGATTTCGGTGTTACTGCTGATGATAAGGATGATGTTAAGTTTACTGCAACTTTCGTAGTAAGTGTTCCTCCTATTGCACAAACTGAAACTGTATAATAAATAAAAAAAACTATGTACGAATTAAAGATTAACAACAACACAATCCACTTAAAGTGGGGTACTTGGGCAATGAAAAGGTTTTGCGAATTAGAGAATAAAAATCTAATGCAGCTAATTGAGGTTTTATCTGGTGGAATTTATGACTTAGATACAATCGTACACATTGTTCAAGCCGCAGCAGAAAGTGGATACAAGAGCCTTAAAAAGCCAATTGACTTTGATGAGTTTGATGTGTGCGAATGGATAGACCAAGTTGGTGGGTTATCGGCAAAAGATGGACAATTGGTTGAGTTTATGAAATATATGCAAGATTCAATGACTCCAGATTTAAAGCCAGAGAAGGAAACGGACGAAAAAAAAAATTAGGGTTTTATAGTTGGGACTCAATAATTATTCTCGCTATTGAAGTTGGCTTAACGATTAACGAGTTTTGGCAATTGACGTGGCGAGAATTTTTGTTGTATAAAACGGCTTATCAGAACAAGGAAATAAGGGAATGGGAACGAACAAGAATGGTGGCTTATTTGATTTATAAAGTAAATACAAGTGAGAAAAGTCCAAAGAGTTTAAAATCATTTTTTCCTTTGCCAAGTGATGAAGTTGAAGATGATAAGCCAAAACTGACTCAAGAGCAATTGGCAAGGACATTAAAGTTGTATGGAGTAAAATAATAAAATGGCACAAGAAACGTTAAAACTAACTATAACCGCTGACACGGCAGAAGCGTTAGCAAATTTAAATAACTTTATAAAGACATCTAAAGGTTTAAAAACCGAGATGCAAAACTTTGGTAATGTTAGCGGACAAGCCACAAATGCCTTAAGTAACTTATCAAGGGTTGCTCAAGATGCTCCTTATGGATTTATTGGTATTGCAAATAACTTAAACCCATTATTAGAATCATTTCAAAGATTACAAAAAGAGGCTGGTAGTTCTGGTGCTGCTTTAAAGGCAATGGCAAGTGGTTTAATGGGTCCAGCTGGTATTGGCTTGGCTCTTGGTGCGGTTTCATCTTTAATTGTTGCATTTGGTCCTAAATTGATGGATTTTATAAATGGTACAAATGAAGCATCTAAAGCTGAAGATAAGTTTGCACAAAGTTTAAAAGATGCAAGAGCAGAGGCAAGTGAAACAGGAATTAGATTACAAGCGTATTTAACAATAAGTCAAGATGCAAATGTAAGTGAACAAAGAAGAGCGGAAGCATTTAAAGCGGTAGTCAGTGAATTAGGTAAAGTAAACAAGGCTTATGCTTCAACAATTACAAATGTTGACCAAGCAAGAGTAGCAGTTGAATTATATACACAATCTTTAGTAGCACAAGCATTAACTACAAGATATATTGATGAAATTGCTAATAAAACAATTGCTTTAGCAGAAGCTAATAAAAGAATAATACAAACAGGAAGGGAATATTATGCAACTTTAGAATCAACTAAATTAGCTATTAATGGATATGCTGATGCTTCTGTATATCAAGCAAGTGCAATTTCTAAAGCAAAAGATGCTAATATAGAAGCAAGAAATGAAGCATTGGCATTAAGAAGTGGAATTATAGGTTTAAGAACAGAAGTCAATAATTTATATGTAAATGCTGCAAAAGACCCTTTTTTCAATTTTGTTAAAGGTGCAAACGAAACTACAAAAGCAACTGATAAAGCATCTAAAAGTATTGAAAAATTAGGTAAACAAGCAAGAGTTTTAAAGGTTAGTACAACAGAAATTATACAAACTGAAAATACAATTAAAACTCCTTCAACACCAAATAATTTAGATAAAAACGTTCCAATGTGGGCGCAACAATATGCAGCAGCTCAAATCTTTAAAAACGAAGCTGCATTAAAAGCATATAATGCTCAATTACAATTAGCAAATGGAATTACTGATACAGTTACACCAGCTTTTGAAGCAATGTTTCAAGCTATGGCAAATGGAGAAAATATAGGAAAGGCATTAGAAGAATCATTTAAGCAAATAATTATACAATTGACTACAATGATTATTAAGGCTTTAATATTTAAGGCAGTAATGAGTGCTTTAGGGATACCAACAATGGGTGGTGGTGGAGGTGGGTTTACAAACTTTAGTCCTATTGGTTCATCAAATGATGGAGGTGGATTTGTATTAAGAGGACAAGATTTATTATTGGCTACAAATAGAGCACAAAAGGCATCAAATCTTAAAGGACAAAACATTAGTTTAGCATAATGGCATACGGATTAAGATATACAATAACGCAAGAATTAAGAGATGAAACTTCATTAATTGTTAAGATATACGAAAAAAGTTATGTTGGCGCAACTGTTACTCCATACATAGGAACAAATGTTTCTTTAGTTCCAAATGCATCAAATGAAGACCCAATTGCAATTATTATATCTTCTCAATTAAATGTATCTTTTATTATTTCTGACCAAGATGATTACGATAACTTCCCAGATTTATTAAACTTTGATGAAACAAAATATTACGTTGAATTAGTTATAGATAGTCAAATTAAATGGAGAGGTTTTTTACTTAATGATTATGTTCAAGTTCCATTTACAACAGGCAATCAAGAAGTAAGTATGACTTGTATTGATGGATTATCATTTCTTAGATATATTTATTATGATTTTAATGTAAATACAAATGCATTAATTAAATTAATTGATATAATTGGTACTTGCTTAAATGCATTACCTTTTGAAGATATGATATTTTTATACGCTTGTTGTTCATATTATGCAGATGGAATGTTTGATAGAGCAGATGCTGGTGGTGATGAACCATTTAGTCAAACTTATCAATATAATAGAGATTTTTACAAATTAGATTATTACACAATTTTAGAAAATATAATTAAAACTTTTGGTTGTAGATTATTCCAAGCTAATGGTAATTGGTACATTTTACCAATGAATCAACAAGCAGAAACTATTTATTATACAAGATATGTAGTTGATGATGTTCCAACTATAAGTGGGAATGGTACATTGACAAATACAATAAATATTCAACCATATCAAGAAGGTAATGTTCATTTTACAAATAATAATCAAACTAAAATAGTTAGAAAAGGTTATCCAACTATTCAAACGAATTTGCCGTATAATTATGCTGCAAATTATATATACAATGGTACATTTAAATACACAACAGGTTTTGGTTCTTCATTAAGAGCAAATGGATGGAGTGAGTTTGAATCTGGTACATCAAGAGCAACTTTGGTTATTTTAAATGAAGACCAGTCAAATAGATATGAAGTATTTTATTTAGGTAGCGGTACTGCTCACATACAAAACTATTTTGCATTACCTACTGCTTATGAATTTTTGCCTAAAATGTACGGAACAAGTGCATCATTGTCTTTTGAATATCAATCACAAAATGCTGGTGCTAAAATAAGAGTTTACATAACTGCTTTTATTGGTGGTACAACATACTATTTAAAAAGTGATGATACTTGGAGTACAACATCAAATTTTAGAGATATTACTTATACAACTTATAATTCATATATTTCAAGCAGTATTGAAATCCCTTTAGGTCTTTCACAAGCATTAGGTATAACTATTGAAGGTTTAATAGGTGTTAAATTTGAAGCAGCTAATGGTGCAGTTGGAGGATATATAAGAAATGTAAAATTAACACAAGGAGATGCATCAATTAAAGAAGTTGTAATAACAAGAAATATAGGTTCTACATCTCAAATTGCAACAAATATTGAAATACCTTATAGTGCTATTTATCCATATCAAGGTGCATCACCAATACAAAATAATGTAGGTTTATTATTTGATGAAGATGGTGTTATATTGAGAGATTGGTATAGATATGGCTATCCTCCAGAAGCATTTGGTATGTTAGCAGAATTAATAATGCGCCAATATTCAAACTTATTAAGTAAGAATATAGCAACATTAGAGGGAGATTTGGGTGCAATAACTGGTGATAATGGGTTTATTTATCTTGATAAAACTTATACAATACAAGATTCAAGTACAAATGCTTTATCTTATAATAACAAGAAGTTTTTAATAAATAGGCTTACATCAACTCCATATCTTGATGAAACAAGTCAAATACAACTTTTAGAGATAACAATGGTTGATAATGCTTCAACTGCTACTGTTGACTATATTGGAGATATAACCATAGAAACTCCAAAAAGATATTTTAATAATGCGTAAATTTGTAATATGGCAGCAGTAATTGGAAATAACGTTATGCTTTATTGGCATAGAACCGAAGATGACACGGATGTTGCGTTTGCGTGTAGTACAACTTGTACGTTTAATGTAAGCGTAGACCAAAAAGAGGTAACAAGTCAATCAAGTGCTTGGTTTCGTGAATATAAGAACGATATAGCTACTTGGAATGTTACTTGTGATGGTTTAATTACTTTGAGTGGCTTTTCTTATTTGTTTATGTTAGATAAGCAGTTAGCAAGAGAGCCAATAGAAATTAAGTTTGTTGTTGATAATGGAGTTGACGGATTGGTTATTATTAACGGAATTTGTAATATTTCAAGTTTAGCAATAAACGCACCACAAAAAGATGTGGCTACATATAACATAAGTTTACAAGGTTCTGGAGCATACAATACAACAGGAACACAAGTTGACCCAAGCGGTGTAATTATCGTAGGTTCAAACCCAGTTAAGACAAAAGGTTACACGGCAAGTGGTGGCGAAACATCAATTACTTTTGCGGATACAATCGGTTATGCTTGTCTTTACGTTTCAAGAGGTGGTGTGGATGCACAAAACATTTTGACAAGCGGAGTTCCAACTGGCGATGATGTCAAGTTTGTGAGTGCGACAGGAGTTCTTACTTTTGGTAGAGTATTAGCAGCTGGTGAATATATTAGAGGATTATTTCAATAAAATATTATGAGTCAATTACAAGTTACAGGCGAAGCAAAGATTAGGGATATACAAGGTCCAGTAGTTTCAAATTCTGGAGTTATTTCTGCTTTAAACGGAAATGCATCTCAATATGTACGAGGAGATGGTACTTTAGCGGACTTTCCAACATCAACAGGTGGTGGTAGTTCGGTTTCTTATTATCTTAACTCAAGCGTAAGTCAAGGAACAATTGGAGGAGTAGCTTATAGACAATTAAGCAAAACACCTATTAGTGGTGCTGGAACTGATATTACGGCTTCAAGTAATGGTTACATAGCGAGTTACATAACGGATGCCAATGACCCTTCTTTATTAGAAGTACCAGCTGGTAACTTTAATTGTGAGTTTTATTTTAGTGTGAACTCTAATAATCACAATCCTTATGTTTATGCAGAACTTTACAAATATGACGGAACAACTTTTACATTATTAGGTTCAAATCAAGCAATACCAGAGTATTTAACTAATGGCACTACTTTAAGTGCGTATTACTTTGCTATTCCTGTGGCAGTTGCTGCTTTGAATATTACTGATAGATTAGCGATTAGAATCTATGTAAACGTAGATACAAGAACAGTTACTTTACATACAGAGAATAATCATTTGTGTCAAGTAGTTACAACTTTCTCTAAGGGATTGACAACGTTAAATAACTTAACAAGACAAGTACAATATTTAGGCACAGGAACAAGTGGAACGGACTTTAACATATCAAGTGTTACTGCTACGCATACTTTTAACCTACCAGTGGCTTCGGCTACAAATACTGGTAAGTTGAGTTCAACGGATTGGAGTACTTTTAATAACAAATTAAGCACCGCAACGGCTGCTGCAACTTATGTTCCTTATACAGGAGCAACAAGTGCGGTTAATTTAGGTATTTATGATATTAAAACTGCTGGAACTCAATTAAAGGATGGGCAATCATTTACTCCAACATTAGGATACACATCTTTAAGTTCAGTTTCATCAGGAGTTTTAGGAATTTTAGGTTTAACATTTGATAATAATGCTGGTGGTGCAACTTTACAATTTACAAGAAATGTATTTAATACATATACATTCCCTAACCTATCTGGTACTATAGCTCTTTTAGAAGGAAGCCAAACATTTACAGGAGTAAAAAGTTTTGATACAGGATTGTTATTAAAAAATGGAGTTAATCCAACACCGCCAACAGGATATGTTGGTTTATCAAGTAATGGTTCAGGTGTAAGCATTATAACAAAAAGCGGTGCAACTGTTTATAATAATAATTTACAATTTCCTTTAGCAAGTAATGATTATAATTTCCCTAATGCCACAGGAACAATAGCATTAACAAGTGATTTAAGTGGTTATGTTACTTTAGCAACTGCTCAAACAATTAGTGGAGCAAAAACATTTTCTAATAATATTAAAATAGATAATGGAGTTGATGGAAATTATTTAGCATTTAAACAATATGCAACTGGTACAACTGCTACAACAGGATTTACTTCTTTATATGCAGTTAGCACAAACGTTTTTGGAATAGGATTTGGAACATCTAAGGCTATTCAATTTGATTCTACATCTTTAACAACAACAAGAACATATATATTACCAGATACATCAGGAACGATTGCTTTGACATCAAATTTAAGTGCATATTTGCCTTTAACTGGTGGTACACTTACTGGATTTTTAAGTTCAACAAAATCAATTACAAGTGGTGATAATGGTCAAATTACAATAACACCTTCTACAACTACAAGTGCTGCTTTTTTACAAGTAACAAATGCTGATGGCACTTCATATTTTGGTAAAAACAATAATAGTGGTACTTTTTTAAGTAGTTCACCAAATGCTACTTTAGTTTATAGTACAGGTTCTTCACCAATTATGTTTTACACTAATGGTAATATGATTATGACATTGGGAGGTGGAACTCCGAGTGTTGGTGGTAATGTATTAATAAATACTACATCAGATAATGGTGCAAAATTACAAGTAAGTGGAACTGCTACATTTTCAAGTAGTGTAAGTGCTACAAATTATAAAGCATATTTAGGTGGTTTAACTGCTTTAAGAACTTATACAAAAGCAGCAGAAGTTGAATTAGTATCTTATCAATCAGTTAGTGGTTATCCTTATACTAAAACAACGGACTTAGTAGCTAATGCTGATAGCGGAGCAGAATCACAATTTAGAATATTGACTGCTGAGGTTGCTGGAAATCCTACAACGAGATTATTTATTTCATCTACTGGAAATGTAGGAATCGGAACTACATCAATATCAGGTGCAGCTAAACTACAAGTAGTAGGAGGTTTATTAGCAGTTGAGCCTACGAATGGCAATACAGATATTCAAATATTATTAGGTAGAGGTTTATCAAGCCTTGGAACGTCTGCTGGTAGTGGTATTACATCAAAAGTAAATTTTGCCTTTGAGGGTAGTAATGATAACTTTTATCAAGAAATTGGATTTGTAACTACTACTGCTAATCAAACAAGAGTAAATTCTGCTGCTGACTTTTACATATCTACTAAAGCTGCTGGTGCATCTTCACCAAGTGAAAAGTTTAGAATCACATCGGGTGGGTTTGTATATATTAATACTTCGTCAAGTATTGATTCAAATAATTCTGTTTTACAATTGGCATTTGATAATAATTTTTATAGAGGATTTGGAATAAAAGCCACAGCTGCAGGTAGTTTTGCTGCAATTTATTTTTATAATAATTCAGGTACAGTGCAAGGTTCTATTACTGGAAATGGAAGTGGTTTAATATTATATAATACTACTTCAGATTATAGATTAAAACAAGATTTTAAAGATTATAATGGATTAAATTTAGTTTCTAAAATAAAAACTTATGATTACGAATGGAAATATGATAAGTCAAGGATGTATGGAGTTATTGCACACGAATTATTAGAAATTATACCTTATGCAGTATATGGAAAAAAAGATGCTATAAATAAAAATGGGGAAATTGAACCACAATCTGTTGATTATTCTAAAATAGTACCAATCTTAGTAAAAGCTATTCAAGAACAAACCCAAATTATCAAAGATTTAGAAGCAAGAATCGTATCTTTGGAAAGCAAATAATGGCATATTTATACAGACATATTAGATTAGATAAAAATCAACCATTTTACATAGGTATTAGTAATGTAGATGATGATTATAAAAGAGCCTATAAAAGGTCTTGTAGAAATAAACATTGGACTAATATTGTTAAGTCTACTAAATATGAAGTTGAAATATTAATAGATAATTTAACAATAGAACAAGCAAAAGAGAAAGAGAAAGAGTTTATTGTCTTATATGGTAGAGTTGACTTAAAAAACGGAAGTTTAGTTAATTTAACAGATGGCGGAGATGGGGTACTAAATATGAGTTCAAATTCTGAATTAAGAATGAAGTTATCTAAAGCTGCCATTGGTAAAAAAATGTCGGAATCTGCAAAAAAGAAAATGGGAGATAATCAAAAACTACCTATTTTACAATACGATTTAGAAGGCAACTTTATAAAAGAATGGGATGGGGTTGTTGATGCTACAAAAGAAGTTGGTAAACATTCAACAAATATTATAAGATGTTGTCAAGGTAAGTTTAAACAAGCCTATGGATTTATATGGAAATACAAATATCCAGAAAGAATGGGTAGAAAACCAAGAACAATTAATTAAAAATAAATAAGATGAGTAAATTTTGGGTAATAAACCAACTTGATTGTATGCCAACAGACGGAGTATATAATGACTTCGTACTTGTATGCCATTGGACTCGCTTCGCAAAAGAAACAATCAACGAGAAAGAATATCAAGCGAATGTCTATGGTACTCAATCATTCTCAAAGGATGATGTTACTAACTTTATCCCTTACGAGGATTTAACTTATGACATTGTTTGTGGTTGGTTGGATGCTTCTTTAGATGTAGAGGCTTTAGACCTTAATTTAGACGGACAAATAGAGAATCAAGTCAACCCACCGATTGTGGTGCTTCCGTTACCTTTTGTCAATCCTTAGGAAATTTAAAGTATTTAACTATATTTGTATATAAAATAAAAACTATGATAACAATTAACGAAACACAAATCAAGGAATTAGAAGCGTTTATCAACACTATCCCAACTGCTTATGGTTTACCATTATTGCAGTTCTTGGGTAAATTAAATGCTGAGCAAAATCCACCACAAGAAACAACTGAAGCGTAATGGTACATAATAGCAATCAATCGGACTTATTAACTATTGTTAGCGGAACATCGGCCTTTATTAGTGTTGCGAATGTGCAACCCATAGTTTCTTTATTAGCGAGTTTGATTGCTATTATTTCTGGTATTTTAGCTGCAAGATATTACATCAAAGCGACTAAAAGATTCAAGTAATGAAAGAGGTAGTAATCGTTCTATTAGTGGCGGTTCTAATCTTTTTTATCGCAAGTGATGCTCGATACACTAAAGTAGAGCCGATAATTAAGTCGGACACAGTTTACCAACAGAAAACTTTTACTAAGTTTATTAAAGGGAAATCAATCCCTTTTGTGGTTTTAGACACAATTTACATTATTGACAAGGTTACGGACACAATTACAATCGTAAAGGATTACAACCAAGTAAAGGTTTATTCAGATACTATGCGCATTGACTCTTTAGGATACGCATATATTCAAGATACCATTAGCAGAAATTCAATCATTGGTAGAGGATTTACTGCTCAAATTAAAGAGAAAGTGATTTATAAAACGATTACTAATGAGCAAAAGCAAAGAAACCAGCTTTATTTGGGATTTATAGGCGATTTAAAGCACTCAAACGGACAAATTGGTATTGGTGGTTCAATTGCTCTTAAAACGGCTAAAAACACCTTATATACGGCAACGGCAACAATGAACGGATATTCATTCGGTTACTATAAAAAATTCTAATGAAGTTTAAGCAGTTTATAATATCAATGTTTAGCGATGAAATGGGTTCAATGAGCCATAAAAGGGTTCTTGCAACCATTGGTGCTTTGTGTTTGTTTACAACGTTTGTTATATCTAAAAGCGACCATTTAGGCGATTTAGTATTCTATATGACTATGGCTTTTGCTGGATTAACAACAATTGATAAATTTACCAACAAATGAGAGAAAACGAAAAATTAGCATTTAAGGTTGCTTTGCTTCTATGGGTAATTAGTTTAGTTTACTTTATAAAGCAAGTAATATGATTTCCAAGAAGGCAATTGAAATGATTATCAAGCACGAGGTAGGTGGTAGAGCCGTTTACGAGAAGCGTTACCAAAAGCCAGTTTGGGCTGGTGGTGATTCTGGATGTACTATTGGGTTAGGTTACGATTGCGGTTATGTAACCGAGAAGCAGTTTTTTATTGATTGGGAAGGGTTAAATTTAAACTATCTTAATGCTTTAAGGAAAGTGGTAGGGATAAAAGGTGAGGCGGTTAAAACGATGATGAGAGGCGAAATACTACAAGTAAGGATTCCATATAATTTTGCCTACGATGTGTTTGTTAATAAATCTTTACCTAAATATTACGCATTAACAAAGGCAATATATCCAGAGATAGATACGTTAAACGAAGATACAAGAGGTGCTTTGGTTTCTATGATTTATAATAGAGGCAATAAATTAGATGGCGATAGGAGAAAAGAAATGAGAGCCATAGTTGACCTTGTGGCTAAAGCTGATTACGAAGGCATAGCTGACCAGATAGAAAGAAGCAAAAGGCTATGGGAAAATGTCGGCTTGGATGGATTGGTCAAACGCAGAGAGGAAGAGGCGGATTTGATTCTAAATTCACTAACCTAAAATAAACCTATGGCAACAACAAAAAAAGGCGGAAGCAAAACCACAATGAGTGGTCAAATTGTTTTGGACTATTTAGCTAAATATCCACAATGGATGCCGTCTAACACTTTAGCTTCTTTAATTATGAAGGAGCAATCTGCTCACTTTGACAATCAAGAAAACGTTAGATATTTGATTAGATATTACAGAGGTAAAGTTGGAGAGGATAGAGCAACAAGAGGAAAGAATACACAATTTATAGAAGATTTTAAGCGTACTGGTTCACACTTTGTGCAACCGCCTACTTGGGTAGAAGAAAAGGTTGTTTATTGTTTGCCAATAGGAATTAAAAAAATGGGTTTTATAAGCGACTTACAAGTGCCATTCCACGACCCAAATGCAATTGATTCTTGCTTTAAATATTTACTTGACCAAAAGATTGATTCATTATTTATCAATGGTGATTTAGTTGATTTCTACCAATTAAGCGACTTTCAGAAAGACCCAAGAGTTAGAAAGTTTGATGAAGAATACGAAGCGATAATTGAGATGCTTGGATTTATAAGAGCAACTTTTTCTTTGATACCAATTTACTACAACTTAGATGCAAATCACGAGTTTAGATACGAAAGGTATATGCGAACAAAAGCACCAGAGTTATTAGGATTGAATGGAAAGTTTGACATTGAGGAAATACTAATGCTTAATACTTTTAACATTATTCCGATTAAGAATATAGACCACGTTAAGTTTGGCAAATTACCTATCATTCACGGAGATACTACATTTAGGAGAGGTAGCGGTGTAAATCCAGCTAAAACCCTTTACGATAGAGTTAAGCAGTCGGCAATAGCTTCTCACGTTCATCAAGTACAATCTTACACAACCAAGAACCAATTTGATGAGGAAGTATTTACTTGCTGGACCACAGGTCATTTGATGCATCCAAACGTAGAATATTGTAAGCACGTTGATAATTACTCACAAGGGTTTGCCATATTAGAAAAGGATGTTGAAGGTTACTATTCAGTTCAAAACAAAAGAATCTATAAAAACAAAATATTCTAATATGAGATACCCTAAAAACTTTGCAAAATTGACATCACTACAACAAGAGCAATGGTTAGTTGCTAAACTAATTGAAATCCACAACTTAGAGCAAGAGATTAAGTTAACCTTAGGCAAGATAAGAGGTGGCGAGAAACTTATATTTAAAGAAATTGACAGACCAGATTTGGCTTTATTGAAAGATGAAGATTAAAGTTATATATCGAAAATTAGGAAGGGAACAAGCGCACGGCATTGCTGAAAGCGATGGTGTTGTATATATTGACTCACGACTAAAAGGCAAGAAACAACTTGAAATCCTGTTGCACGAGTGCTTACATATACTCAATCCAATGGATGATGAAGATGAGATTATTGAGAAAAGCGTAACTTTATGTAAGGTTCTTTGGCAACAAGGATACCGAATGGTTGACAATTCTAACGATACACCATTACAAGATGGTTCTAAATAGTTGTTGGTTCATAGTTCCCCAGTCCTAAAAAGCTGGGGTTTTTTATATATCTTTGCAGTTCATATTGGAGAACTTAGGTTTAACCCTCGCTATTTCCATAGTGAGGGTTTTTTTAATCATAAAAGGTAGTATTGTTACATATTTATATAAAAAAGTAAACTTATAACTTGACACATATAGATAAAAAGTAAGTCAATTACTTGACTTTTTGACTTATATACCATTTATCCTTGTTATTTGCCGTTCATCACATTTATTTAAAATAATTGGCTTGTTTGATAAAGTTATAAGGTTTTACCCTATCTTTGATTTATCAAAACAAAAACAACCAATTATGACAACGCAACAATTAATCAACAACGCAACTGCAAAGAATTTTAAAGTAGAATTTAGTAAGGACAAATATGGTAATGATATAGTAGGAATAAATAAAAATAATAATTGCTACCATTGGTTTCAAATTATTAATGAATATGTTTTGTTTAATCATACATATTCTATGAATACAGGTAAAACTAATAAAGGAACAATGCACGGATTAAGAGTTACAAACTCATTAAATAATTAACCAAAACAACCAATATGAACAGACTAAAAAATCAACAAGAAAAAGCAAACGAGCGTTACGCTCAAGAAAGCATTAAACCTATGTACGCATTTATTATCGTATTAACGGCATTTATTATTACCGCAATCCTTCAAAACATTTAGTATGACTGCAATTGAAACACTTATTTACACATTAGAAACACAATTAAAGACGATGCCGAGTGGCTATGTAAAAGAAACAGTAACTGCCTGTAAGGAATTAGCCGAAGGCATAAAAGCAATTTATGAAAACCCTAATAACAACATTGGTAACGAACCAAATTAAAACTAATCTACAAACCGAAGCCGACTCTAAAGGCATAACCTTAAGTAAGTTGGTTTATAAAATCCTTAAACAATATGAGCAAACTAATCTATCAGGAGAAACAACTGAAGTTGCACAAAAGAGCAACAATGCTTCTGGAACTGCTAAAACAAGCACAAGGAAGACAAAATCTATTTGAGGCTGACCTTGCTGAATGGAGGCGAGGATTGGATGACACAAGGACAATGATAAGCGAGGAGGACTTATTAATTAAGGTTGCAAGGATGAATGACATCCAGCGTAGAATCCTTAAAAGCTACCATTTTCTTATTCTTGACCTTTATACATTAACAGAGGAGTTTATGCTCCCAATAAACCTTTTACATTTTTAATATGACACCAAAAGAAAAAGCAGAGGAACTATTTGACAAATTTAATAATCCAGATAGAACAAATTATCCTTATTATTCTCATAATGCTCAACAATGTGCATTAATAGCAGTAGATGAGATAATAAATTCTAACCCATATAAACTATCATTAGAAGGTAAATTTTTAACTGAACATATAACCTATGACATTAATTATTGGGAAGAAGTTAAAAAAGAAATAGAAGCATTATGAGAGAAGTGCATAAAACGTATATGGCAGAACTTGAAATTGAGGTTTTGCGAGATAAGAACAAAGAACTAAAGAAAGAGATAGAAAGATTAAAAGACCTATTAGACCAACAATTAAACATAAAAACTATAAGAATGGACAAAGAGAAACAAAAAGAGTATGCGATTGAAATAGCCGAAAAAGTGTGTAATTACTATCAAATTAAATTTGGACAAATGATGTCCAAATATAGAGGCGAGGAAGTTACTTTAGCAAGGCAAATGACTATGTACTTAACTAAGCAAAAAACCGCCTTAAATGGCGAGGAAATCGCACAATTGTTTAATAGGGATAGAACCACAGTATTACATTCAATCTCTAAGATTAAAGGACAACTTTCAAATAAGTTTGATGATACCATAAAAAATGACATTTTCAACTTAAATGTGCTTGTTTAATTTGGTTATTAACACTAAAGTACCTAATTTTAAACTCTAAAACCAACCAATATGAGCGAACAACAACTGGCTAAAAAGCCACAACTTTCGTACACGAAAGACCAAGTAGAGTTAGTAAAATCACAGATTGCTCCAGAGGCAACAGTTGATGAACTAAAACTCTTTCTTTACCAAGCACAACGCACAGGACTTGATGCGTTATCAAGACAGATTTATTGCATCCACAGGAACGTAAAAACATTAAATGGATGGAGTAAAAAAATGACAATTCAAACAAGTATTGACGGCTTCCGAGTAATCGCTGAACGTAGCGGAAACTATGGTGGACAAAGCGAACCAATCTTTGTAGAACAAGATGGTAAATTAGTATCTTGTAAGGTTTCAGTATTTAGATTTCACGGAGAAACAAGGTATGAAGCATCGGTAGGTGTGGCTTATTGGGATGAATATTGCCAAAGAACAAACGATGGAAAACCAATGGGTTTATGGGCGAAGATGCCACATACAATGTTAAGTAAAGTTGCAGAGGCATTAGCTTTAAGAAAGGCTTACCCACAAGATTTAAGCGGACTTTACACAGGAGATGAGATGGCTCAATCTACGGATGAAACTCCAGCTTACATTAAAACACACGATAGCGTGGATGACTTAGAGTTAGCCATTGACTTATGTATTAATACAACCGAGTTAAGCCAACTTTATGCATTAAATAATGATATTGTAGAACGAGAAGTAGCTAAAGAGATAACTAAATTATTTACCAAGAAAAAACAAACTTTATGACACCATTAAATAAATTATGGGATTTAAGAGAGGAAGTTAAGTTTTGGAATTACAAGTTTGATACAAGCTACACTCACAATGCAAGGGAAATATTAGATAAGCTAAATGCAGCTAAAGAAGAACTTAAAAACCATAAACTAAAGTACTTTCCAAAGTTATTAAACCAACCCAAAAGAAATTACATTCCATATGAGATGTTAACTGATAAATTTGAAGTATTTGAAAACTATTTAAACGATTAATTATGCCATATTCAACTTGCTGCGGCGCACACACTAACTTTGATGAAATCGACATCTGCCCTGATTGTTTAGAACATTGCGATTTGGAAGATGAAGAAGAAGATGAGGAAGAAAAAGAACAAGATAGACAAAACGAAATAGCATTAGAACAAGAACAAATTAATAAACACGAAAACTAAAAACAATGATTGTATTAAACATTTGCAAAGAAGAAATCAACTGGAAGGAAGCTAAAAACGGAAAACATTACGCAAACGTAGCTACCGACTTCCTTAAAGAACCAGATGACAAAGGAAACACTCACACAGTATGGAACAACCAATCACAAGAGGAAAGAGCAGAAAAAGCTAAGAAAAACTATTGTGGTAGAGGTAAACAAGTTTCTTA
>Ga0209296_1001070_pt1 | contig 21994 bp, 20 predicted proteins | sample S_130206_EF_Meta_FD_187319 | JGI IMG/M metagenome (GOLD analysis project Ga0209296, IMG submission 187319) | Freshwater microbial communities from Lake Simoncouche, Canada to study carbon cycling - S_130206_EF_MetaG (SPAdes) (version 2) | ecosystem: Environmental > Aquatic > Freshwater > Lake ...
AGGTGCGCTCATGGATTTGCAACTCTGTGTAATCGGAGGTTCGGTCGCCCTCGGTTTCGGCGATCCGTTCTTCTTGGCAGTCCAGCACGAGCTTGATCGCTCGGCACGCCTTGAATTTATTCGTGGAATGAAGGTGTTGCCCGTTGGTCTGGGTGATGCAGCACCTTTGATAGGCGCTGCGAGTTTGGCAAGGTCTTCGTACTAGCGTAAAGACTTATGAACCCGACATATAGCGCAGCGGCGGAAGAGTATCGCGAAAAAGTGCAGGCCTTTTTGGCCGAGAAGTTGCCTCCAAATTGGAAGGGCATTGGCGCACTGACTGGCGATGCGCTTGAGCATTTCGTTACCGAATGGCGCGCAACGCTCTTTTCGTCTGGGTACCTTGCTCCTGGCTGGCCAGTCGAGTTTGGTGGCGGCGGTTTGTCGGAACTTGAACAAGTCATCATCGCCGAAGAATTTGCTCGTTCGGGTGTGCCGACTGGTGGTCACAACGACGTGTTCAGTATTCAAATGCTCGGTAACACATTGTTGCTATTTGGCACCGAAGAGCAAAAGCGTCACTACTTGCCACGCTTGCTCGCTGGCGAAGATACGTGGTGTCAGGGTTACAGCGAACCAAACGCCGGTAGCGATTTGTCAAACGTTGGTTTGCGTGCAGAGTTGGACGGCGATCAGTGGGTGTTGAACGGACAAAAGATTTGGACGTCAGCCGGCCATCTTGCCGATCATATTTTTACGCTTGCACGCACAGATCCTGATGCTCCAAAACATAAAGGCATTTCGTTTTTGCTCGTAGACATGAGGCAGCCAGGTATCGAGGTACGCCCAATCAAGATGCTGTCGGGTGAGAGTGAATTTAATGAAGTGTTTTATACGGACGCTGTGGTGCCAAAAGAAAATGTTGTTGGCGGCGTAAACAACGGTTGGGCAGTTGCCATGGGTCTGCTTGGTTTTGAGCGCGGGGCTGCAGCATCAATTGCGCCGATAGCTTTTGAAGCCGAATTTGATCGCTTGTTGCAACTGGCAAAGGATCGCGGTGTGAGCAACGACCCACGTATTCGCCAAAAGTTGGCATGGTGTTATTCCAAGGTGCAAGTGATGCGTTATTTGGGTATGCGCACATTGACAAAGTTTTTGGCCGGACATCATCCTGGTCCTGATGGCGCAATCTTTAAGTTGTACTGGAGTGAATATCACAAAATCGTCACCGAGTTGGGCGTAGATCTTTTGGGAATGGATGCAATGGCTCCGACAGGTCGCAAACCTTCAAGTGCGTTCTCGACCGACGACGCTGGTGCACCAAACGATTCAATGAGTTGGGCGATGACATTTTTGAATGCTCGCGCAGGAACGATTTATGCGGGTTCGTCTCAGGTGCAGCGCAACATCATCGGCGAGATGGTGTTGGGTCTACCCAAGGAACCAAAGCCAGGCTGATCTGATGTTGGCTTTCCGCACGTATTTGAAGCTGGTTGGTGCTGTTGTTGTGCGGCCTGGTCTGTGGATGACGGCGATTCGCTCAGCCAAGCGACTCGTGCCACGGCAGTGGTGGCGCAATGGTTCGCATCTGCCAGTGCCTTCGCGCGCTTATATCAATTTTCGAATGACAACTCAATATGGGTATGGCGTCGACCAACCAGAGATTGCCGACATCATTGATTATTTGGAGTGGTCAAAAGATTGGCACAGTACCGGAACGTCGATGCGTCGACGACTTCATAAGGCATAACTGATGCGAAGCGCGCTGGTATTAAATGCAACATACGAGCCGCTGAGTGTTGTCTCGGCGCGACGCGCTGTGTGTTTGGTGCTCTCGGACAAAGCCGAGATCATTGAAGATGATGGAACAGAAGTGCATTCGGAAACGATGAGCATTCCTGGTCCACTTGTGATTCGGCTTCGCTACATGGTCAAGGTTCCGTACCACCGCCGCACAGCGCTTTCTCGTCGCGCAGTGTTTGCACGGGACGATCACCGCTGTCAATACTGTGGCGGAGTCGCCGACTCGATTGACCATGTAATGCCGCGCTCACGCGGAGGCATGCATATTTGGGAAAACGTGACAGCAGCATGTCGTCCGTGCAATCTGCGAAAGCGCGACAGAACACCTGAAGAGGCTGGAATGTTGCTTGAATCGCAGCCTCTTGCCCCACGTGAATTGGCGTGGATCACTGTGTCGGTGGGACGTGTGCCCGACGAGTGGAAGCAGTATCTTGCCGCTGCATCCTGAATCGACATGGAATGAATTCCATGTGCGCACAACTGCAAGCGAGCAACATGGGCGCGATCTTCCTGCTGAAAGAAGTGTGTGGAATGTAGACATCACCACTTCTGCAATCGTGTTGGGGTCACGACAGACTGAAGCCGAACTGGATCTGGATGCGTGCGCAAATGAGAATGTAGAAATAGTGCGCCGAAGAAGTGGTGGTGGGATGGTATTTCTGTCACCCGGCAAACAGGTGTGGCTTGACGTGGTGATACCTAAAGATGATCGTCTCTGGATCGATGATGTTGGGCGCGCTGCATGGTGGTTGGGTGATGTTTGGTTGGCTGCAATCGAATCGCTCGCAACTTCAAGAAAAATAGATGCCTACGTGCATCGCCAAGATTTGGTGCGGGGCAAATATGGCGACCGTGTCTGTTTTTCTGGTGCTGGGCCTGGCGAAGTGATGACGCTCGACGATGCTGGCAACCCCGCAAAAATTGTGGGTGTCAGCCAAAGACGAACTCGAGACTTGGCGCGTTTTCAGTGCACGGTGTATTTGCAGTGGGAAACAGTTTTGTCGCAGCAATTTGGTCAGTTGCTGAGTGACCCCGACGCCGCCCGGGTTGAAATGCAATCAAATCTTGAACACAGTGTGATGCCGTTGAGCAAGGTCTCCAGCGGCTCGACCGCCAGTGACGTGCTGGCTGCGTTCATGGCGCAAATAACTCGCGTTTAACTCGCGTCTCGCGCGCAACCGGCTAGATCCTCGCTGGATCCTCGACCAGTTTTTTTGCCCTTCACTGGCTTCGCTATGTCTTTCACTGGCTTCGCCACTGCCCGAAAAATGGTCTAATAAAAAAGTGGAGAAAAGTGGGGGGTAATGCTTGCAAGTGGGGGAAAGTGGGGATAATGTAAAGCCACTTGGTTAGAGCGATGGCTCAAACCCAGTGGCAGCAAGGGAAAAGTACAGAAAAGCAGTAATGCAATAACGGCAGCGGAGGCCACAGTGTTTGTAGGGGTGCATGAGCGTCAGTTGGACCCAAAGGGTCGACTTGGATTGCCTGCTTCGTTTCGTCCCCGTTTAGAGCCCCGTTGCTACCTCTCGATCGGCCGAGATAAATGCGTCGATATTTTGACGGCAGAGGCATTCGAGGCAGTGGCCAAAGATGCTGTCGAGAAAGTGCGCTCGGGCGAGATGGACCGCAATCAGCAGCGTGCGCTTGCGAGCAACACATTTGAAGTTGTTGTAGATGCCCAAGGGCGAATCAACATTGACGAGATTTTGCGCGAATACGCCGGTCTCACACTCAATTCGCGAGTCGTTGTTAGTGGCTCATTTGATCGCGCAGAAATTTGGGATCCAACGCGCCATCAGCGCATCAGCGACGAAGGCCTGCAGCAAATTGCCGGCACTGGTCAATAAAGAAACGATCGAAGGGAGACAAGTCACGAACCAACGCAACGTGTAGCAAGTTCGAGACCAAGGTTTCGCTCTTCAGCAGTCTTCCGGTGAGCAAGGTAGACAGCATCAACTCCGCCCGCTTCTATCTCGTACGCGCGGGGAGACATCCCGGCGGCACCGCGAGCCGGGGGACTGCTGAAGAGCGAAGCACAGGTTTCGCGAAGTTATGCAAACACATTGCAATCGTGAACACATATTTATGTCTCATTCGTTAAACAGTCCAGTAAATAGCCCAGTAAATAGCTCGATTTCGTTTGGTCACGATCCAGTCATGGCAGCAGAGATTGTTGAAGTGTTTGCGCCGGTGCCGCACGGTGTCGTCGTTGACGCAACGTTGGGTGGTGCGGGTCATACGGTTCGGTTGTTGAGCGCATATCCGTGGATGCGTGTGCTTGGAATTGATCAAGATCCTGTCGCAATTACACATGGTCGCAAACTGGTCAGCGAAAATACAGAAATTGGCGATCGTCTGATGATCGAGCAGGGGCGCTTTGATGAGATGACTTCAATGCTCGAGCGCAACAGCTTTACCCAAATATCTGGAGCGCTTTTTGATCTAGGAGTTTCTTCGCCTCAACTCGACATGGCGGATCGTGGTTTTTCGTATCGCAATGCGGGACCACTTGATATGCGCATGGATACCACGCAGCAACTTAAGGCGTCGGACGTGGTGAACTCGTATGACGTAGAACAACTGACACATGTACTGCGCAACAACGCCGACGAGCGATTTGCGTATCGCATCAGCAAGGCAATCATTGCTGCGCGACCAATAACCGACACGGTGCAATTGGCCGAGGTCATTGCTGGGGCCATTCCTGCTCCAGCACGGCGCACCGGGGGCCACCCTGCAAAGCGCAGCTTCCAAGCAATTCGGATCGAAGTCAATAAGGAACTCGACATCCTGCCTCACGCTTTGAACGAAGCAATTCGTGCAACCAGTCCTGGTGGGCGCATCGCAGTGTTGTCGTATCACTCTGGGGAAGATCGCATAGTCAAACAAGCATTTAAAGATGCCGAGGCAGATCCAAAAGTACGACTAGTGGCTTCGCCGTATCACCACCACGCCTCGCCTTTGCACAAACTGGTTCGCAAAGTGCGAGTGAGTGAGCGCCCAAGTGCGCAAGAGATCGAACAAAACCCACGAGCCGCTTCGGCGCGTTTGAGGGTCATCGAGAAAGTGAGTAGTTGAGATGGCGCTAGCGATTGCAATTGAACAGAGGCCACAGCCTGGTCGACGTCGAGTGCAGTCGACACCCCCTGAGCGCCATCTCGCTCTCGTTCCTCAGACAACACGTCGAACAATTCGTTTGTTCGCTGCAGGTGCTGTTGGTCTGTTCCTCTTAATGAGCGTTGCAATTGGTTTTCAGGCAGTGATTGCTGAACAGCAACTGAAGTTGGACCATGTGTCGAACGAATTGCGCTTAGCAAAGTTGTATCAGGATCAACTTCGCCAACAGCGAGCCGGATTGCTTGCACCCGAATATTTGCGCACACAGGCTGGCTTGCAGGGTATGTCGCAAGGTCTCGGCTCACGATTTGTTGAGGTACCTCAAGATGTTGTCGCACAAGTAGTAATTGCGACTGGGCTGATGGATCCAATGATTGCCGAGCCATCGGCGATGTCGATTTTGAATCCGCTCGCACCACTTGCGACATTGCAACAAGTGCAGGTAAAACCGTGAGCGTTGTAGCAGGCGGGCGTGGTGGGCGAGTATCAACGACACGCGTACAACCGCGACATCGGTCGGGACAACAAGCTCGTCGTAGTCCAAACGCAGCTGATGTGGTGCGAGATCGAGCTCGAAATTCGATAACAGATTTTTATTCCAACTTGCAGGGTGGCAAAATTCGATTTCGACTTGTTGCAATGTATGTGTTGGTTTCATTGATGTTAATGACGATGCTTGTTCGTGTTTCGTATTTGCAAACAATCGGCGCAAGTGAATATCGCGACGCAAGCGTGAGTCAACGGACTCGAGTTTCCACGGCCTTTGCGGAGAGAGGCTCAATTCTTGACCGCAACGGATTGGAGCTGGCTTTGCCTGTGCCGACGCGCACAGTGTTTGCTGATCCTCGAATAATTGTTGATCCAGTTGCAACTGCACACGCGATCGCTGGTGTTCTTGGCATGTCGCCCGAAGATGAGTTGGTGCTTGCAAGCAAGCTGCAAAATACGGGTTCGAGTTTTCTATACATAGCTCGCCAGGCCACGACAGAGGTTTCGGATGCGTTGATCGCACTCAATCTTGCAGGAATCTCTTCGTACCAAGAACAAAGTCGAACGCTGACCTCGGATGGTCTTCGTGCACTTGTAGGCAGAACTGACATCGATGGCCTGGGCATCTCTGGTCTTGAGGAGCAGTTCAACGAGCTGCTTGCTGGCACTGATGGTCGAATTGTGCGCGAAGTAAACAGCAAGGGTCAATCGATACCGACTGGCGATGACTCCAGCCAGGTAGCAGTGCCGGGTCAAGACTTAGTCACGACGATTGATCGCAACATTCAATTTCAGGTGGATGCAATTATCACCCAGCAGATCACTCGACTAAACGCCCGCGGTGGTGCAGCGATAGTGATGGACTCAACAACTGGGGAAATCTATGCGATGTCGACCATTCGCAAAAACACTGATGGCACTTACACAGCAGACTCGGGCAACTTTGCTGCAGTGGATGCGTACGAACCAGGATCGGTAGCAAAAGTATTTAGCGTCTCGGCTGCTCTCAACGAAGGAACAGTAGAAACGAACTCGGTGTTTCAGGTTCCAGGCAAGCAGGTATTCAACGAAGGAACCAAATGGGTGCACTCAATTACCGATGCATATCCGCATGGACTCGAAGCGATGACGGTGCGCAAGATTTTGGTTGACTCATCAAACCTTGGAACAGTGCAAATTGCTCAGACAATGCCGGCAGAGAAACTGCATGATTATCTCAAAGAATATGGATTTGGAATGAAGACTGATGTCAACTACCCAGGTGAGAGTAAGGGTTTGCTGAAGTCGTTTAATGAGTTGCGCGGTACTGAAAAGATCACGACTGCGTACGGATATGGATACTCGGCAAGTGCGTTGCAATTGATCGCGGGTGTCAATGTGGTTGCCAATAACGGTGTCTATGTTGCACCACGACTTGTTAATTCGGTGATTGATTTGAATGGCATCAATCAACCAAGCACACCTTCGGCAACTCACACTGTGATCAAACCAGAAGTGGCAGCAACGATGCGCTCTTTAATGAGTGACGTCGTGTGCTTTGGAACTGCGTCGCTTGCAAAGGTGCCGGGAATGACTGTTGCTGGCAAGACTGGTACTGGCTACAAACGCCAAGACAACGGAACCTACGTCAAAGATGATGGATCGCGCGCATATTTCGCCTCATTTGTTGGATTCTTGCCTGCAGAGAATCCACGCTTCACCGTGTTGGTCTCGATCGACGAACCAGATCCAGCATCACGCGATCGTTTTGGTGGTACTGCTGCTGCACCAGTGTTTGCAAACATTGCACAGGTACTGATCAACGAACTTGATATCCGGCCTGCAGCAACAGACATGGGATGTCCAAAGGAGCGCCCTGCCGAGCTAGGGGCTGCGCACTAATCATGAAGGCGACGACGGATACGGTCGCGCCTCAAGCGCTAGGCAAACTGCTCGAAGCAACATATGCCGGTCATTTGCCCGGCGTGATGTATACCTCGGTTGGTTCGCTTGATGTGTCAATTAGCGACATCACCAACGATTCGACGCAGGTGAGTCGCGGCTCGTTGTTTTGTTGCGTGGTTGGCGACCAAACAGACGGTCATGAATTTGCTCAAGATGCTCTGAACGCGGGAGCATCTGCACTTTTGGTGGAGCGCAGACTTCCTCTTGATTGTGCACAAATTGTGGTGACTGACACTCGGCGCGCAATGGGCGAGATCTCAAGTGCTTTTTATGATCACCCAAGCAAGAAGATGCGTGTTGTCGGTATAACAGGAACAAACGGTAAAACAACAACAGCGCATTTATTGGGTGCGATCTTTCGTCAGCAAGGGTTGAATACCGAAGTGTTCGGAACACTGTCGGGTGCCAGGACTACACCTGAGTCTTGCGACTTGCAACGAAGTTTGTGGCAGGCATCCAATGCTGGTGTTCAAGCGGTAGTGATGGAAGTGACTTCGCATGCACTTGTGTTGCAACGGATTGTTGGCACACAATTTGATGCTGTAGTTTTTCTCAATCTTTCGCCTGAGCATTTAGATTTTCATAAAACTCAAGAGCAGTATTTTGCAGCAAAAGCAAGTTTGTTTGACCAACAGTTTTCAAGTCTTGGCTTCATCAATCATGACGATGTGCACGGACGCTTGCTTTTGGATGCAACCGAAATCAATACGGTGAGCTTTGGGTTAGACGATGCTCAAGATCTTGAAGTCACTGCAAGTAGCCACTCATATGTTTGGCGGAAAAAGAAGTTGCATGTGCCGGTCGGAGGGAAATTTAACGTGTCAAATTCGCTTGCTGCCGCCACTGTGGCAGCCGGTCTTGGAGTCGACGTCGTCGACATAGTTTCCGGATTGGCTGCTGCAGGAACGGTCGCTGGCAGATTTCAATCGATCTCCAACGATGCACCGTTTGATGTGATCGTCGATTATGCGCATACCCCGGATGCACTGCAGCGTGTGCTCGACACGACGCGAGAAATAATTACTCCAGGAGGAAAAATTATTTTGGTGTTCGGTTGCGGTGGCGATCGAGATAAAACTAAGCGTCCGATGATGGGGATGGTTGCAGCACTTGGCGCCGACCGTGTCATCGTTACGTCGGATAATCCGCGATCAGAAGAACCATCCGACATTGCACAACAAATCACTTCTGGCATTGATCATGCAGTGGGCAGATCGCATGTAAGTGTCGAGTTGGATCGTCGATCTGCAATAGAATTGGCATTAATGACAGCCAGAAAAGGTGATGTCGTGATCATCGCTGGTAAGGGTCATGAAATAACCCAAACCATTGGCAATCAGGTTCTGCCATTCAATGATGCTCAAGTTGCCAATGAATTGATAGGTGCGCTCTCATGATTCCAATTTTTATCGCAGGTGCAATCGGCATGATCGTGTCGCTTATCGGCACCCGTGTGCTGATGGTTATTTTTGCGCGACTTGGTAAGGGCCAGCCGATTCTTGGCGCAGAGGATCACGGGCCAGTGCATCAGATGGGCAAACAGGGCACCCCAACTATGGGTGGTATTGCCATTTTGTTTTCTGGTGCTATTGGATGGACCGTCGCACATGTGCGAGCAGGTCTGCCGTTTTCTGATCAGGCCGCCATTATTTGGCTCACCGTTTTTGTGCTTGGAGCGATTGGTTTTCTTGATGACTACTTGAAGGTGCGTCGCCAACACAACAGAGGAATTTTTTGGAAGAAAAAGGGTTGGATCACCTTTGGTATCACGTTGTTGCTGCTGTGGCTGTTGTCGAGCACGACCGGTGTGGTTGAGACCATTTCGTTTACGCGTGCAACGAGTCCTGGTTGGGACATCACTGGACCGATTTTTATCGTCTGGACGGCCATCATGGTGTGGAGCACTACTAACGCTGTCAATGTGACCGATGGATTGGATGGATTGGCCGCAGGTTCTGCACTGTTTGGATTCTTGGCGTTCACCGTGATTGCGTACTGGGCTTTTCGTAATCCGCGCATTTACGACATTGTTAACCCACTCGACCTGGCTGTGCTCTCGGCATCTTTGGCAGGAGCATGCGCAGGCTTCCTGTGGTGGAACGCCGCCCCGGCACGAATTTTTATGGGAGACGTAGGAGCACTCGGTCTTGGCGCTGCGCTAGGAATGCTCGCAGTTACAACGAATACTCATTTGCTATTGCCGATCGTGTGTGGAATCAATGTTTTCGAAGCTGGTTCGGTGGCTGTGCAGATGGGTGTCTTCAAGGCGTCCGGTCGGAAGCGACGACTACTGAAAATGTCGCCGATCCATCATCATTTTGAATTGAGCGGCTGGCCTGAAACAACCGTAATCATTCGGTTCTGGATCATCTCCGGAATTTGTGTTGCAACTGCAGTTGCGATTTTTATCGCAGACTTTACGCGACAGGCTGGTTTGCGTTGAGTGCAGAGCAATCAACTTTGGTGTTTGGTCTTGGGGTGGCAGGATTAGCAGTCGCGAACGCACTGCATGAGCGGGGTGAGTCGGTGATTCTGGCCGACGATGAAGCAACGAAACTACACAAGGATTTTGCAAGAGCTTTGAACTGTGAATTTATTGATGCGACCGATGAGGCAGCAGTAGTCAGCACTTTGAAGCGCATTACTCGACTTGCACCTGCACCCGGAATTTCGGAAAGCCATCATGTAATGGCAACTGCCAGACAGATGGGTCTGACTATCTCTTCTGAACTGGAGTTGGCTTACAACATTGAGGAACTTCGGACTGGCGGACCACGCCCGATGCTCGGCATCACTGGCACCGACGGCAAAACGACAACAACGCTCATGACAGCGGCAATGCTGCATGCAGCCGGTCACAAGAGTTTGGCAGTGGGTAATACCGAAACACCGTTGATCGCGGCGCTCAACACCGACACTCAAGTTTTTGCAGTTGAATGCTCCAGTTTTCGGTTAGCAAACTGCGAAAACTTTCGCACTCGCGCTTCGGTATGGCTCAATCTTGCGCCAGATCATCTTGACTGGCATACCAACATGGAGAGTTATACAGCGGCAAAGGCACAAATGTGGGCACACACGAGAACGGGTGATGTCGCTGTCGCGCCAGTTGATGATGCACAGATTTTGCATGTTGCGCATGAGAGCACGGCACGCACAGTCACGTTTGGGGCAACTGAGGGTGATTATCACGCGCAGGATGGACGCCTCAACTCGCCGCATGGATCGATTATGAACATTGCCGACATGAAACGTGCGATGCCACACGACATCACTAATGCTCTTGCCGCTGCTGCAATTTCCATTGAGAGCGGGTTGGTTGAGCCCAGCCATGTTGCAAGAGCACTTGCCGAGTTCGATAACGCTCCGCACCGAATTGAGTTTGTGGAGACTATTGATGGGGTGAGGTGGTTTAACGACTCGAAAGCGACAAGCCCTCATGCATCTGCTGTCGCAATTAAGTCGTTTCAAAACATTGTGTTGATTGCGGGTGGACGCAATAAGGGCCTTGATTTAAGTGAGCTTGCAAATCAGCCAAAGCGTGTTAAAGCAGTTGTGGCAATGGGCGATGATGCACGGGAGATTGAAACAGCTTTTGATGGAGTGTGTCGTGTGGTGCATGGGGGATCAATGCAGGAGGCCGTTCGACTTGCTCGCTCACTTGCGGTCAGTGGAGATGTGGTGTTGCTATCACCTGCTTGCACTAGCTACGACTGGTATAACAATTACATGGAACGTGGCGAAGACTTCATGCAATGTGTGCGCAATGAAGCAAAATTAAATCGGCAACAAGGCAACTAAACAGAACAAATAGACAGAACTAGTAGACGAGGTATTTATGGCAACGATTTCTGCAGATAGTCAACTCACACCGGCCGAGAGGCGCCGTGCTGTTTTGAACAAGAGCGGTAAGGCACAAACAAACAGACTTGCAACTGACGCTCCTAGTCGGGTCTATTACGGCATCGTTGGCGTTGTTACGGTGCTTGTCGTGTTTGGTTTGATCATGGTTCTGTCGTCGTCTTCGATCGTGTCTATCAACAACGGTGGTTCCGCTTGGTATATGTTTCGCAAGCAATTGGGATGGTCAGTGTGCGGATTGTTTGCGTTACTTCTTACATACCGAATGCCGTATCACATCTGGCACAAGTTGGTGAGATACGTACTCGCCTTCGGAATCGGTTTGATGATGCTGCCGTTTACTCCGATTGGTGTGACGATCAACGGAGCGCGCGCATGGGCCGAGATTGGTCCGGTGAGATTTCAACCATCTGAAATTTTGAAGGTAGCCGTGATGCTCTATTGCGCGAGTGTTCTCGGTCGACGCCGCAAAGAAATGGAAAATGCCCAGCGAACATTTTGGCCAATCGTGACTGTTTGGGTGGTCTCAGCGACATTATGCATGATTCAAAGAGACTTTGGCACAGCGATTGTGTTTACTTGCGTAATTTTGTCAACCATGTTCATCGCTGGCACGCCGATGCGGTTAATCAGCACCATGGTTGCCATTGCCGCGTCAGGTTCAGTCATTGCTATTTCTGCGAGTTCACGCATGCAGCAGCGCTTCTTGTCGTTTCTTGATCTTGAGGGAAATAAAGGTCACTCGGCGTATCAAGTGTGGCAGTCGATTTTGAGTATCTCCAACGGAGGAATTACCGGAGTGGGTGCAGGACGTGGCACGGGGAAGTGGGGATACGTGCCGTTAGCTCACAGCGATTTTATTTTTGCAATTGTTGCAGAAGAATTTGGGCTCATTGGATCAACAATGGTGATCGGTCTGTTCTTGGCGCTTGCACTGCTTGGCATCCAAGTTGCACTTCGCGCACGTGATCCATTTGGCGCGGTGCTTGCAGGTGGCATTACAACATGGTTGTGCATCCAGGCAACCATCAACATTGGTGGAGTGATTGGTGCACTGCCAGTTACAGGTTTGACCTTGCCGTTTATCTCGTATGGAGGAAGCTCATTGTTTATGGTGATGGCAGCCTCGGGGCTTTTGCTCAATGTTGCGCGTAATATGAAGTAGAGCCATGGTTGCCCCTGCCCCTACGACTTATGCCGTGATTACGGGGGGCGCAACAAGTGGGCATGTGGTTCCTGCGCTTTCAATCATTGAATTGTTAGTAGAAGCTGGACACCCTCGCGAAACCTTGGTGTACGTAGGTTCGGATCGAGGCGTTGAAACAACACTGGTGCCACAAACGGGAATTGCGTGCGTGTTTCTCGGTGTTGACGGACTTCAGCGCGGCATGAGCCTCGCCAAGATCAAGCGCAATCTGCGAATGTTGCCAACGATGATGCGAGCAACGCAACTAGCGACACAAGTGTTGGTGCAGCACCGACCACGTGTGGTGGTTTCGGTGGGTGGATATGTGAGCGCACCAATCTGTCGCGCAGCCCGTCATCTCAAGATTCCAGTGGTCACTTGCTCGTATGACAGCAAGCCAGGGATGGCAACGAAGATGCAGGCGAGGTATGCAGCATCTGTTGCTGTGGCACACATGCCAAATGCGTTGCGAAGAGCGCAACTCACCGGTGCACCTGTGCGTGCAGAACTACGAAATCTCGACCGTGGTGCGTCTCGTGATGCGTCACGATTGCGACTTGGGTTTAGTGCGGACGCAAAACTCGTTGTGGTGATGGGCGGATCTCTTGGCTCGGCTGTGTTAAATAGCGCAACTGAGAGTTTGGTTGCCCAAATGGAGAGCCCATCGTTGGCAAACGTTGCCATTTTGCACATTGCCGGGTCGAGATACATGGAAGGCCAACAATTGGCGAGTGAGATCAGACGCCCCGATGGATCGATGAAGTATCAACGTATTGCTTACAGCAGCAATATGAATGACATTTATGCAGCAGCCGATTTGGTGATTGCAAGAGCGGGAGCTTCGACGGTGGCAGAGATTGCGACTGTTGGCATTGCGTCGGTGTTGGTTCCATGGAAAGACGCAGCCGAAAATCACCAGCTCACAAATGCAAAGTCGTTGAGTGATCAAGGTGGCGCGGTGCTGTTGGAAGAGTCAAAACTGACTGATGACGCTTTTGGTCGGCTAATTGTTGAACTATTGGCCGATGATGCGATGCGGATGCGAATCTCTCAAATAGCAAGAAAACTGGGAGACGTGCATCGCAACTGTTCGATAGCAGCGGTTGTTGAAAAAGCAGCCGAGAAAGTATCGCTATGAGTGGCAACACGTTTTTTGATCTGAGCAGGCCACGACGAATTCATGTGGTTGGCATTGGTGGCCCTGGCATGAACGCCATCGCCCAAGTGTTGTGCGAGATGGGTCATCAAGTATCTGGCAGTGACATTCACGAGTCTGAAGTGCTGGACCGTCTGCGCGCACTCGGCGTGAGCATCATCGTTGGGCATGATGCGACAGTTGTGCAGAATTGCGATGTGGTCACGGCTTCAACCGCCATTCCTGTGGCCAACATCGAACTCGTTGCTGCCGTGGCACAATCAATTCCGGTTCTCAGCCGAGCCCAGATGTTGAGCGCAATTTGTGCACTCAAACAATCGGTTGCGGTGGCTGGCACTCATGGCAAGACAACAACGTCTGCGATGTTGATGCACATCTTGACTACTGCAGGACTCCAGCCGAGTTTTGTGATTGGCGGTGACATGCATGGCCTGAATTTGGGTGCTGGATGGAGGAACGGAAAACATCTTGTTGTGGAAGCAGATGAAAGTGATTCAACACACTTGGCGTTACCACTCTTTGGATCAATTTTGACAAATGTTGATGTGGATCACCTCGATCATTTTGCAACGTTTGACAAAATTGTTGAAAGTTTCGAGCAGTATGTGAAGAAGATTGATGGACCGAAAGTGATGTGCGCCGATGATGCTATGACTGCAAAAATCGCCGCGAATATCGCCGCGAAGCAAGCATGTCGCACCTATGGCAGGAGCATCAATGCGGATGTACGCGCAGTCAATGTGGTTCTCGCAGAAGGAAGAAGCCGTTTTGATGTCGAGGCGCGACAATCTGGATCGTCATCGCTTCAAGTTTTGGTCGGATCTGTAGATCTCCCACTGCGGGGCGAGCACAATGTGCTCAATGCCACGGCGGCTTTAACAATGGCGATGGAGCTTGGTGTCGAATTCGTGGTTGCCGCTCAAGCATTGAGCAGCTTTCGCGGCGTTGCACGGCGTTTTGATATGCGAGGTGTCGATCAAGGTGTGACGTTCGTGGACGACTATGCGCATTTACCAAACGAAATTGTCGCGGTGTTGCGCGGTGCCCGGGATGCCACAGATACATGGAGTCGAATAGTTGCTGTCTTTCAGCCCAATCGCTTCAATCGGATGAGTGTGATGTCGAGTGCCTACGCAGATGCATTTGGTGATGCCGATGTCGTTGTAGTCACCGACATTTATTCGTCGGGTACCACTCCGATACCTGGCGTAACTGGCAAACTTGTTGTTGATGCGATCAAGAACAACCACCCAAGCAAAAGAGTTGAGTGGATTGCGCAACGGGAAGAACTCGTGAGTTTTCTTGCGTCCACTCTCACCAGTGGAGACCTGTGTATTTCAATGGGCTGTGGTGACGTTGCCCAACTTCCTGATGAAGTGATTGCATTGCGCCAAAGTATTCGCGCCAACGAAGCACGCAAGCGCTAGTGCCATGAACACGCCTCGCTCGTTTAAGCGTCCGGCAACAGTTGCAGAGTTGCAGCTGGCAAAGGAGTTATTCGGAAAACGTGCGCACACGGATGTTTCTCTCGCACAATTTACGACCTATCGCGTGGGCGGAAACGCGGCCCTGCATGTTCACGTTGAGTCGATAGATGATCTCGAAGCGATCAGCGCCGTTTTGGCACAGGTTGATCTGCCGCTATTGGTTATGGGCAGGGGAAGCAACATGTTGATTGCTGACACAGGGTTTCAGGGTTTAGCGATTACGTTTGGAAGTTTTTTGGAATACATCGACCTTCCCGATCGGACGGACGATGGCGGTAGCCAAGACGGAAGCCAAGATGGAAGCCTTGCTGTTGAGCCAATTGCGCTTTTCGGAGGCTCGGTGCCACTTCCGGTAGCCGCTCGACAAAGTGTTCATCGTGGGCTAACAGGTTTTGAATGGGGCGTGGGCGTACCGGGCACAATCGGCGGTGCGGTGCGCATGAACGCAGGAGGCCATGGTTCCGACATGGCGTCATCGCTTGTGTCGGCGCGTATTTTTCATCTATTGCGCGGTGTCGAAGCCCACGTTGATGCAGTCGATCTGGGTTTGAGGTTCCGGGGGTCGGCGATTGCGGATCATCACGTGGTGTTGTCAGCAACGCTCAACCTGGGTTGGGCAACTGACACACAAGCAACAGAAAATCAGTTGTCAGAGATCGTCAAGTGGCGCAGAGAAAATCAACCTGGTGGGCAAAATGCCGGCTCGGTGTTTGTTAATCCTGTGCCAGGCCAAGTTTCTGCTGGTGCATTGATAGATCAGATTGGTATGCGCGGTTTTCGTATTGGAACAGCGCATGTCTCGGAGAAGCATGCAAATTTTATTCAGTCTGAAGAAGGTGGCTTGGCGTCTGATGTAGTGCAGGTGATGGCCGAGATTCGCCGTCGAGTTAAAGAGTCGACGGGTTACGACTTACGTAGTGAGATTCGCCTCGCAGGTTTTGATGCCACAACGGATCCTTCGCTTGCCGAGGTGTTGACGAGTGAATCGGACACAAGTGTTGCAACAGTGCGACTTGAACATATTTTTGATCGCAACGCAAGCACATCAGTCTCTACCGACACTTCTATACCGATTTCAATCTTGTCATCATCTGATTTTCAAGACCCTTTAGATGTGCCGAGAGAAGTGCTTGACGAGTTGAATGCGGTTTTCGGAGATGATTCGTCGACAACTCAAGAGCAACCCGTAATTGCCTCAGTGACCGATATCAAAACCCGTGAAGTCACGATGCCTGTTGAGTCGACTGAGGTATCAGCGAGTTCGCCAGTTACTGCACCAGTTGCTGCATCAGGTCGCGTTGTCATTGTGGATGAAGACTTTCGTCAGCCATCGGAAAGCGATTTCCCATCGGACACCGATTCGCAATCGGTGCATAAAGCGCCAACATCGGTACGGGTGTCGATCACGGATGATGATGTTGCTCAAGATCTGGATGCCGAAATAATTGTTGGAACTCAATGGAGCGAAGGGCCTAGATCGCGGCAGTTGTTGGGCATGATCACGAGCAAGATTACCGGGGGGAACAAACGCAAGCGCTTAGTGACGGCTGTTTTCGGTGTTGTGATTTTTATTGGCCTTGCACTTATTGTTTTGGCATCACCAATCGTCGCGGTAAGAACAGTGCAAGTTGAAGGCGCAAAATATGCAGACGCTGCATTGGTGAGAAGTGTTTCTGATTCACTCAAGGGCAAGTCGGTGCTCACTGTCGATACCAAAACTGCTCGGGAGAGACTTGAGAGTGATCCGTGGATTAAATCTGCTCGAATAACAACGAGCCTTCCGAGTCGCGTAATGATCCAGATCAACGAAAGAATTCCTGTTGCATGGTTTCTTGGTGTCGATAATCGGGCGCGTGTAATCGACGAAGACGGTTTGGTACTGAGTGTGGTGGAGGGGCGACCGACGCAATACATGTGGATCGATGGAACCGGATCCAACTTGACTGCAGGAGCAAGCTCGACCGCTACCTATAGGGCGGCAGGTCAACTGGCGATGTCACTGCCACGCGAGCTAGCGCCAATGGTCAAACATCTTGGAGTGGCAGGTTCTGAGCAGATCACCATGACCCTTAAAACTGGCACGATTATCAACTTTGGGGCTCCCGTAGATATGCGTAACAAACTCGTCAATGTGGTGGTTTTACTGCGCCGCCAAGATGTCAACTCGATCATCAGCATTGACGTGTCAACGGGGACCCCTGTAGTTCAGTCGTGATCCCAGCCAGCCTGAACGATCAACTAGCCTGTACCCAACATAGGAACCGGCGTCTGTGACAGAGTTAATTTCGTTGTCAAAGATGCTTCGTAGGAGGATTACACAATGGCTGGTGCACCACAAAACTTTTTGGCGGTTATCAAAGTAATCGGAGTAGGTGGGGCTGGCGTTAACGCCATCAACCGCATGATCGACTCCAATTTAAGAGGCGTCGAATTTGTGGCTGTAAACACTGACGCTCAGGCATTATTGATGAGCGATGCAGATTTCAAAATTGACATTGGTCGTGAAATCACCCGTGGCCTTGGAGCCGGCAGTGATCCAGCAATTGGTCAAGATGCTGCCGAAGCAAGTCGCAGCGACATTGAAGAAATTGTCAGTGGAGCAGACATGGTTTTTATTACTGCTGGCGAAGGTGGTGGTACCGGAACTGGTGCAGCACCAATCATCGCTGAGATCGCTCGTGCTGCTGGTGCGCTGACCGTTGGCATCGTGACACGTCCATTTGGTTTTGAAGGTCGTCGTCGCGCCATGCAAGCCGAAGCCGGTATCGCCAAGTTGCGTGACAAGGTCGACACGTTGATCATCATTCCGAACGAACGACTCTTGTCGGTTGCCACCGAAAAGACGAGTTTGCTCGATGCCTTTAAGCGCGCTGATGAAGTGTTGTTGCAGGGCGTTGCAGGTATTACCAACTTGATCACTACACCTGGCCTGATCAACACCGACTTTGCTGACGTCAAAATGATTTTGACAAATGCGGGCACCGCACTGATGGGAACTGGAAAAGCAAAGGGCGATAATCGTGCAATTGCGGCAGCAACTGCTGCTATCAACTCGCCACTGCTCGAGTCGTCCATCGAGGGAGCGCGCGGTATTTTGCTCAATATCACTGGGCCATCTGACATGGGATTGTTTGAACTCAATGCTGCAGCCGAGATTGTGCACGCTGTTGCACACCAGGACGCAAACATCATTTTTGGTACCGTAATTAATGACGAACTGGAAGACGAAGTACAAGTGACTGTCATCGCTGCAGGGTTTGATCGCTCCGATTCAGGCTTGTCGCGATCTGCGGGCCGTGGTGATGGTCGCGCCGATACGCGTGGCGAGCCACGTGGAAGTCGGATCAAAGAGTTGTTTGGTACGGGCGAAGATCCGTTGCGTGACTCATCCGACGGCTTTGACGTTCCAGATTTTTTGAAGTAACAACTTCGGATGGTTGGCGTGTTCGCCGCCGAACTCGCTATCAAATCATTATGAATCAAGCACTTGTAGCAACTCGCGTTGCCGAATTGCGTGATCGAATTTCGCGTGCTGGCGGCATAGGTGTAGGCATTATTGCGGTTACCAAGACTTTTGGGATCGACGCCTGGAATGATGCAAAGTTCGCGGGATGTGAGGCGGTTGGCGAAAACTACGCCCAAGAATTGATTGCCAAGTCGCAGCAGGTAGATCGTGTCGAACGACTGCCCGTCCATTTCATCGGACAATTACAAACCAACAAAATCAAGTCGCTATTCGACATTGTTGATGTGTGGCAGTCGGTAGACAGAGCATCCGTTGTAACCGAGCTTGTTAAACGCCAGACGGCCCGCACCTCGGCTGGCCGATGCGAAATACTGGTGCAAGTCAATACCACCAGCGAAATGGATAAAGGTGGGTGTGATCCGACTGAGGTTGAAATCCTCGTTGAGCAGGCTCGAAAGGGGGGATTGGACGTGACTGGGCTGATGACTGTTGGCCCAACAGATATGGACCCAGGTAAGACTCGTGCCGCTTTTCGGTTGCTCAAGCAGATGGCATCTGACCTGGGGGTTGAACAATTGTCAATGGGGATGACGGCCGATGTCGAGATTGCGGTTGAGGAAGGATCCACATTGGTGAGGGTTGGAACTGCGCTTTTTGGCCAGCGTCCACATTCGATCTAGTCGGGTGTTGTAACCTTCTTGTGATGTCAATGTTTAGACGAGCAATGGATTATCTCGGTCTTGGACCAGATGACGCCTATGACGACTACGACGCTTCGATAGCGGTAGAGCGTCCGGCTGCTCGTGCGGCGCGCGGTGGTGGGGCAGTTCGACGACCACAGGCCCGGCAAATTGCTGATGACTACGAAGACGAAATTGACGACGACTACGAAGAAGCACCGCGAGTTCGACCAACAACGGTGCGCGCGCAACCACAACGCGATGACTCAAGTGTGCAACTGCGCCCAAGTGGCTCAAGCACCGGTGGTACCGTACGCAAACTGACACAGACAACTGCTGAGCCAGTTGCTATTCGCCCAACTCGTTATGACCAAGCAAAGGATATTGCAGACTTGCTGAGGTCTGGTCAGCCTGTTGCAATGAATATCGGTGCTGCAGATTCGGAAATTGCGCGACGGCTCATTGATTTTGCAAGCGGAGTAACTTACGGCATCGAAGGCAAAATGGAAAAGATTGCACCAGGTGTGTTTTTGTTGACACCGCGTGGCACCCGCGTTATTCGTGATTAATCTGCTTTGCTCTCTCGTAGAGCTCTACACATTCCTGATTATTGGACGAGTGATTCTTTCGTGGTTTCCTGCCAATCCAAACGGGCCCATGGGTCAAGTTGTGAGAATCGTGATGATGTTGACCGATCCTGTGCTGCTGCCAGTGAGGCGCGCATTGCCCCTTGCCGGCCCGCTCGATCTTTCGCCCCTTGTGGTGCTGCTGTTTTTGCAGATCGTCGTGCAAGGCATGTTGCTTCGCTGCTAAGTATCAAGCCAGCAGCACGCATTTGCCTTTACAATGACGCACCGTGACATATCCAAAGGTTGATTCTCAGCCAAACTTTCCTGCGCTCGAAAATGAGACGCTCGAGTTCTGGGCTACTGATGGCACCTTCCAAGCCTCTATCGATCAACGAGATGCTGGCACCAATGGCACAAATGAATATGTATTTTATGATGGGCCACCGTTTGCCAATGGTTTGCCGCACTACGGGCACTTGCTCACAGGGTTTGTCAAAGATGCTGTTCCGCGATACCAAACGATGCAGGGCAAGCGAGTCGAGCGTCGTTTTGGATGGGATTGTCATGGCTTGCCTGCTGAAGCAGAAGCAGAGCGTCAGTTAGGGATTTCTGGACGACAAGCGATCACCGACTTTGGTATTGAGAAATTTAATGACTACTGCAAAGAATCTGTGCTGCGTTACACGAGTGACTGGGAGCGTTATGTAACTCGCCAAGCACGTTGGGTTGATTTTGCTAACGATTACAAAACTCTCGACGTGTCCTACATGGAAAGTGTGATGTGGGCGTTTAAGACGCTGTGGGACAAGGGTCTCATTTACGAAGGATTTCGTGTGCTGCCATATTCGTGGGCACTAGAAACACCGCTGTCCAATACTGAAACGCGCATGGACGACGCGTATAAGCAAGTGCAAGATCCAGCACTGACCGTTGCGTTTGTGCTCGAAACTGGTGAATCATTGCTTGCGTGGACAACCACGCCGTGGACGCTGCCGAGCAACTTGGCTCTTGCGGTGGCGCCAGATGTGAGTTATGTGCGAGTACGCCATAACGGAACTGTTTACATCTTGGCCGAAGCACGACTTGGTGCGTATGAAAAAGAGTTAGAAGGCGCCGAGGTGTTGGACACTGTGCCCGGATCGGCATTGGTCGGCCGCATGTATACGCCAATGTTTTCGTACTTCGCCGATCAGCCAGACGCATTTCGGGTGATTGCGGGCGATTTCGTAACAACGGAAGACGGCACTGGGGTAGTGCACCTTGCCCCTGGCTTTGGCGAAGACGACCAACGAGTATGCAGCGAAAACGGAATCGGACTAGTTGTGCCGGTCGATAGTCGGGGATTGTTTACGAGTGAAGTTCCCGACTTCGAGGGAATGTTGGTGTTTGATGCCAACCCGCTGATTATTCGCGAACTTAAATCGCGCGGAGTGGTCTTGCGCCACGAAACATACGACCACGCATACCCACATTGTTGGCGCACCGGAAAACCACTCATCTATAAAGCCGTGAGCTCTTGGTTTGTCAATGTGACGGCAGTGAAAGAGCGCATGGTTGCATTAAACGAACAGATCACTTGGGTGCCCGATCACTTGAAGCACGGAAGTTTCGGTAAATGGCTCGAAAATGCGCGCGACTGGACAATTAGTCGCAATCGTTTTTGGGGCTCTCCGATACCTGTGTGGCGCAGTGATGACCCCGCTTATCCGCGTATTGATGTGTACGGCAGCCTTGCCGACCTCAAGCGCGATTTTGGTGTCACGGTCACCGAATTGCATCGTCCCGTTGTAGATGACCTGGTGCGACCCAACCCAGATGACCCAACTGGAAAGTCGATGATGCGCAGAGTTCCCGAAGTTCTCGACTGCTGGTTCGAGAGTGGCTCGATGCCGTTTGCTCAAGTGCATTATCCATTCGAAAATCAGGAATGGTTTGATCAGCATTACCCCGGCGACTTCATTGTTGAATACATCGGTCAGACGCGTGGTTGGTTTTATACGCTGCATGTTTTGGCAACAGCACTATTTGATCGTCCCGCTTTTTCAACGTGCGTCAGTCACGGAATTGTGTTGGGTGACGATGGCGCAAAGATGTCCAAGAGTCTGCGCAACTATCCAGACCCGATGAATGTCTTCGATACCTATGGCGCTGATGCCATGCGGTGGTATCTATTGTCTTCGTCCATTTTGCGCGGGTCAGACTTTGCGGTAACAGAAGAAGGTATTCGTGACACCGTGCGACAGGTGATGTTGCCGTTGTG
>Ga0209296_1001072_pt1 | contig 21974 bp, 7 predicted proteins | sample S_130206_EF_Meta_FD_187319 | JGI IMG/M metagenome (GOLD analysis project Ga0209296, IMG submission 187319) | Freshwater microbial communities from Lake Simoncouche, Canada to study carbon cycling - S_130206_EF_MetaG (SPAdes) (version 2) | ecosystem: Environmental > Aquatic > Freshwater > Lake ...
TCATGCTTACTATATTAGTAGCACTCAATACTCCTCCTGTGTTTATTGCTGATATTGCTTCTGTCGCAATAATTAATTTATCTCCAGCTTCCCATCCAGTAGCACTAACAACACTAATTACGGTTGATCCACTAGAAGCGGAGGTAGCTAATGTTGTATTTCTTAATTTAGTTTTTCCACAAATATACATATGCTGACCATAACTTATATTTGCACCTCCTTGATACAAGTATATACCAGCCGAATTAGAAGAGGCACTTAATGCACTTAATCCTGTTAAATTTTGCATATAATGCAAAGTTATATTAGCAGAAGATAGAAGGGGATCAGCCGTAGTTCCCCAATCCAATACTCCCGAAAAACCAATAACAATAGTACCACATGCAGTTAATTCTATATTATTTGTTGTTCTACTGGCTTTTAAAGTACCTCCGCTTAATATAATAGCATTTGCTGATATGGTATTTGTTTGTGTACCAGTTGTAGCTGCTCCTGCTCCATATGTAGAAGTTTGATCACCGAAGCATCCACTCACATCATATGTAACAGTATGACCACCTCTAATAAGAATCTTATCAAAACCAAATGATTGAGGAGCAGCACCAGCAGTAGCAGTTGGTGTTAATGTGCCAGCAGCAGCCGTTAACCATGTATTAGCTGAACTCCATAGTCCTGTTTGATTTGAAATATACGTTGCCATGTGATAATTTTATTTATTATATTGTAATTGATTTACTAGCCACTATACCAGTTAGTGTACTGCCAGAGAAATAAGTGTAAAATGCATCAATAGATCCATCAGTTGCTATGAAACGATAATAAGTTATATTGGATGGTGACGAATTGTATTTATATGTATACACATCACCAGTTGTTATGGTGGCACAGAGTGTAGGAGTGGTATTATAACCTCTAACAAGGGTCATCCAATCGACTACAGTCTTGTTTTCTAATTTTTGTGTTCCAGTTAATGTCGCATAAGTGGCACTATTGGAATTTACATTATTATAAACAGATTCCCATCTAGATGATAATCCAGAAACCGTATTAACAGTAGATCCTACTGTGGTTGGTAATTGTTCGATACCTAAAGTTCCTACTACAGTATTTGCAGCAGTGCCTAAATATTGAGTGTATACCAATAGTTTACCATTTGTTGCATGGGAATATATACAAACTCCAACCTGCACTGCAAAGTATGGATTTGTTGGTAGAACATTAGTAATTTTACCAGCAGAAAGTGGTGATAAGAATAAGTCTTCTCCAGCAGTAAATCTACTAGTATCAAAATTAGCTACTTCTCCGATAGTTACAATATAACCATTACTATTAGGAGGTATATCTTGATTGGCTACACCAGTAATAATAGCTCCAGATAAACTAGTTGCTAGTGCTAAAACTACATCAGGACTTTGATTGGTAAATCCAATGATTCTAACTACATCACCTTTTTTAATTGTATCAGCAGTAGCATTTCTTACATATTGTTGAATTTCTTGCCCAATATGAAGTATATTTGAAGATACGCTATTATAATAACACAAAGCATCTTTATTAGTATCATACCAAACTTTTCCTAATTCATAAGGTGCAGCAATAGCATTTGGTGTAAATGTAACTGAATTGAATTGTGCTCTAGTACCAGTTAACCCATCAGTTAAAGTACCACCAGCAATTGGAAATCCTCCTAAATTTATTAATGCAGCACTAGGAGAAGCAACATCACTAAGATTATTGCTAGCAATTAAACTTCCAGCAGCAGGAACACCACCTACATTAATAGTCCATGTATTAAATGTTCCAGCACCAGTATGACTATTAGAATCAAACACCATGACCCCAGTAGATTTGTTATAAGAAACCACTGTAGCAAGCATATATTGCGTTGCACTATGTACGATTGATATATCTTGAGTAGGAGTATAACTCAACCCAGCACTAGCAGTTAAAGAAACACCGTTATTGTTGTTTATAGTTAAAGAGGAACTACTAGTAGTTAGATATCTATCTCCTCCATTTTCAATAACAAATTGCGTAGTTGCTAATTGTGTGGAATTAGTATTTGCTGGAGCAGTAGGTGCAGTAGGAGTTCCTACAAATGCAGGAGAATCTAATTTAGCAACTCCTGTTAACAAAGATCCATTACCACAAAAATCTACAGCAGATATTGTAGTAGCATAAAGACTATTAGAAAAATTCGCATCATTTCCATATAATTTACCAGTTAAAGTTCCACCAGATAAAGGTAGTTTGTTTACATCTATTGCTCCCGTTAAATGACTTGCATCACCATAAAATGATAATGCACTTACATTGTGTACAAAAGTTGCGTAATCTGCACTTAATCCACTCTGAATACTAACTGTAGTCCAATAAGACTCTTTTCCTGAAGTTGCCCCTAGAATAGTTTCGCTTCCAGAAATGGTTTCATTTCCTGTTACATATTCTTGCGCTACTGTGATTGGTGCTAAAAAGCGAGGCATAAGAATATTTACTATAAAGCATAAAAAAATCCCCCATTATCATGGGGGATTTAATTTTATTATATTAGTTCACACTAACCAATAATCACAGCTTTATAAGCATTACTTGATGGAGCAACTGCAAATTCAACTTTAATAGAAGATAAACTATAGTTCACAACAGAAGGATAAACTACTTCTTTAGTTGCAGTATCTATGATAGATACTACTACGTCTTCTGTTGCTAAATTATGAACAACTTCATAAACTGTATCAGCACCATTACCAAAACTAGAAACTATTTTTTGAATTGTAGATGCACCAATAATTCCACCACTTGCGGAAATGGTTCCATTTACTACTAAATTATTTGGAGTTGTTAATTGTCCAGTAGAACTTAATACTAATTGATGAGTTCCTCCACCACAAGTTTGAAGTGTTATATTTCCTGCTCCAAGAGGACCACATCCAGCATGGATATCAACAGGACCACCATAACCAGTATTACTGTCTCCAGCATATACTTCGACAAATCCACCAGTTCCACTAAGAGTGTATCCTCCACGAATTTTTACAGTACCACCACTATTAACGCCTTCGCCAGCATCAACTTTAATATCTCCACCGTTATCACCTCTACCTGCCCATAGATAGAGATCTCCACCTTCGCCTTCGTATTGTGATGTCCCTGTATTATAATAACTATCACCACCAGCAATAACTAAACGCTCTACAGTTTGTTGTGCTGATGTACCTGCTGAAGTAGATACGATTTTTTGTGTTCCAGTTTTTGGAAATTGTAAATTCTCGCCAGTACCAGTTCGTTGATTTCCTAAAAGTGTTGGAAATTTTATACTACCAGTGTTATTAAAAGCCCAATTATAATTATTATTTCCAATCGAACTTACATACATCGTTCCAGTAGAAGATATATTACCAACAACTGTTAACTTTTCATTAGGAGTTGCTGTACCAATACCCACATTACCAGCAGTAGCGGATTTACCATCAATATAAAATGCTATACTATTATCATCATAGAATGCCGCAACAGCTTGTTCTCCAGTTTGATTTACTACTAATGCTGGACCAGTACCAGTATTAGTCACACTAATCGCACTAGTAGTGGTATAATCAGTGTTATGGAATGTAGCAGATCCAGCAACATTAAGATTTCCTAAAAAGTTTAAATCACCATGCCAAGTAGCAACACCACCATCATTGCCGATATGAGCGGAAGTTGGTAATGAAAGAGAGTGTTTATATACTGATCCATCAACAAGTTCATCTGTTTTGAATATCCAACCACCATTATTTGTATGCCAATTATTAGAAGTATCTTTTTTACCAGTTACGATTGTTGTACTATGACCAGAATCGGAAACTTCTACATGATTATATTCACCACCCAATCTTAATTGAGCACCAGAATTATCAATATTTCCACCAGCACGAATATGAATATCACTTGCTCCTGTAGGTTCTACAATTAAATATTGGTCGTTATTTACTGTAGGATCGGGTTTAATTATTAATTTACTATTAACCCCATCAATTTCTGGAGTTCTAACTCCTGATGCAGCAGTTATAGAATTATATAACGAAATATTGTTTAAAATTCTGATGTTTGACATATAACTATTTAGTATAAATTAAATTTAAAATATCAATATTTAAGACATAATAACTAATTTATAATTATCTGATGCAAGAGGTTGGCTACCAAAACTTATTTGTGTTGTACTTAACGTGTCATTTATCATTGATGCATGAACTACTTCTCTAGTTCCATTTGGATTTACATAATACAAAGACAATAACAAATCATATGAACTCAGATTATGATGTACTGTATAATTTCCGTTGACAAAACTACTTCCCGAAATATTTTTAACAGCTTTTGCTAAAAGTGTATCTCCATTACTGTTAATAATTGTATTACCACTAACTAAATCACCAAATATTTCCTGACTTACTGTTAAGTTTCCTGTGATGATAACATCCCCTAACACATAGCTTCCATTATACGAACTAACTCCTCCACCAACGGTTAAATTGTTTGTGATAGCAGCTTGATCGGCGTATAAATGACCTAGAACAGATAGATCATTATTAACTGTTTCATAATTTGTAATTATGTTTTCTCCTACACTTAAAGTATGATTTACGGTAGTATAATCTGCTACAAATGAACTAGTGTTTAATGTTTCGGTTACTTTAGCATTAGCAGCCGTAATTGAAGTTAAATTTAAAGTACTAAGAGTTGCCGTATTTCCAACAATATTATTGGTTACACTTAGATTGTGGTTTATCGTAGCATAATTGCTTGTTATTGTATCTGTAAATAAACTGGTGTTGATTATTATTTTTTCGGCACTTAATGTTCCATAAAAATATGCATCATTTGTTACAGACAAATTATGATTTACGGTTAAATCATAAAATTCTCCGTATCTTGAGTATATACTATTTGTCGAACTCAGTGTGTCATATAAAAGTATATTATTAGCAGTAATTCCTTCTGTTACTGATAAATTATGAATTACAAATTCATTGTCTGTACTTAATGTTTTAACTTTAAGTGTATCAACATCAATATTTTGAGCAGTAATTCCTTCAGAAACCGACAAATTATGAATCACAAATTCATAATTTGTACTCAAAGTATTAACACTTAAAGAATCTACATTAATTTGACTAACATCCATGCTATTGGAATTGATTTTTCCAGTGACAGTTAAGTCACCATCCATTGTCCCTCCATTAGCATACTGGACAGCATTTGTACCTCCACCACTTTCAGCAAAACGCATACTTTCTCGTCTTGCTATTTTTTCAGACATTTCGACTAATTCTTTGCGAAATTTATTATTTTCATTTCTGAAAAGTTTTTGTAGCTTATATTGGTTTGATCCTTCTTCGACAATATTATCAAAATTTGATTGAATGTTGTCTTTTAACAAATCGGCAATAATACCAGCCTTTATTTCTTCTTTTAAACTTTCCAGCAATTCTCCTCTGATTGAATTGAAGAATTCTTCTTTGGTTTTTTCTAAAAGTGTTTTTTCTCTTTTAACTTGTTTATTTTCAGTAATCACCTTTTTAGGTTTTACTGATTCAAGTTTTTGAATTGATTTAGGTATTTCTTTTTTTTGTACTTTTATTGTTTTTGGCTGTAAAGACTCAACCACAATAGCTTTAGTATAATCCAATAAATTTGGATTTATTAAAATTTGATTTGTTTCTTTTAGTACAAATCTTACATTTTTATAAATTTCGTTATTTATTGATAAGTCCAACTCTATTATAGGGAATCCGTTGAAATCTCCCTTTTTTTCTTTAATCATATCAACCCCGTTACTTTTGATTTCGAATACATCAAAAAACACTTCATTCAGGGATTCATAACCCAAAGAGTTCATTCCTTCTTGAATCAAGGAATAATTCGAGATTTTTTTATTATCAAGTAATACCTGCACAGAGTTATTTACAGGAGATTGATTATTTTTAAACCATTAAACATAATAAAAACCGTTTAAACATAAATAATATTATGGCAAATGTTGTTATTTTAAAACAACCATTATATGGTTCTGTTGTTTGGAATGGAGTTGAATTTGAATATACTCCAAATCCAGATTTTTCGGGTAATGACACATATACATATAGAATAACAGACACTAAAGGATCTAGGGTAGTAACAAATTATGTAAATCCGACAAATTTGCCTCCAATAGCAAAAAACATAACCGTAAATGTACTCGCAAATGATCTAACGGAAGTAGATATATCACAATTAATTGATGATGCAACAAATCCTTTTAATTATTCTGCTATAACAAGTATAAGATCAAACATATCAATAGGTTCCGTTAGAACCGATGGTAAAAAAATATATTTTATTGCTGGATATTTTAATACTATAGAATATGTTGATTATACCGTATCCGACAAACAATATGAATCTTCGGGAAGGATAACATTTAATATTACTGGAGGCATAAACCCACAAGATTATAAAGGATCGCCATATTCTAGATTTGGCAGTTTATTAAATAGAATTGATTCAATTAAACCAATAAGTGGTGGATGGACTTCGATGTATGCTGTTATGACAGCTAGAGGACCAATATGGGACTCTATTGATGCTACAAGATATAATGCGATGGCATCTGTGGTATCTGGTTCTACGAATGCTAATTTTATAAAATGGAATAGTTCATATTTAAATGTACAAAAATTTAATACTCTCAATTCAAATGTTACAGCAAATTCTGGAGCATGGGAAAATTATAGAATATTAGGAGATAATACATATAATTTAATTGATGAAGCAATAAAAAGATATAATTCAGAATATAATGTATTATTACAAAAAAATCCAATATGGTCTGGTAATATATACAATATAAATGCATTGTCGTCTAGATTCCAAAGAATGTATAATAACATGGATTCTACTTCGACTACGGTGGCAATCAATGCGAATAATAAATGGGACGGAACCGAATTAAATAATGTATCTTCAAATTATTTTAATTCATGGTCAGATACTTATAATGTATTAATTACTAATGGAAATCAAGCAGAATGGGACGAAGCTTTTAGTAATTTTAATTTATTATCATCGGACATAAAAAAGACCACTGATAATATAGAAAACACATACGTTTCTATTACTAGTAATTCAGGATATTGGAAATCTTCTGAATTAAATCCAATTTCTGCTGAAAATTTCCCAAAATGGGATAGCACATATAATAAATTAGTATTATATAAAAATGATTGGGATACCAACAATAAAAACATTTATGATTATACTATAGATTATAATAATCAAACTAGTAATTTTAAGTCAACTTATTCTACATATCAAAACACTTCATCAAAATGGAATGTAACATCTTTAAATCCATTTTCTGCTGAAAATTTCTCAAAATGGAATAGCACATATAATAAATTAGTATTATATGGGGGTAGTTGGGATTCTAATAATAAAAACATTTATGATTATGCAGTAGATTATTATAATCAAACTAACAATTTTAATTTAACTTATTCTATATATCAAAATACTTCATCAAAATGGAATGTAACATCTTTAAATCCATTTTCTGCTGAAAATTTTCCCAAATGGAATCAATCTTATAATTTAATTAATTTAAGTTCTAATTCGTGGTATGATAGTAGTAGAGTGAATTTTGTTACCGACTACCAAATAACCAGCACATACAAAAGTGCATATAGTACAGTACAAAGTAAATCTTCAAATTGGGGACATACTGGATTTGATTCTTATTCTGCGGGAAATTTTCCAAAATGGAATTCATTATATAAAACAATAACAGCAAATATAAGTAGTTGGGGTAATTTTACTTATACCGATCTTACTTCGTTTAGTGCTTCTTATTTCAAGGATACACCATATTATACAGGAGCTTATAATACTTATAATTCATATTCTTATAGATGGGGACACACAACATTTGATACATATTCTGCAAAGAATTTCCCAAGGTGGGATAATATCGCATCAGCAATATTAAAAATAAATAATACAAAAACTTCATTATCTACTTTTAGTGCTGATTATTTTAATAATGTTCTGATTTTTAACGATTTATATTCCACATCTTACACAAAATCAAGTACAAATTGGAGTTTGGCGTTTGTTCCAGTTATATCAGGATATATTACAATATTTGATGAAGCTTATGATACATTAATTGCTGTTTCCGATAATACAGATAAATGGGATTCATCATATAATTCATCAAATTTGTTTAATGATGTGTATCTATCGGCAGCATCAAATTTTGATAAAGCAACATATAGAGTCAATCAAGACATTGCATTTTGGAATGATAATTCTGCTTCACAAATATTGACAGCTAAGTCAGATTATTGGAATAGTACTTATTCGAGTGTATGTGGTATTTCGTCGGATTGGTTTTTTAAAGAGTCATCACCTTTAATCAGTGTTCAGACTGCAACAACAGCAAAATCCGCAGAATGGAATATTTCAAAACAACAAATTGCATCATCTAATAATAAGTGGTTAAATACAAATTCTCTTGTTTCTTCCACTTCATCAAATTATTTGACTGGAAATAACGCAATTACTTTATCCGCTAAAGATATTTATATATACGGAGATACTTTAATTAAAGGTAATTTGAGTGCATTAGGAAAAAGAATTAAAGTTAATACCAGTCTATATACAATAAGTGGATTTAGTATTACAAATTCTGGGACAACAGATGCATTTAATATTAATAAAAATGGTGGTTTTGATAAAGCTGTTGTAAATTTTGATACATTATCTTCTACAGTAATGTATGTAAAAACTACAAGTTCAGTGGGTATTAATGTATCCGCATTTCCATCTACAAATGCATTAACTGTTTCTGGAAACATTTCTGCTTCTGGTTTCATTTATCCTTTACATAATGCTGTATCAACGTATCAATCAAATTCGGGAAAATATGAATCAACATATAATTATATAACTGGTATATCTTCCAATTTTTATTCTGTATGTGCATTATCAGCAAACTATAATAAGACGGTATCTTATATAACTTTAACTGGAACAAAATTAACAAGTGCAAAAAATAATCAAGTTTTATATAATACCATGAACAGTTCTACACAAACTAATTCTGGATATAATAATTATATAAATAATTTTATAACATTATCTTCTCCATATTTTGATGCTGATGTAGAATATCAAAATAAAAAATTAAAATATGATAATTTATATAATGCTGTAACTACTTTATCTTCAGATGTCAGATACTATGATATTAATATATTATTTTCTTATTTAAAAAGTGTAAACAGCAATAAAATAAATTATACCGTACAGGAAAATATTAATATAAATTCTTGGACTATGGTTTCTGATGTAGTCACAACATCGGAAATCGTAATATTAACAGCAACACAAGCAAATTATCCAACTATGACGGACATTACAAATAATATCAATAGACCACATTTGGATGGAACTAATACCAGCGGAAAGAATTTTAATAATAACCTGAGATTCTGGACAGGTACAAGAATACCAGCAGATACTATCCTTCAATTCATGTTAACAAATAATAGTACTGCAAGTTCAATAATGATATCTCTCAAGGTCAATAAACTATAAATAATATTATGTCCAATTTAATTTCAATCATAAAAAAACCACTATATGGAAATGTAATATGGGATGGCAACGACTTCACATATACACCAAATGCTGGGTTTGCTGGAACCGATTATTATGTATATAGTATTACTGATGGGTTAACCTCTCAAGTTAGAACAAATTATATAAATACGGTTAATCAACCCCCATCTGCTGGAGATGTTAGTTTAACGGTAGATGCCGCACAAGTGGCATATATAAACATTAATAATTATGCTAATGATCCAGATAATTTAATACATACTTTAAAAATAGTTGATTTATCAAAAACTTTATATGGTATAGCCAGTTTTAATGATAATATTATATCTTACCAATCAAACGGATTTAATGCTAAAGAAATTTTCACTTATAAAATAAGTGACGGACAATATAGTTCTATCGGAAAAATAGAAATTAATATTATTAATGGAGTGAATTCACAAATTCCAGATTATATTTTAAATTCTTTAGATTCTTTGGAGCATGATGTTACAAACATAACAACTCAAAGTGGAGGATGGCAAAATTCATTTACATTATTGTGTAGTAAAAGTGCTGGATGGGATTCTATAGATCCATCAAGATATAATTCAGTATCAAATATAGTAGAATCTTATTCTGGTGATTGGAATAGTATGGGCAATAATAAAGATTCATACATTAATGCTTATAATTTAGTTCAATCTAAATCTGGTGATTGGAATAATACAATAACCAAGATTGATACTATAACAAATGTATATAGTGCGGCTTCATCTACATGGGAAAGTAGTTATAGTTTATTGTGTTCAACATCATCAACATGGAATAAAAATATACAAGATACAACAGATTTAGCCGTTTTGTTTAATTCAAATTCTGGTAATTGGCAAAATACTTATGTGTTGGTATCGAGTAACTCAGCAAATTGGGATAAAATCCCTCTTACTAATTTTCTTTCTGGTAATTCTGGTTTTTGGGTAAATTCATATTCTATTTTATGTTCTAGTTCTTCAAAATGGGATGATTCGTATAGAAATATAAATGCGTTGTCATCTTTGTTTAATACCAGTTCTTCGAATTGGGATAGTTCTTATTCATTGGTTTGTTCAAAATCTGCTGAATGGGATACACGTTCTATAACATCGTATGTTACTGCTCATTCTGGTGATTGGCAAACTTCATATTCTTTGTTATGTTCTGGATCAGCAAAATGGAATGAAAACATAACAAACTTCGGACTATTAACAACTAATTATTCCACTTATTCTGGTAATTGGAATAGTGTATATTCTACTGTATGTGCTTCATCATCTAATTGGGATACAACCCCACTAGTTTCTTATCTTACTGCATATTCTGGTAATTGGGATTCATCCTATAATGTTGTAACTGCTGGTTCTGGAAATTGGAATAATTTAATTGGATACTTTAATACTTTATCTACCGATTACAATTTTAATTCTGGAAACTGGAATAGTGTATACAATACAGTATGTGGTACTTCTTCTAATTGGGATATTACAGATATAAAATCATATTTAAGTGGCGTGTCGTCGAATTGGACTTCATCATATAACATAGTATGTGCGAGTTCTGCTGCATGGAATAATGTTGGATCTTTATTTACTAATTTATCAACAAATTATATTGGTAATTCTGGGAATTGGCAAACCGTTTATACCTTAATGTGTGCTAATTCCACATTTTGGGATGTAAATGAAATATTCACTTTATTGGGGCAAAAATCAGGAAACTGGGATTCTTCTTATTCCATTGTAACGGCTGGATCTGGTAGTTGGAATTCTTTAAGCGCAAACTTTAATTCGTTATCTACTAATTATAATTTGTATTCTGGAAATTGGAATAGTGCATATAATTTAGTAACAGCAAATTCTGGAAAATGGGATTATAGTGATGTAGCCACAACAGTTAAATTAAATTCTGCTGATTGGATTATAACTTATACATTTTTGACTGGAAGTTCTTCCAAATGGAATACAGCATATAGTAGTATATCAAGTTTAACCAGTAATTATGCATCAAATTCTGGTGGATGGCAATCGACTTATACATTAGTTTCTGGTAATTCTTCTTCATGGGGTGATAAGGCTGCATTCACTACATTAACTTCAAATTCGGCAAAATGGAATAGTGTATACACTACAGTATGTGCTAGTTCAACCATATGGAATACGGTTTCCTCGTTTTATCCAAAATATGATTCAGCATATAACTTATTATTAACCACTTCTTCGGATTGGAATACTACTTATAATACTGTTACAGCAAATTCTGGAAAATGGGAAAGCGTTTACACTACAGTAAATACAAATTCTGGAAAATGGTTGTCTGGTGGAACTGATGTTAATTTCACCGCAAATAATTTAATTGTATCGGGTAATGCAGTATTTTATGGAAGTTTAACAGCAGATGGCGAAACTACACAATTAAATACAGAAATCGTAGCAACGAGTTCATTTGCTGTTGTTAATACAGGATTTGTTGATGCATTGCGTATTACAAAAACACAAACAACAGGCGCAATAGCAGACTTTAACACAAACGGAGTTTCCGTTATGTATATAAGTCCAAACAATAAAGTTGGTATAAACACCAATGCTCCGACAGAAGCATTAACTGTTATAGGAAATATATCGGCTACAGGAACAATTTATGGTTCAAGACCATCTGAGTATACAGCATTTACCAATGCTTCTGCTAATTACGAGACTGCATATACTTATGTAAGTCAAACATCGGCTTCAATCAATGCTTTGACTGGTGCTAAAGGTTCATATGATACTGCATACACTTATGTAACATCAAATTCTAGTTCATTCACTTCAATTGTTGCTAATGATCCATTATATTCTGCTGCATATAGTATTGTAACTGCTCAATCTGGATCTAATTTCTCTTCGTATACATTCTTAACTGGAAATTCTGGTAAAGTTGGGACGGATTCTGTTTATAGATCGCTTAGTTCAAGATATGAAGATGCTTCTTCTTATGTATCGAGTATAACTTCATCACAAGCACAAATAAACTTCATATTTGATGGTGGTGGAGCAGTAATTGATGGGGGGTCATTTGGTATGGTTCAAATACCATATAAATCTTCTATAACATCATGGACACTATTAGCTGATGTTGCTACTATAGCAACTTTGCAGGTATTGAGTTCTGATTACAATTCTTATCCTACATATACATTAATATCTGGAACTACAAATTCACCTGCATTGGTTGGAGCTACAAAGTCTAATAATACATCATCATTAACAGATTGGTTATCATCTCTAAATGCTGATACTATATTAAAATTCAAATTAGTATCAAATAATGCTGCTACTTCGATTACATTAAGTTTAAAATGTACTAAGTACTAAAAATAGTAAAACCCCCACTAGAATCAACTAGTGGGGGTTTTTAATTTAATTTTATAATTAGAATCCTAACAATATAGCAAAAAATCTGGGTTTTGCTATAAATGTTGAAGTCAACAAAAACCCTTGTGGTTGTCCGTTATACCAGTAGTCTTGTGTTCCTACTGATATACCAATACCACCTTTAATCAAGCTACAAGACGTAGCTTCATACCAATATTTCATTTTTCCGTTTGGATTTCTTTTTGCCATAAATTTTAACTTGCCTCCCAGTTATCTATATTTATCCAACCTTGCGATCCATCACAATCGATATAAAATTCCAATACTCCATTATATATTATTGCCTGTGTTGATCCAGTTAATTGAACAAATGATCCACTTACATCATTAGTTAGAGTCAATTGATCCAAAACCGTGTCATTATAAACCCCAACTGAGGGATTTGATTTTAACATCAATCTTGGTGGATTTCCATTATAAAGTGTTTCTCCTCCAGTAGAAATAGATTTTCTAACACTAACTCTAACTATTGTATTATCACCAGCATCTAATGCTACAAATTTACTTCCGCTTCTAATTTTAATAGTTTTAGAGTATGGTGTCAATCTTTCTGTTGGATATTCTAAAACATTATTTGCTATTGAATTATCTATTGCTCTTTCTCCATGTGCATAATATGTTACGTTATAACCAGCTATTTTATTAAATTTAGTAAAAGCAAATCCAGTTGATTTAGATGTATAGGGTTGATATTTATTTACAATTCCAGTACCTAATGGATTAGATCCCAAATAGGAATTGTTTATTAAATACGAACCTTCTAATAAATTTCTAGTTATATTTAATTGTATTGGTGTAGAAGCAGATATAGTAGAATTATCTAAAGAAAATTTACTAAATCTAGTACTATTCATTGTCAATCCAATTGTTGCTGATAAAGATGGGTCTGTTGATGTAGCTGATAATAATGCATTTTTTATGATGATTTTACCATAATTATATCCGCTTAAAATGTTTAATACTATTGAAGGAGTAGTAGCTAATGCATATACTAAATAAGTATATGATGAATAATATGGTGCTTTTAATAATAACGTAGTATAGGGTAATAAAGTCAATGGGCTGGCTGATGGTGTAGTAAAATTAGATGTAAAGTATTGATTTCCTTTTATAAGTCTAAAATTAGACATGTATCCATAAAAATAATTAGTTCTACCATTTCCACTAGTGTTTTGATTGAATCCAATATTAAATTGATTTGGTGTGACTGCTCTAGGTCCAGCATTGGTGCCTGATACCGAAAATACGCCATTTATGTATAATGAAACTGCGCCTCCACCAGCTTGGGAGGGGCCAGTAATTAATACATGCGACCACGTACTAAATGGTATAGCAACAGGAGCAAAAATGAAGTTCACATTATTTGATACATTTAATATTCCTGTTGTTCTATTTAGACCTATAGATATCATTCGATCTGAAGTGGCAGGTTCCCTATAAATAGAAAGTATCGTAGACTCTAACCCACCAGCACTAGATAATGGATATATCCAACATTCCACACTCCAAGGAGTATTGATTAAATCAAAATTTGAAGTAAATGGAGCGTTTAATCCATCCGAAGTTCCATTAAAATATAAACTACCATCCACATTTAATCCATAAGGAGAAGCAGAAGATAATGTAGTTCCTGTTGCAATTAAAGATCCTGATGATACTATGGTATTAATAGTACTAGTCAATCCATCAAATATTGTATCACCATTACCAATACTAGTTTTGATCCCATTAACATAATTATTATTAGCTACAACAGAACTTAAATTTCCAGTTATATTATAACCCTCAAAACCTACATCCAAATTAGTATTAGCAACCAATCCATTAATATTCAAAGTAACTGGTGTTAAGTAATTTAAGTTATTTCCAGATACTCTGAATCCTACTGAACTGTTATTATTAGCTAAGATATTCTGGAATGTAACCCCACTTAAATTACTTGTAGAAGCATCAACATAAACACCTTCTTTAGCTGAATTTAATCCACCACCAACAATCGTTCCAGTGTTATTACCAGCAACATACATGCCTTGAGCACTACTATTAAAGTTATTAGATCCATATGTTCCAGTTAAAGTATTATTAGCTATATAAGTTCCATAACTTAATGAGCCAATAGTTGTGTTATTAGACATACTTATAGAACCAGACACTGTATCTATGATCAAACCACTATTTACTGGAGTAGAGAATATATAATTATTTTTTACTTCTAATATAGAATTTGGTATATTTATATTTTTAATAACAAAATTTGTTGATGATAAAATGTTATTATTAATTGTTGTATTATATAAATTAAATAAATTATTTGTTCCTTTAGTAAATGTATTAAGAGTTACACCACCAACATTAGTAAATGTGATATTAGAAGTACTTCTATCTACTATAGTTCTATCAAGTGAATTAGAAAATACTAATAAAATAGTAGAAGATAATTGTGGTAGATAGAAACTTGGAGTAAAGTTTGAACCATAAAGACCTTGAGTACAAACTCTCACAGTAGATATATACCCATCATAAGTACCATTTAAATCAGCAGGAGCACCTATTGATGGTCTATCTGATACATAATTTCTAGTATCAGATAAATTCCCTCCATATTGTATTCCATTAACAAAAAATTTAGTTACCGAATTTATTCTTGAAACTGCTATATGTGTCCATGCATTTAATACTACAGATGGTCCTGTAATTAAATTTGTGGCTCCATCTGCTCTATAATAATAAGTACTACCCGTACAATATATGGTAGGTCTTACATAAGTAGCCATATTAGTGCTAGAAGTAGCTAAATCTATAAGATAATTTATTGTTGCATTAGCAGTTGGATATACCCAAAGTTCTATAGTAAAATCACCAGTTCCTATTGCTGGCATATTATTTGTTGTAATGCAATATGCTTTAGGACTATTTTTGAAGAATCCAGCACAGATTCTACTAGTATTAAATAATTTTGGGCTATTATTTATAAATGTACAACTCGATAAAGTAAAATTACCAGAAGAATTATTATATAATTCTAATCCAGTATCATAGGATGAAGTATTATAACCTAAATTGGTTAAGTTTGCATAATTTATACTAGTTTTAGATGCATCAATAGTTCTAATTGTTCCTCTGTTTGTTGAGTTTAATCCTTGAATAACAACATTTCTATTTAAGTTATAAACGCCAGGTATGTTAGCATAAGTAGCAGACCCCATATGCATGAACAACGAGTTTGAAGTTGTTGATAATGTGTTAGATCCTGTAAAGGATGCTATAGTAAGCGTATCAAAACCATTTCTTGCTGATAAATTTGGTTTAAATGTTAATATATCCCCAACATTCCAAATTGAAGATACGGGATCAGTTACTGTGAATGTGTTGATTCCTGAAGCATAATCGGAAATTAGATTAGTAGTGAACAATTTAGGATAACCATAAACATTTAAATTACCACCATTGTGTACATCAATTTGTGTATTGGAAAGCACGATGGTATGAGTAGTACTTAATGGAACTACTGCTGAACTAGTACCAACATTTAAAGTTCCGTCAGAAGTAATTTGTAGACCAGCAGAACCATTTAGTGTTAATGTTTTGCTGGATGTTAATGGAAAATTTAATGTTCCTTGATTATGAATATATAAATTCTGAAAAGTAGAAGTGGTTGCTGTTATTGTACGAGGTTCAATAGTTAAACCTTTTAATGAACTACCAATATGTATATTATCTACGGATGTGGGCACTGCTGATGTACTACCAACCAATGCCTGATCATATCTAACACCATTCTTCAACAAGAAAACAGTATTAGGAATGTTTGTTAATGGTGTAGTTGGTGGAGAGAATGAAGATGTAGTATATACTGCTGTGCCGTTGACAATACGGAAATTATTTAAATATGCAGCACTTAATTGTCCATTAGCAGAATTGTTATAAGCACCTATACTTAATGGATTTACAGTACCAAGAGCTAAATTAGTTGAAGTTGTAGTTGATGTATTTCCTGATTGAACTCCATCAACGAACAATTTCATTACACCGTTATATCTAACTAATGCTATATGGTGCCAAGAACCATTAGCAACTGGTATCGTGCCCAGAATAATATTAGCAGATGAAATATCTATTCTTAAAATATTGCTAAATGTTGATGTATAAAAACATGCATCCAATCCAGCAGCACCAAAATTAAAAAGTCTAGTCTGTTGACCTGTTCCTACGAAATAACTACTATTAAACCAACATTCAATAGTAAAATCATTACTCAGATTAAAATTGTTATTAGCAGGAACTACCAACCAATCTGTAGTTCCTTTAAAATATAAACTATCATCAAAGTTTGCATATGGTTTGAATGAAGTTAATGTAGGTGTACCGACAACCGAAAGTTTATTAACTCCAGTAGTATCGGTAGCAGATAATGCAGAAGCAGCCATTAAAGACAACTGATTTGGACTAGATGTGCTTAATGTATAGTTAATAACATCATTACGGTTTGTACTTAATGGATTAGTTAACTTTAATATCTGCCAATTTTGTGGATATGGTGTTAATAGATTATTAGAACCATCAAAACTAGTAAAACTACTGATAGCATAGGTTTCTGTAGCAGATGCTTTTGGTCCGTAGTTGCTTGTGTTTAAAAGTAGTGAAGTGTTAGGCACATTAGTTAAAGGAGCAGCAGATGGTGTGAAATTAGATGTATATAATGCAGTACCAACTGCACGAAGATTGGATATATAACCTTTGAAAATATCATTACCATTTGGTGAATACCCATCATTATGTTTTCCAATAGTGACTATCGAGTTTGACGAGAAATTTATGCCTATTAATCCTGTTGTAACTTTTATACTACTACCATTTTTAAATATAGTAACAGTATTTCCATTACGAACAAAAGCCATATGAGTCCATTCATTTAATTTAATAGAACTAAGAGGAGTTATTCCAGCATCATAATATGTAGATGCAACTACATAAGGAAATGAAAATGTAGCATTAGGCATAACCGAAATATTATATCCAATAGATGATGTTCCTGATTCCGCATATGTTTGAATAATATCAGCTCCACCAGTTGATGTTGGGTAAGCTATCGGATACACCCAAAATTCTATGGTGAAATTTCCAGTACCATATGATAAATTAAATGTATTTGTCGTTAAATATTCAGATCCATTTATATAAAGTGAACCACCGTGTATAGTAGGATCAATTGTTACTGGTGTGAATGGACTAGTATTTTTAATAGCTACAGAACCATTAGCAGTTAACGTAAAGTTATTAGTGCTATTATCTTTAAATCTATTATCTTGTAATGTTAATAAAGATGTTCCAGTTATATTAGTTAAAGGTGAAGCTGATGGGGTGAAATTAGAAGTGTATAATGCAGTTCCAGAAAGAACTCTAAGATTTGATATAAATCCATCAAATGCATAGTCTGTAGTTCCTTGATAATACAAACCTATCCAAGGTTTTCCGTTAGATACGAAATCACTTGCATTTATAGTTGCTGTAACTTTTGTTCCTATTACACCATTAAATGTAACATATGCTTGTGTTCCAGTCCAAACAAATGATACATGCGACCAAGTTCCTATTTTAATTCCAGTTAACGTGGGTTGAGCAAGATATCCAGTATTACTTTGATTGTATATATTTGCATAAACTGTTGGATTACCACCTGTGGTAAATACACCAAATTCTATAAATTTATTACCCACACCAGACCCATGAGTGCCTAATTGGAATATATTAGAGCCAGCAGTACCAAAACTGTTCATATACACCCATGCTTCGATAGTGAATGGATTTCCATTAAAATTGAATGCATTATTTGTTGGGGCTATCATATAAGAGCTAACACTATTATTAAAATAACCACTCCAACCATTAGGACTAAATGGAGTAAACGAATTTTGATAAGCTGAACCAACAGTTGTTATAGATAAATTATTAGAACTACTATCTAAAAATACGCCAGCACTAGCTACTCTATTTAAAGTTAATCCAAGTGTTCCAGTGGGATTAGCTGATCTAGCAGACAAATGAACTGCTATGGCACTTAATGTTGATCCATCGCTAAAAACATTAGCTGAATACAATGAACTAGTTAATAACATTGTACCAGTAGTATTGCTCATGATTTCGGCACCAGTTAATGAATAACCGTATACTGAAGGATCTGTTAAATTACCATCTTGTAAAGAGAAAAAATTAGCCATATTATTGTGTTATTAAGAAAAATTCCAGTCATCAATATTTATCGTTCCAGAGCCAGTCGAACCCGAACAATCAACATAAATTTCAACTATTCCGGGATCGGTACTTGACGGAAGAGTTCCTGTTAATGCTTCCCATGTATCATTTATAGAAGAACTAGTTGCTAATACTTGATCATTATATCCTATTGCACTATTTCCAACTACCATTAACCTAGGAGAAGCACCAGTATAATTTAAAGATTTTTTAATATATACGCTTATCGTCAACGCACTTCCCGATTTAATTGGAATTAATCTAGAACTAGATCTTAATTTTATAAAAGAAGATTTTGGTTCTAATTTTTCACTAGCTATATTATTTGTTATGTGTTTAACTGATGCATCATATGATATAGTACCAGAAGCAAGATAACGAATTGCACTTCCAGATAATCCATTTTCATTTATTACCGAAATTCCAGCTTCTGTAAATGTATCAGATTGATATCCAGTAAGAGCTAAAGAACTTAAACCATATTTGTCACTATTTGAATTATGGAATATATAAGAACCTTCTAATTTAGATCTAGCAGAAGATATTTGAAATGGTGTAGAAGCCGATAATGTAGATCCTTCTAAACGGAATTCTTCGAATTTATTCACATTTGAAATGTTTAATGCAATTGAATTCAAGGATAAACTAGATAATAATACATTTTTAATTATAGTTTGGTTATAATTAGTAGCACTTAAAATATTCAAACAGTTACCACTCAAGGTAGAACTAATTCCATCAAATATAGTAGAACCATTTCCAATACTAATTCTACTAGCACTTAAATTATTATTAGCTATAATAGAACTTATATTTCCAGTTATATTATAAGCTTCAAATCCTGCATCTGTATTAGTAGATGCGGTCATTCCGTTAATATTCAATACAACGGGAGTTAAGTAATTTAAATTATTACCAGAAACCCTAAATCCAACTGAACTGTTGTTGTTAGCTAAAATGTTCTGAAAAGTTACTCCACTTAACGTACTCGTTGTTGCATCAACGTAAACTCCTTCTTTAACTGAGTTTAATCCACCCCCAATTATTGTTCCAGTGTTACTACCAGCAACATACATGCCTTGAGCACTACTATTAAAATTGTTAGCTCCATAGGTTCCTGTTAATGTATTATTAGCTATATAAGTTCCATAACTTAATGAGCCAATAGTTGTGTTATTAGACATACTTATAGAACCAGTAGAGTTAGATATTTGCATACCAATACCAGCAGAACTTAATATATAATTGTTGTTTATATTAATATTATTGTTTGTACTATTTGGTATAAAAATACCTCCAGAACTTATAGATTTATATAAAATATTGTTATTAAAAATAATATTATTATTAAATGGAAATGGACTGTATTTAATATATAAAACAGTAGATCCATAATTTATTGCCGAACCAGTACTAACATAAGTGTTTGTTGAATTTAATAACAAAACAGTATTTGTGATATTAGATAATTCTATAATAGAAGGAAAGAAATTAGAAGTATAAAGTGCAGTTCCTTTAATTACACGTAGATTTGATATATAACCAGAAAAATTATAATTAGTTCTTACATCATTTCTTCCTATTCCAGCTAATCCATCGGATTTAAAATCTTGGCCTGCGTTAAGTGTATTGTCAGATACTTGAATACCATTAACAAAACATTTTAAACTAGTTGCATTTCTAACTACTGCAACATGATTCCATGTATTTAATGGTAATTGTGTTAAAGCAACTAAATTAATAGTGCTAAATACACCAGCTCCATTTGAATTATATAGAAGACATAAATATGTCGGAGTTGCATCATATGCAATTTGAAATCCGTTTACATAACTTGTCCAAGCACCAGCAGTCACACAACATGATGAGAATATTCCAATACTTCCTGTGTTAGCTGTTCTATTTACCCAAAATTCTATTGTCCAATTTCCTGTTCCTAAACTAAAAATTCCAGTATTTGCTGTATCTGGAATAGTTAATTGCGAATTTATTGCTCCATTGAAATAAAGTGATTTAGTCGTTCCATAAAATGTTAAACTATTGTATACCGAATCAGTTATGAACGAATTTCCACTTAATGTAGTTGCACCATTTAAATTATTAGATACTATTAAGCCATTTTTGTTTGAAAAATTAATACCAAAGTTACTTAATTGAGCATAATTTATGAAAGTTTCAGCGGCATCAATTGTTCTAATTGTTCCTCTAGCTGTAGAATTTAATCCTTGAATAATAACATTTCTATTCAAATTATATACACCAGCAATATCGGCATAAGTAGCTGAACCAGTATGAAAAAACAAAGAATTAGAAGTAGTTGATAATGTATTAGCTCCAGTAAATGATGCTATTGTAAGTGTATCAAATCCTGTTCTAGCAGTTAAGTTTGGTTTGAATGTTAACACATCACCAACTTTCCATATAGAAGATACGGGATCTGTTACTGTAAACGTATTAGTACCTACTGCATAATCAGAAACTAAGTTAGTTGTGAACAATTTAGGGTAACCATAAACATTCAAATTACCACCATTATGCACATCAATTTGAGTGTTAGAAAGATTGATAGTGTGTGTAGTAGATAGTGGAACTACTGCGGAACTAGTACCAACATTCAAAGTTCCATCACTAGTGATTTGTAATCCA
>Ga0209296_1001073_pt1 | contig 21974 bp, 19 predicted proteins | sample S_130206_EF_Meta_FD_187319 | JGI IMG/M metagenome (GOLD analysis project Ga0209296, IMG submission 187319) | Freshwater microbial communities from Lake Simoncouche, Canada to study carbon cycling - S_130206_EF_MetaG (SPAdes) (version 2) | ecosystem: Environmental > Aquatic > Freshwater > Lake ...
AGCTAAGGAGAAAATGACAAATGGCAGCAATTGATTTTCCAAATAGCCCAACGCTAAATCAAACATATACAAATGGAATTCAAACATATCGTTGGAACGGTACTGCTTGGCGTTTAGTTCGCACTAGTGCTGTCGGACCAACAGGCCCTACAGGTCCAGCTGGTCGTGACTCAACTGCTATTGGAGCAACAGGCCCTACAGGTCCTACAGGTCCAGGAGTTACTGGTCCTACTGGAGCTGCTAGCACAGTGACTGGACCAACTGGATCTACTGGCCCTACAGGTTCATTTGCAATTACTCCTTGGACAACCTATACGCCACTACTTACTGCAAGTACTACTAATCCAGTAATAGGTAATGGAAGTATTACAGGTCGCTATGTAAACATTGGTGCAACAATTATTGGTGAAATTCGTATTATTGCTGGTACCGCAGGATTTAGTCGAGGTCTTGGAACTTACTCTGTAAGCCTCCCTACAGCAGCAGTATTTGAAAATTTTCAACCAGTAGGACAGGTTGTTGTGAGAGATGAAGGTCCAGGTTTGAATTATTTTGGAACTGCAATTTTTACTGGTGGATTCAATGACAGAGTTCAACTATTTATGCACTCTCAGTCAGGGACTTTTGATGAAGGTATCGGCGTTACTGATAGCTTACCTTTTGTTTTTAGTGCAAATGATAAAATTCTTATTCAACTCACATATGAATCACAACTATAGGTTAGGAGAAAATATAAATGGCAGCTATTGATTTTCCTAACTCACCAACACTTAATCAAACTTTTACATCTGGAGTCCAGACTTGGCGCTGGGATGGCGTTTCTTGGAACTTAGTCATATCTACAGTAGTCGGACCTACAGGTCCTACAGGGTCTCAAGGTGCAGCAAGTACTGTCACTGGTCCTACTGGTGCAACAGGTACATTTTCAGTTGCAGCTTCTACTCCACCAAGTTCACCTCGTGCAGGTGACGCTTGGTTTAACGCAGATACAGGAAAATTATTTGTTTACTACGACGACTACTGGGTAGAGTCTGCTTCATCAAATGTAGGATCTCTTGGACCTACAGGCGCTACTGGACCAACGGGTCCTAACTCAACGGTAACTGGGCCAACTGGTCCACAAGGACCAACAGGTGCAACAGGTGGTATCGGACCTACAGGTGCAACTGGTGCACAAGGTTTATATGTAACTGGCCCAACTGGTCCACAAGGTCAAACAGGTCCACAAGGTATTACTGGTCCACAAGGTGTTCAAGGCATTACTGGTCCAACTGGAGCCGCTGGACCTACAGGATCACAAGGTGAAGTAGGTGTTACAGGTCCATCCGTGACAGGCCCAACTGGACCCACTGGTGCAACAGGACCAAGAGGTTTTACTGGTTTTACTGGACCTGCAGGTGCAACTGGTGCAACTGGTCCTTCAGTAACTGGCCCTACAGGTGGTACAGGACCAACAGGCCCTTCAGGTGGACCAACAGGACCAACAGGAGCTACTGGTGCTGTTGGTGGAACTGGACCTACTGGCCCAGCAGGTCTTCGTGGTTTGGATGGCGCAACAGGGCCAACAGGTTCAGCATCAACAATTCAAGGTCCAACTGGACCACAAGGTGTAACTGGACCTACAGGTGCTGCTAGCAATGTAACTGGACCGCAAGGCCCACTTGGACCGACAGGTCCTACAGGTATAACTGGGCCACAAGGACCAGTAGGCCCTAGCTATCTAGGAGTAACTTCCTTAAGCAATTTAACTATTGAGAATTCAGTTACTAAAAACTTTACAGTTAATAAAGTAGATGCTTTTACAGTTGGAACAAGAGCTCGTTTAGCAAGTACCGCAGTTCCAAGCAATTTTATGGAAGGCGTTATTACAGTAATTAACGGACTTTCTGTGACAATTCTTGTAGATAAAATTAATGGAAATGGAAATACATACGCTTCTTGGGTTTTAGTTCTTGGTGCTGGTGAAGTAGGACCTACGGGTGCAACGGGTGCACAGGGAACTTCTATCACTGTTAAAGGACAAGTTTCCAACGTAGTAAATCTTCCATCAGCTGGAAATACTGTAAATGACGCATATATAGTTTCTGCAAATGGAAATCTTTATGTGTGGAATGGTTCTAGCTGGGTTAATGCTGGACCAATTGTTGGACCTACAGGTCCACAAGGTATTACTGGTCCACAAGGTATTACAGGACCTACAGGACCTGTAAGTACAGTTTCTGGCCCAACAGGACCACAAGGTAATTTAGGACCAACAGGGCCTCAAGGAAATGTTGGACCTACAGGACCAGCTAATTTTGAATTAACTGGATCTAACTATTTAACTTCAATAATTTTGACATCGGGAGATGCTGCACGAATTGTTAAAATGAACAGTTCTACCGCAGTAGATTTAACAATTCCTTTAGATGGATTTAATTCATACACCTTTCCTATTGGAACTCAAGTTGTATTTACTCAACTTGGAGTAGGTCAGGTAGTTGTAAGAGGACAAGCTGGAGTTACTATTAGATCAGAAGGAACTAGACTTACAACTAAAGCAAGATATGCTGTTGGTTCATTAATTAAGCTTGCTGCTAATGAGTGGCTGCTAAGTGGAAACTTGACGGTGTAATGTGCTGATATCAGTTCACGCTATGCACGCTACCTTAGCTTTTCCATTTACTCCTGTTACATGGTTACCTGTTACAGATAGTACTTTTGCTTTATCAAATATAAACGCAGTAAACTATAATCAATCATTAGATAGATATGTTGCTGTTGCAAATAATGGAAAAATTGCTACATCTTCTGATACTCAAAACTGGGCACAAAGAGAAAGTAATTTTGAAGGAAATAGTATTTGGTGTGTTTCCTATGGAAACAATTTGTATGTTGCTGGAGGAAGCTCTGGAAAAATTTCAACATCTCCAGATGGGATAAATTGGACAGCTCGTTCTTCTGGTTTTGGTGCAACTCCTATTCTTGCAGTTACATACTCACCGTCTGCCTCTCTATGGATTGCAGCAGGTGGTTCTGGAAAGCTTGCTACATCTGTAGACGGTATTGATTGGGTACTTAGAACTTCTTCATTTGGTACAACATATATAAATGGTTTATGGGCTTCAAGCTCTATTATTGTTGCAGTAGGTTATGACGGAAAACTTGCTACATCAACAAATGGAACTACATGGACTCAGAGGACTTCTAGTTTCGGTACAAGTAGTATTTTTGCAGTTACAGCTACATCTGGTGGAAGATTCTTTGCATGTGGAGAAGCTGGTAAATTTGCATTTTCAAACAATGGAACTGAATGGACTCAAGCATTTCCTACAAGTAGTTTTGGAGCCTCAACCGTTAGAGCAGTATCTATATCCTCAGATGGAACATACATCGCTGGCGGGGCAAGTGGCAAATTAGCTACCTCTTTTGACGGAGTTACTTGGATTCAAAGAACTAGCGGTTTTGATACATTAAATATTAATGGTGTATATATCGACAATAATAACGGTCTAGCTGTAGGTGCAGCTGGAAGAATTACTTATTCGGTATAGAAAAGGAATCTATTATGTTTTCATATTTACTTATTGAAAGTGGTCCTTTTGCTGTAAATGGACCCCTAGTACAAATTCTTTATGGCAATAATGTTATTGATGAGAGCGGCCCATGGGAATCATCTGCTTCAGCAGCAAATTGGGCGCAAGCCTATGTTGGTATGAAAAATTCTGGAATAGAAGAACCACAAATTTAATAACTGATAAAATACATATAAATCAAAGAAAGAGAGGACGGATCACATGGTAGCTATTAACTTCCCAACCCCAGCGGCTAATGGGGAAGTATTTACCGTTGGTGGTCAGTCCTGGGTTTGGACTGGTGTTTATTGGGAAGCACTTCGTGTAACACCAACAGGTCCTACAGGACCTCAAGGAATTCAAGGACCAACTGGTCCTTTAGGACCTACTGGTATAACAGGCCCAACTGGAGTTGTTGGACCAACTGGTCCCGTATCTTCTGTAGCAGGACCTCAAGGTCCAACAGGTCCCACAGGTATTCAAGGTATTCAAGGTTCACAAGGAAACACTGGAAACCCAGGAGTAACTGGCCCAACAGGTCCAACTGGAGCTGCATCAACAGTTACAGGACCTCAAGGACCAACTGGTCCTAGAGGTTTAACTGGTTTTACAGGTCCTACAGGCCCAACTTCTACAGTTCAAGGACCAACTGGTCCAACTGGTGGTGTTGGAAAATTTACTGCAAGTGCTACACAACCAGATATTGAAACCTCAACAAATGGCGATGCTTGGTTTAATACAAGTAACGCTCGAACCTATGTTTATAGCAATGGTGTATTTATTGAAACACAAGGTGGAGCAACAGGTTCTGCAGGACCAACTGGTCCTCAAGGCTCTTTTTCAACCTCTATGTCTTGGTGGATGGGTGTATAATTAAATGAATTTTAAAGAATCAACGTGCTTAAATACTGTTATTCTACTGTCATATCCTTTATTTTCTGAAAGAGGTACTAACTAATGCCAGGTTTCTTAGGTGGTAGCAGTGGTAGCTCAAGTACAGGTGGTGGAGAGATTATCTTCCCAAAGGAGTTTATTGATCCAGTAACGAAACTCCGTGTTTCGCAGCCTGAAAACCTTATCGATACAGACTTTGAATATGGTCTGCAGCCAACCAAATGGGAAACAGTTGAGCTCATCAACAACACTCCATCGTTCTTTTCTAAGAGCGGTGATACCACTATTCCAGGTATTGTATCTATTGCTACAAACAACGGTACCCGTGAAATTACAGTAATTACAGCTACTGATCACGGGTTAGCGGTAGGTATCCCGATTAACGTAACTGGAACTAAATCAGTTACTGCAGATGGTTCATACGTTATTAACTCTATTCCAAACTCACTTACTTTTACATACCTTTGTAAGGACGAGCAAAATGGTAATAATGCTATTGAAGATCTTTATTCTTCTATTATTACAGGTGAGTTTTTCCAAGGATCTCAGATTCGTGTTTCGGATGCAGACGGTATTATTACAGATGCCGAAGCAATCTCTACGCTTACAGTAACAACAGATTCAACGCATGGTTTTGGTCTTAACACACCTTTTTACTTTTTAAATTTAAACTCAACAATTTCTCAAGAGTTTGAGGCAGCAAACACTGCTGCAAAATCTTTTGACTCTTCAAACTCTGCCACTGCTCAAAGTTTTGACGGCTCTAACTCACTTTCAACTTTAAATATTGATTGGTCTAATAGCGCAGTTATCGGCGGCTCAACAAGTACAATTAGTGGCGTAAGTACATTAAATGACACAATAACTGTATCTCACGGTACAGAAAATTTTTCAGGAAAAACTGTAGGAACTCCACTTTACTATAACTTAACATCACCCGCTTCGGATGGTTATTTCTCTACTAACCCCCGTGGAGTTGTTTTTCTAAAAACAACAACTGCTCTTAATATTCCAGTAGGTTCATCTACTTTTCAAGTGAGTTCTACCCCAAACGGTACTGCAATTGATATTACATCTTCAATGTCAGGGACATTTCAGCTTGCAAATCAAGCTCGTACTTTTGCTGGAAATAACAGAGACCCAGTTAGTGAAATCAATCTTACTGTAATTAAGGACACTGCAAAACTTTTTGATGGCGGAAACCGAGGATATGTTGGTGAATCTGGAAGTATTAATGAAACAAACGGTTTTAGCACTGTTTTAGGTTACTCTGACACTATTCTAGTAAGTGTCACTGCAGGAGCTGGTCTTGATTTATATGTTGGAGCAATGGTAAGGTACAGCACCTCAGGGTCTGCTGCCACTAATTTAGTGAATAATGAAACTTATTTTATAGCATCATTTGTGCCTAGCGCTACACCTAATCTTTACAATATCACTATTAAAGCGCTACCAACAGCGTCATCAGCAGTGATTGTCCCATCTGGCGGTACTGGAACTCAGACATTCCAAAAGATTGGTGTATCAATAACTAAAGATGTAGTACATGTTAAAGACCATGGATTTACCCTTGCTGATATGGTTGAGTACACATTCCCAGTCAGTGGTCGTTTCGGGACTGTAGATGCTGGAGATGCAGTTCAGTTCTATTTTGTACAAGAAATTTTAGATACACACAACGTTAGATTGAATTCTACTGTATTTAACCCAACGGTAGCTACTGGTGGAGTAAGTACATCTGATATTACAATTCCTGGTGGAAGAACATATCGAGTACATAGATTTACAACAGTTGGAACATCTAACTTTGTAGTTAGCTCGGTTGGAACTGACTCTAATATTCAATACCTCATTGTTGGCGGTGGAGGATCAGGTGGTTCTTATGTTGGAGGCGGCGGTGGAGCTGGCGGTATTCTTACAGGAACTCGTACTCTAACAACTGGAACATTCCCAGTAGTAGTCGGAAACGGTGGCACTGGGGTAGGAAGCACATCTGCATCACTTGTTGTAGTTGGAAATGACGGAGGTCCTTCTTCAGTATTTGGATTGTCAGCAACAGGTGGCGGCGGTGGCGGTGTTTACGCTGATGGAGCAGGTCGTGCTGGTGGTTCAGGAGGTGGAGCTGGTGGTTTCCAAAATGGAACTGGCACTGGTGGATCTCCAGCATCTGGACAAGGTTTTTCTGGCGGTAATAGTGGTTTAGGTGGCGGTCGTCCACGTTCATTTACTGGTGGCGCTGGTGGCGGTGGCGCAGGAGCTGCTGGAGGTCAAAGCAGCGAAGCCCTCAACCAAGGTGGAGATGGTGGCACAGGTATATCAACAACTATTACTGGAGCAACACTATTCTTTGGTGGCGGTGGCGGAGGCGGTAACTACACAGATGGTTCACGTCCAGGTAACGGTGGTACTGGTGGCGGTGGAGGAGGAAGCTCTAACACCCGAAATATTTCTGGTGTAGGTGGAGGACAGGCTCTTAACTCTGGTGGTAACGGTTCTGCAACTGGAGATCCTGCTAACAACGGCGGTGCTGGTGGAGCAAATACTGGCGGAGGCGGAGGCGGTTGCGGACACCATGGTCTTTCTGGTCCTGGTGGAACTGGAATTGTTATTCTTCGCTACCCATTAACTCCTGCAGTTGACTTTGTTGCCCCTGTTGCAACTGGTGGAACAACCACTACAACAACAACTCTTGATGGAACATATCGAGTACATACATTCTCTACTGTTGGAACAGCTAACTTCCAAGTTCAATCACTAGGAACTGCATCAAACTTTGAGTATCTCCTTGTTGGTGGCGGCGGTGCTGGTGGTGGAGCTGATAACAACCAAGGTCTTGCTGGTGGTGGTGGTGCTGGCGGTATTCTTGCTGGAACATTTGTACCTTCAACAATCACATACTCTGTAGTTGTTGGAGCTGGTGCAACTGGTGTTTCTAGTTCAAACGCAGGTCTTAACGGTAACCCAAGCTCTGTCTTCGGTTTAACTGCTCTTGGTGGTGGCGCTGGTGGTAACTGGTGGAACGCAATTAGAACTGGTGGAGCATCTGGTGGTGGTGGTGGTAACCAAGACGGTGGAAATAACGTAGGTGGTATAGGAACTCCTCCACAAGGCAACAACGGTGGTAATGGTTCTGCATATAACGGTGGTGTCCCTGGAGCATCTGGCGGCGGAGGCGGCGGTGGTTGGCGCAGTGCTGGTGGAGCATCTACTGGCGGTGAAGGTGGTCCTGGTGGTGCTGGATATTCTTCTGCAATTAGCGGAACTGTAACTACATACGCTGAAGGTGGTGGCGGTACTGGAACTACTCGTGGTGGTGCTCCTGGCGGTACCTCTGGAGCATTAGCAGCAAGCGTTCAAGGCAATGGATCAGCCGCTCCAAATAATAGAGGCGGCGGCGGCGGTGCTGCAGGTAACCGAAACAACGGTGCATACACTGGCGGTAACGGTGGCTCAGGAATTGTAATTATTCGTTATCCAATCGCGGTTAACTAGGTTAGGACTAAAAAATGCCAATAGATATTAACGCAGCAGGTACAGGTGGAACACACAGCCTTCGACGAGTAAATATTAATACTGAAAATGATTACATTTATTTCAGAGACAAGGATATTCCTGCAGCCATAGTAAATGGTGCGAGCTATATTTATAACAACGGAATTGGAGCAATTGCTGGGTTATCAGAGGGTGAATTAGCCTATGCAAAAATAGAAACTTCACAAGTTTTAGCTCTCACTACTACTTCTGGTGGAAATACTAGAAAAAATTTGACTGGTTCTACGGCTGGAACAATTTTTTTAAACACTCCAATTGTGTATAGCAATATTACTGCTATTGGTATATCTACTCCAACAAATCAAGCTGTTAAGTACTTTACTGACAGTACCCCATTGACTGGACTTACAAGCGGAAATACCTACTTCCTCAAAAACGTTGAATCAACCTTCTCTGGAACAAATGCCTTATATACAGTTGCTTCTAATACACACACATTTACTACATGCGGACAAACTGGTCGTTTAGGCCCAAACACTGCTCAGATCTCGGCTGCATATTCAACTACTTGGCATGGTACATATTTAACTCAAGGTTTATATCAAGGTTATCAAGACTGGACAGTGCCCGTATCTGGCGTATATGAATTTACTGCTTCTGGTGCTTCAGGTTATGAAGGAACTGGTGCTGGAACAGCTGGTAGAGGAGCGACAGTAAAGGGTCGTGTAACTCTTACTAAAGGTGAAATTATTACTATTGCTGTAGGCCAGCGAGGTAATGCTCCAACAGCAAATGGTCTGTATGGCGGTTCTGGCGGAGGAACATTTATTGTTCGCAAAACTGGTAACGAGCCTCTATTTGTTGCTGGTGGCGGTACTGCAGATAGTGGTGCTAGTGCAGGTCAAGATGCTGTTTTAACTCAACTAGGTGGATCTTCTCAAACTGGTGTAATTGCTGGTGGAGTAGCAGGATACGGTGGTCGCTCAACTAGTGGTCGTTCTGCTGCAGGTGGTGGTTTCTACTCTCGAGGTGAAAATGGAACTTTTACTTCCAATACATGGATTGGTGGAGGCTCGTTCTTAGACGGTTTGTCTATGTCTACTAACGCTCGCATTGGTGGTTACGGCGGTTTTGGCGGTGGCGGTCAATCAGATGGTGATACATCAGGTCAATCTGGTGGTGGCGGTGGCTACTCTGGTGGTGCTGGTGCACGCACTACTATTGCAGATCGTTCTGGTGGTGGTGGTGGTTCATATATCACACCAACTGCAAATACTGTAGGTACTTCAACAGGTTTATATGATGGAGTGAGTACTTTTAATGGTGCTGCTATTACAAATCTAACTTCCTACAATACTGGTGAAGGCTCCGTTGTAATGACTATCGTGTCAACATTTACAACTGGTAACGAAGTTTACCCAACAGCTGCTGACTCAGAGGCAGGAACAAATAAGATCACTATTGCTGCAACTGGTAGCTCATATCATACATTTGTCCCAATCAATTTTGATGCACAGAACGATTTAATCTACTCTGCAACTGCACATACCCTTTTAGATGGTGAAGCAGTAGTTCTTAATTTTAATGGAACAGCTCCTGCAGGTCTTATAAATGCAACAACTTATTATGTAAATAAAGTTAATAATTTTACATACCGTTTAAGCACTACTCCAAGTCCTACTTTTACAACTATCAATTTAACAACTCCGTCGTCTAGAGAAACTTCTACAAGCTCAACAATTAGTCGTGTAGTTGTAAATACAGTTCAAGACACGTTAACTATCAATAACCATGGTTTCTTAGTTGATCAACCTCTTATTTATAGCACTGGTGGAGGAACACCGATCCTACCACTTGTAGACGGTTCAACATATTATGTATCTGAAGTTATTGATGCTAATAGAATTAGATTGAAGCTGACTCTTTCATCTGCTAACTATATCAACCTTACATCAGCTGGAACTGGTACTGCTCATAGCTTTATCTTCTCTACAGTTAATGCTTCTGAAGATACGTTATATATTGCTAATCACGGACTTGTTGACGGTCAAGCAGTTCGTTATTCAAATAACGGTGGAACTACAATTCCAGGTTTAACTAATAACACAACTTATTACATTAAAAAAATTGACCCTAGCATTGTAAAGCTTTCTTCTACTGCCGCTGGTGTGACAAGCGGTCCATATGCAAACATCACTGGTCCAGGAACTGGAACTCAACAGCTTTTAATTACCTCTCTTGACTACACAAATGATATTATTACTGTTCCAGGTCATGGATTCTTAGCAGGAGAATTGGTTCTCTATGACGCTAAAGGTCAGACTGTAGTTAATGGTTTGGTAACTGCAACTCCTTATTATGTTATCTTCATTGATAAGGACAACATCAAACTTGCAACAACCCCAGAAAATGCTTTAGCTGGAACTGCAGTTGACATCACTAACTCACCAGCAGGTGTAGGACGTCACACACTTACATCTCTAAGCAAGACTCCAGATGGTATTTATACCATTACCTCTCTTAACGTAAATGCGCCAACAACATTTACTGTTGAAGCACAGGGTAAAGTTCCAGAGATTGTAAAAACATTTAACCCAAGAACAGCTATTGATATTCAGCAAAACGCTTTCTTTATCCCATCACATGGTTTCTTAACAGGAACAAAAGTAAATTACTCTAAGGGAGCTGCGGCAACTGTAATCTCAGGTTTAGCAGACTTAACTAATTATTATGTAGTTGCAATTAATAAGGACTACCTACGTCTCGCTTCTTCAGCAGAGAATGCAGCAGGTGGAACTGTTATTACAGTCACAGACTTTGGTACAGGTGTTTCACATAGTTTCACATCTGATCAGATTAACGGAAATGTAACTGGAGCTGGTTCTGTAAATATCACATCAGGATCTGTTCTTGTTTCAGGTTCTGGTACTCAGTTTACTAAGATTCTTAAAGTAGGAGACAGATTCCGTCTATTCCCACCTAACGTAACCAAGACACATGGTGCTATTACATTTGCTGCAGCAGATATAAATACAGGTACAGATTTAATTGCTGTATCTCACACTCTTCCTACAGGACAAGCAGTAGTTTTCTCTGCTGGAGGTGGTACAGCACCAACAACTGATGCAGGAGCTCTTGTAGAAGGCGGAACTTATTTTGTAAGAGCTGCTTCTACTTCAACCATCGCGTTACACACAACTCTTGCTGGAGCTTTAGCTGGAACTGGAACTGTAAACTTTACAGCAGCTGGAACTGGTACTACATTTACTATAAATGCAAACACTATCAACCTTGACTTAATTTTTGCTGCAGCAGATGTAAATGTGAACAATACAATTACTAAAGCTCACAATTTTGTCACTGGAACTCAAGTTATCTTTAATAACGGTGGAGGAACAACTCCAGGAGGTATGACAAACGGTGATTCTTACTTTGTAAGAAATACATCGTTTACATCCTTTACACTGCATACAACTGCAGCAGGAGCTACAAATAATACAGATGTAGTTGATATAACTGATGTTGGCGTAGGTATTGCATTTAGATTATATTCAGATCAGACAGACTTCTCTTCAGTAAACGTTAACACAACAACTAACCGAATCACACGCACACACAACTTTGTTACTGGTGATGCTGTTAAGTTTGCTGCAGGTGGTGGAGTATCTCCTAGCCCATTAGTTGATGGTTACTATTATTTTGTTCGTGCAGTGAGCGCAACAGAGATTACTCTGCACAGCTCTGCTTCAGATGCTACATCTAATACAGGGGTTTCCGATATAAGTACTCTTGGAACAGGTTCTTTGTTTACATTAACAAAAACAACTCCTATCGGTCCAATTATTCGCCGTATTGCTGCTATTGGTTCTGATACACAGATTTCTGTTGATCGTCCTTATGCTGCCGCGTATACAGCTGTGTCATACTCATACCCAACATTTATTTATGTTCGTCCAGAAGGATACTCACTGCACCGTCCATTTGATGGTGGCGTTGAAATGTCAGTAGGAACTGGTACTTCATGGGGTCAGATTGTTCGTCAGACTCGTAAGTATTTCCGTTACCAGTCAGGTAAAGGTCTACAAACATCTTGCGGTATTAACTTTAAACCATCTATTGACATTGAAAGTATGGTTAAGAGTAGCGATACAACTATCACATGTAGAACACGTCGACCACATGGTTTAGTTAATGACTTGTTTATTAAAATCAGTGAAGCAAAAGATTCAGCGGGGGTTACAAGCACAGTTTATAACGGTGAGTTCCAAGTAACTGTTACAAGTCTTACAGAATTTAGAATTTCCAAGTCTGGTGGTATTCCAGAAGTTCGTGCTTATGGATTCCCTCAGTTCTTTGTTCGTGAATGGTCTGGTGGAGCTGTTCGTACTGGTATGTTCGACTTCCAGAACGGTATGTTCTTTGAGTTTGACGGACAAAAAATCTATGCTTGCCGTCGTTCTTCAACACAGCAGATGGCTGGAACAGTAGCTGCTCTACAAGGTAACGAAGTTATCTTTGGAACTGGCACAAGTTTCCAAGCTCAGCTCGTCGTTGGTGACTATGTAGTTATGCGTGGCCAAAGCTATCGCGTAACTCAAATTGACAGCCAGACTCGTATGTCAGTTCGTCCTGAATATAAGGGTTCATCTGGCACAGAAAAAGAATTTAATCCTGCAACAGTAATAAATACATCGACAGATATATTTACAATTATTGGACACGGTTTTAGTGATTTACTTCCAGTTGTTTACAACTCAATTGACGGAGAGCCTGTTGGCGGTCTTGTCAACGGTCGTACTTACTATATTAGTTTACTTACTGGAAATACATTTAAGCTAAAAGCAGATCCAGATTCTGTAGGTTTTGTAAACTTATCAAGTGTTGGAACAACAACAGTTCACTCGCTGACACCTGCTAAGTCAGGCATCATCGTGACAAAGACTGTTGATACTAAGATTCCTCAGGAAGATTGGTCAATTGATCCTTGCGACGGAACTGGTGTAACTGGTTATAATCTAGACCTAAGCAAGATTCAAATGGCTTATATGGATTATTCTTGGTACGGAGCTGGAAAGATTCGCTTCGGTTTCAAGACAACAGATGGTCAAGTTCAATATGTTCACGAGTTTGTTCACAATAACAATCTCTATGAATCATATTTCCGCTCTGGTAACTTGCCAGCTCGTTATGAAGTAGTTACATACAGCAACCCAACATATATTCCATTCCTATTCCACTGGGGTACTTCGGTAATGATGGATGGTCGTTTTGATGATGACAATGCATACCTCTTTACTCAGAACAGCCAGACTTTGGACATCCGTGGAACAACTGCAAAGTCATTTGCTTCTACTGGCATCAACTTAACAAATGATTTGATGACTGTTCAGACTCACGGTTTTAGAAGCGGAGACGTTGTTCAGTTCGAGTCTATTGGATCAAATGGTTTACGAGGATCAAACCTACTAAACCCTCCAACTAGAATTATCGGGTCCAACACTTTTGCAAATCTAACAAACGGTGCTCGATATAAAGTAATTGCTAACTCTGCAAACTTAATACATTTAGCACCTAATAACGCAACTATTAGCACTGGTGCTTCATTTGCAAGAACTAGCAACGTGATGACTGTAACAACCACCTCTGCACATAACCTGACAAGCGGTATGTATGTTGGTATCTACGGAGTAACAAACTCGGTTCTAACTGCAAATCAACCAGTAACATCTCCTACTGGAGTTGCAAACGGTGCATTTACAGTAACAGTTACTGGAGCTACTACCTTTACATATCCATCTGTTGGAACTAACCAAACAATTCTAGTTGAATCTGGATCTATTATCTCTGAAGTCATTGACTTTACTGGTACAGGAAACACTCAGTTTACATACTTCCTATATCCAGATGGATCTTTAAATAATACTTCTGGTCCAAACTACCAGCCACTTATCTCACTACGTTTGAGCCCATCAGTATCTTCTGGTTTGACAGGTAAGCTTGGTGATCGAGATGTTATTAACCGCATGCAGCTTCGTTTGAAGGAAATTGGTATTTCAGCAACAAACCTTGTTGACGTAAAGGTTCTTCTCAACCCACGCCTTAACAACTTGAACTTTACTGGTGTAGATGCACCTTCCTTGACCCAAGTAGTCGAGCACACTGCTGCTGATACCGTATCTGGTGGAGTTCAGGTTTACAACTTCCGTGGAGCTGGCGGTGCATCCGCTGGTATTGAAGGAACAACAACTGTTGATGTAAGTTCACTCTTTGAAATGTCAAACTCTATTCTTGGTGGAGATAGCATCTTCCCTGATGGACCTGATATTATTACAATTGCAGTTGCACGACTTACAGGTAACTCAACACTAACATCAGCCAAACTTACATGGTCTGAAGCTCAGGCTTAGGAGGAAAAAGTGCCAATTTTAAGACTTGGACTTTCTAATCCTGTAGCCAACGAGGATATTGTTCTTTATAACGCTACGGCAAACTACTTAGTTTCTGTAGTCGTAGCTAATAAAGCAATTAATGCAACTCCTTTAACAAAAATAAGCATTTGGGTTGTACCTTCAAATGCAACAATTCCTGCTCAGTATGCATATATAGCGTCTAATATAACTGTTTCGGTAGGTCAGTCATTCGAGACTTTTAGATTTGCTATAAATAACGGTGATACAGTATATGTACGATCAACTCTCGCTTTAACATCTTTTAGTATTAATGGTGTATCACAAGAAGATTCTGCTCTTCCAGTAAATCTTGCTCAGACTTTTACCAACAAAGTTATTCGTGGCGACAACAACACTTTATATTTAGAGTCTGGAACTACAGCACAACGCCCTGCCTCAGCAGAAGCTGGTTATGTAAGATTTAACACAGAAACCGAAAGTTTAGAAGTAAAAACATCAGCAGCATGGGCAGAGGTTGGTTCTGGAGCTGCTGGCGGCGTAACTGGGCCTACAGGAATTCAAGGACCAACTGGACCGACAGGACCGACAGGCGCAGCTTCGACTGTCACTGGACCGACGGGTCCAACAGGGCCTTCTGGTGGACCGACAGGTCCAACTGGAGCAGCTGGAGGAACAGGACCAACAGGCCCTTCAGGTGGACCAACTGGAGCCACTGGAGCCACTGGCCCCACTGGACCGACAGGTGCAAGTGTTACAGGTCCTACGGGTGCTGCTTCAACTGTTACGGGTCCTACGGGTGCGACAGGTGCAACAGGAGCAAGTGTTACAGGTCCTACAGGACCTACAGGAGCTACTGGTGTCGCAACTTTTAGTGGAACTACAGACGCAACGGCAGCATCAATAACTATTGACGAAGTTGCCTACTCTGCTATTGCAAGACTAGTTGTAACCGCTAACGGAACATCCGCCTATCAATTTAACAGTCACTACTCGGGAGATGACCCAACAATTTTTGTTCTTGGCGGAGCAACAATTGCTTTCAACTTGTCTGAAGCTAGCCATCCTTTTAAACTACAACATGATATTGGTGCTGGTTTTGTAGATATTACTGCTGGATTAATCCACTCTACTACAGGTGGAACTTTAACCACTAACGCAAACGCTCAAGGTAAGGTTACTGGAACTCTATATTGGAATGTTCCTGTAACAGCTGCATCTGGCGGGTATCGCTATATTTGTGCATCACACGCTGGTATGGTTGGTACCATTACCCACAAATCACTGAGTGCGATCTAAGGAGACACAAAGATGCCAGTTAAACGTTTAGGAGTTGCATCTCCTGCTGCATATACAAATGCATTCACACTTCTTACTACTGCAGACGTCGCTTGCGTTGCCTCAGTTATTATTGCTAATAAAGGAACTATAGAGCTCAATGCAACTGTCTTTGTTGAACCCGTTGAGTCTCCAGGTAACCCAGCTACTCGTGCTTATATTGTAAACAGTTTAGTTGTTGGTGTTGGACAGTCTTTTGAAACTTTTAGATTTGCAATGACCGTTGGAGATAAAATTTATGTAGCAGCAAGTACGGCTAATGCATCTTTCTCCACTACAGTAGCTTACGAGTCAAGTGGTCGATCAAATATTGTTTATCAATCAACACAGCCAGGATTTCCTCAAGTTGGAGATATCTGGGTTAATAGTTCTACTAATGCAGTTGGCTTGTATACAGGAAGTGGTTTTAGCACTGTAGCTACAATTGCTCCTACAGGACCTACAGGACCAGTAGGGCCACAAGGCAATGCAGGTCCAACAGGAGCGTCAGGACCGCAAGGTTCTGGTATTTCTATATTAGGCTCATATGCAACTCTTCAATTACTTCAAGCAGATAACCCGACTGGTACAGCAGGGCAAGGGTATATAGTTTCACCAAATCTTTATGTTTGGGACGCTCAAAACTCCGCATGGATCAATGCTGGGCCTTTTGTTGGACCGACTGGGCCAACTGGTGCTACAGGGGTAGGTTCGACAGGGCCTACTGGACCTACGGGTGTTTCAGGACCAACAGGGCCTTCTGGTGGACCGACAGGTCCAACGGGACCAACTGGTGCAGCAGGTCCTACGGGTCCTACAGGTATAGCAGGACTCTCAGTCACTGGACCTACAGGTCCAACAGGAGCTGCAAGTACAGTCACAGGACCTACAGGAGCAACTGGCGCAACAGGTGCGGCTTCAACAGTTACAGGTCCGACTGGAGCAGGTGGAACTTGGGATACAGTTCAACCAATTGAAGTTAAAACTGACACATATACATTAGTTTTGGGCGATGCTGGAAAACTCATTAGATGTACAAAAGCAACATCTATGTCAATTATCATTCCTGCAAATGCTGCAGCAGCATACTCAATAGGACAACGAGTTGACATTATGCAGTACGGAGCAGGTCAAGTAACTGTTAGCCCAGATACTGGTGTAACACTTAGATCTACTCCTACAAACAAGTTAAGAGCTACATACTCATCAGCATCTATTATTAAAATTGCAACAAATGAATGGGTCCTAGCTGGCGACCTAGCGCTTACATAGTTAGGAGCAGGTATGCCATTAAGTTTAGGAATAGCTAGCGGAGCTGGATTTTTAAAAAATCCTGCCGAACCTGCAGCTCTTGGATATAGAGTTAATTATATTACTAATCCATCTTTTGAAGTAGACACCACTAACTGGTTTGGTTTTGGCGCAGCTACTCTTGCTAGAACTACAGGTGAGTTTAATACTGGATCTGCATCTCTATCTATCACTAATTCTAATGCTTCAGGTGCTCAGTTCGGTAACAGTGGAACTATGATTCCACTAGTGGCAGGAGAAGGTACTTACTACCTAAGTGCCTATATAAAACTTGGGGTCGGTGCTTCAGAAGCAGTATATTCTTTTCGTGTTCTACAATATGCGGCCCAAGACTCTAGTGGAACAGTTGCTGCAGAAACTATTGGTTCTCAATCTTTATTATATACGGGAAACTGGGTGAGATTGAGCGGCTCTTTTGTAAAGAATGCTGGGGCAAACTTTGCCATTATCAGAATTCCTACAACTTCACCTGTTTCAGGTGAGATTTTTTATGTGGATTCTGTTATGCTAGAGAAGTCAACTACGCTAAAGTCATACTTTGATGGAGGCAGTGGAGGATTTTGGTCGGGAGCTGCAAATGCTAGTTTTAGTGGGGCAACTCCTTACTAAAATATTTTATAAAAATAGAAAAGGACTATCAATGACAAACAATACAGAACCTGCCTTAAAAGATATGTATAAAGATACCTCTTGTTACACATACGAGGTAGTTATGCTTGTTCAAATACTAGCTCCTAGCAAAGACATTGCTGATATGAAACTAGATCAAGATGGCGGATATATAAGTAAAAGAGATGTAGAATTTAAACACTCAACTCTCCTATACAAAGATGGGATAGACGAGGAAATAAAATGAAAGTAGCCGTCTACACGATAGCCCTTAATGAAGAGAAGTTTGTTGAAACTTGGTACAACTCTGTAAAAGATGAGGCAGATTATCTGCTCATAGCAGATACAGGATCAACAGATAAAACTATTGAGAAGGCTCTTGCTTTAGGAATCAATGTTGTATCTATATGTGTAAAGCCTTGGCGTTTTGATCAAGCAAGAAATGTTTCTTTAGGGCTACTTCCATCTGATATTGACTACTGCATTCCTTTAGACATGGACGAGATTATGTTACCGGGATGGAAAGCAGAGCTTGAAAAAGCATTTGAAGCTAAAGCTACTCGCCCTAGATATAACTATACTTGGAACTGGAATGAAGATGGAACTCCTGGCCTAACCTTTGGTGGAGATAAGATTCATGCTCGCCACGGATATCGTTGGAAACATCCAGTACACGAAGTTCTAGTTCCTGACCGAATGCAAGAGGTTCAGTATTGGACTCAGGCAACTATGGAGCATCACGCAGATAATACGAAGTCACGAGGGCAGTATTTAGATCTGCTAAAAATCTCTGTAGAAGAAGATCCATATGATGATAGAAATGCTTTCTATTATGCAAGAGAGCTATATTTTTATAACAGACTTGATGAAGCAAAAGAAGAATTTAAACGTCACCTACAGCTACATACAGCAAGATGGGCACCAGAGCGTTCAGCATCAATGCGTTTTATTGGAAAGATATCCAAAGAAGATGCAGAGCTGTGGTTTACCATGGCAATAAAGGAAGCTCCAGAACGTAGAGAAGCATATGTCGATCTCGCTCAACACTACTACTCTATTGCCAATTGGGAAGAGTGTTATGAAATAGCAATGAAAGCTTTGGCAATCACTGTTAAGCCTATGGAGTATCTCTGTGAAGCAGAGGCTTGGGGCCATACACCGCACGATATGGCAGCAATTGCTGCTTACAACTTAGGAAGATATCAAGATGCAGTTGTTCATGCAAGAGCTGCTTTTGAGATTGCTACTCCAGAGCACAAGGAAAGACTTGCTAATAACTTAGCGTTCTGCGAGCAGAAAGCATGACATATCCTAATTGGTTTATTGAGGGCGGAGCTATCCATAACTTCTCTAAATTCTTACCTGCGTATAAAGATGTAAAGGTAGATTTTCTCCAGCTAGGAGCCTACACAGGGGATGCTTCTGCATGGCTTTTTGATAATGTTCTCACCCACCCAGAATCAACTTTAACAGATGTAGATACTTGGGAAGGCTCTGAAGAAGAAGAGCACATGGATATGGATTGGAAAAGTGTAGAAGAAACCTACGATCAAAAACTACGACCTTTCCTTGACTCAGGTCAGCTAATAAAAAAGAAAATGACAACTAAAGAATTCTTTAAGTCAAATAATAAAAAATATGAGTTTGTCTATGTAGATGCAGATCATCATGCAATCTGGGCCCTTAGAGATGGATTAGACGGGTACTCCTGCCTTAACAATGGAGGAATACTTGCCTTTGATGATTATATGTGGGGAGCTTCTTTACCTAAAATGGATCAGCCTAAAACAGGGGTTGATGCATTTTTGATTCCTTATGCAAATAAAGTTAATGTTCTAGAGCAGGGTTTGCAAGTTTGGACGAGGAAGATTTTTTAGATTTAGTTTTCTTAGTAGTTTTTTCTACACGATCTGCTTTGTAAGCTTCAACTGCATTTGCACTGGTTCTACTTCTCCAAGCAAAACCACACTCTGTACATGTAACAACTTTTGCTGTTGTCCATCGTCCTCCATTAGGAAGTTGCTCAATAGAAGTTTCTAGTTTTGAAGGTCTAGCTGTGCAGTATGGACAATTAGGAAATCTACGACGTCTTGTCTCTTCACCGTTGTAGGACACTGACAGAGCTCTGCGAATATCAACTTCATCTCTACCGCCCCAGATACCCCAGATTTGACGATGCTCTAGAGCCCACTGAAGACATTCTGAGCGCACAGGACAGGTAAAGCACATGTTCTTAGCCGCATATTTTTCTTTAAAGTCTTTAGAGAAAAACCAGTCTAAAGCGTACCTATTAGAAGGCTTGGCACAAGTAGCCTCTGATTGCCAATTAAGATTCTCTGCTGGTTTCCACACATAACTATAGTAGACTATAAATTATAAAAATATCGGTTATGACACGATTATCTTAAATTATATTTCTATCCAAGTTGCAGGAAAGATAGAATCAACTAAATCTCCATACTCTGTCTCACCTAACTCATTGCAGACTACATAATCTTCTTCATCTTCTATTATTCCAGTCCACCCATAATTTGGAGAGCACTTGTCAATTAAATTAAATCCATCTCCAAGAGAAATCGCTACTCCATCTCTTTGTAAAGCGGAAGCTAAAGCTCTTCTTACCAAGTCATTCTCTAGATCAATATGTTCAAAGGTGTAATAAATAACCGAGCAGTCTACCTGTGGATCGTATCCAGATCCTTCCCACTCTTCCCAAAGAAAGTCACCCGGTCTATCGCTTCTCATATTCCTACCTTATATTTGATCATCTTCAGGGTTAATATTAAGCTCAAAATCTGGACTCTGCTGATCCAAAAAATACATTTCGCTAGTAAGTTTCATTTCAAATATTCCAGCTATGGTCACTGACCCGCACATAGCGCATACCTCAACAGATCCATTATTTACTTTATTAGGAACATCTACGCCTTTTAGACGCATAATTATTCGCCCTGTGGTGTCCATACTCTCTGGCTCCCACTTTGCATGATTGTCCATCCAACATACTTCACAAATAGGTACAGGACTGATTACTGGTTCTGCAGCCATAAGTCCAACTTTCAGTAGGTTAAGGTAATAGTCTACCCGTATAAAGCATGAGGGACATCTTCTTTAAGTATTATATTTAACTTACCTCGTATTTGTTTTCTTTCCTCTGGAGAGTACCCTCCCCAAAAACCGTGCTTTTCATTTTGCACAGCCCAGTCTCCACACTCTTTTAGATGTGCACAAGAAGAACATATCTTTTTAGCTTCAACATAAGCATTAAGTCTTTGACCAACAACTACTTCATCTTTATCCTCGATATAAAACAACTCTGCGCCTATTTCGGCGCAGAGCGGTTCTTCATATTTCCAAGGCGGCACAAGGTCCGTCATCTTCCCCTCCAAGAAACTAGTTTATTTTTCTGACGCTATCTTTCCTACTTCATAACCGCACCCAGCGTATCCAGCAATATCAATCCATGTGTCAGGTTGGAACCCAGAACCATGAGCAAAACGTGCCATTTTAAGACCGACCATCATCATTGCTACTTGCTCATTGGTTATTTCTACACCAAGAATAACGGACCAAATCTTTGCAGTTCTTGTAAAGTTTTCTTCTGGTCCGCCATAATTAGCGTTTCTATCTTGCGTAGTGATTCGAGCAGCCTCACGCAAGGCTTCTACACGATGTGGAGTATCAGAAGTCTGTTTAGCATAATCATTAATAGGGGGAACATTATTATTTGCTTGTTCAGACATTCTTCAACCTCGCAGTCACTAGAGCAGTATATGAATAAGTACTAGGTATTTTTAAGCTAGGCTCTATCTCTAGCTCATAAGAAACATACTTACCAAGTTCTTCTTGTTCAATGTCAATAAATCCAGATAATTCTTTTTTAGCTTTATCTTGAATATTTTGATAGTCACTACCATCAACTCTAAACTTAAAAGTAGCGGAGTTCACTATGGAACTCGTTTCTCTAGCTGTTGTGGCGTGTAGTGGAATCCGTCTAAGACAGGTTCTTTTCCGTCCGTTGTTTTAACAATAATGTCACCGTATCTAATACTTACTACTTTGCCACGGCGTCCATTATGCAATTTACCCATATCGCCATCAAATGCGTTCCATTTAACTCTGACTTCATCGGCAACAACGATCTGACCAGATTGTGCTGGCACCCATCTTTCATTTTTAGTGTCTACAATAATTGCATGACCTAGCGCCAATTTACCAAATAGTTCAATAATTTGACTTAGGTTTGCTTCGTTCTTTTGTGGGTCTGGATCTGTATTCTTTAGTTCTTCCCACTTTTCTAGTAGGGCAATAACATGATCACCAACAACTCTTTTAGTTTTGTTGTTGGTCAACTGTTCTTTGACCCACGGCATATCTACTTTGGCCATCT
>Ga0209296_1001074_pt1 | contig 21965 bp, 21 predicted proteins | sample S_130206_EF_Meta_FD_187319 | JGI IMG/M metagenome (GOLD analysis project Ga0209296, IMG submission 187319) | Freshwater microbial communities from Lake Simoncouche, Canada to study carbon cycling - S_130206_EF_MetaG (SPAdes) (version 2) | ecosystem: Environmental > Aquatic > Freshwater > Lake ...
GTTAAATGTTGTCATTTATTCTCTCCTTTATTAAGCGCCGACTTCTTCGAAAGAAATTCCGGTGCGAGTTGCAATAAAGTTGAGCTGTATGAAGTTAATCGCACGAGCTGGCTTGATAAAGATATCAGCAACAAAATTGTTGGTATCTATAACTTGGGCTGTGTTATTTGACTCATCGCAAACTACTTTAAAGTCCGTAATACCTCGGCGACCTTGAACGTCACGTAGGAACGGTTCGACTAGATTGCGGAACTGTGCACGTGTGAACGGGTCGTTGAACTCAAACAACTGGAACTTGGCGGCTGTAGCGATTGCTTTCTCAAGCACAATAAACAATCTACGAACGTTAATACGGTCGAAGGCTGAAGGCTTGGCTAACAATGTTTTGTCACCGAATAATACTGTACCGTTACCAGGGAATGTAACAACGGGGTTAACACCCTTTTTGTACAATGTGTCACGATCAGTTTTGCTCGGTGAGTAAGCTAACTTAACAACGTTTTTAACTTGACCGCGGTTGAAACCAGCTGGTGAGAACCAAGGATCAGCAACGAAGTCTGTACGAACTGCAAGACCGGCTGTATCACCATTTAATGGGATATAGCGATATACATCGTTGTAGCGGTCGTATTGGTATTTGTAGCCAGAGTCTAGAACAGCGTAAGAGCTAGATGTTAGAGATTCACGGAATGCAACAACATCGGTAGCTTCATTACCTGCATTGTTAACTACATCGGCCAGTTCAGGAGAAGCAAAAACGATTACGTCTTTTCTTACTTCAGCCACGCTAGAGATAGCAAAGTTAACAACTGTAGAAGAGGCAGCACCTAATGGAAGTAACGAAATGTCATACAGTTCGTCGTTAGCAAACAAAGCCAAAGCACTTGTAATGTTACCATCTGTTGGACTATCTGCAGATACACCACCTGATAAAGATATTGTAACGTTAGATGTCAAGTTAGCAAATAGAGATGCGTTAGCTGCATTACCCCAGGCTGTACCTGTTGCAGAAACGTTAGCTGTGTGATCCATCCAGTAAACGTATTCTGATTGGTCATTTACTACATCTTTATAGTATGCTGAAGTCCCATCTGATCTCTTAGCGTTAGAGGCTTTAGATGCAAAAGCAAATTTCTCAACCACCGTGCCTGCTGTACCTGAGAACAATCCGTCTTCATCAATAACAGCAATGTGTAGTTCATCATGTGAACCACCCAATGCACTTACATAACCAGATGTGCTTGGAGCAGCATCAAAGTTAGCAGCATAAGACCATGTTGAAAAGGCATTACCGTCAGCCATTGACACTTTTAATGAATTACCCAATGTACCTGGATACTTAGCAGCCCACTCACCCACGGTACCTTCTCCAGCGGAGTAAGATGCTGTGTAATGATCTTCGTTTCTAATAATAACTGCCGTAGCAGCCGCGTTTGATTTTGCGTTTCTTGCGGTTGCTTGATTTACAACGCGGATTACTTGTAGGTTATTACCGTAAGACAAGAAGTTTGCTGCAGTAAAGAACGATTGGAAAGTATTGCTGTCAGGCTTTCCAAAAGTATTTACAAGAGCGTTTTCTGAATCTATAGTGGTAACAACACCAACTGGTCCCCATGCAAATGCGCCAGCAAAGCCGCCGGCTGTGGTAGCAACGGCTGGGACGACCGAGGTAAGGTCCTGCTCCGTTACCAGAACGCCTGGTGATAGCTGAAATGCCATATGTTTCTCCTTATAATGTTATTCCGTCATAACCAATTTTATACCAGTATATTTATAAATACTGAACTTTGACTATTACCAGTTACGTTCTTTTATAAAATCCGAGTAGTCTTTTTGATACTTGTCACTTATCCAAATATCTCCACCTATTACCTCTACATCTGGTTCAGTAGATAACCCGTTATCTATAAATCCAAATGGAGTTAATTCGTCTTCTATATTCTTCATCTGCGAACTATAGAGTGCTTGTCTATTGTTTGCATTCATTAGATCTTTAAACATAGGATCGTTTGTTGCCCATGCGAAAAGAACTAACGTCATCGTTAAGTCGTCGTTATAGCCTTCATCAGCTTGAAATACCCCATTGTGTTCAATGAATGTTGAAAATTCCGATATAATGTCTCTATCAAATACAAGTAGTTTATTTTCTTCTACCAAAGATTTTAAAGTCGCACACCCTATGCGCTTGACTTGTTTTGTTGTTCTTACACCTAGAATAGAACTTCTTCCAGAACTAGATAGAACTTGACCGTATCTGGCATCTGATCCGACCCAGATCATGTTTTCATACTCAAGATCATTATGAATAATATCGGCAACTTGTTGACCAATATCATTAATCTCAACCAATACATATGCACTGTTATAATCCTTAGATACCTTATGAATTACAGTAGGGTATAAAAGAGGACTAATCTTGTTGTTTCTATATTTAGCTACAACTTTATAGGGGTATTCTGTAGTATCGATAACTGTAAAGGCAGAGTAATCACCGCCAATACCTCTCGATGTATCTACAGTAGTAAAGTACACATGCCCAGTTACAGGGTATTCTAAAATATCTAACCCATCCTTTTCATGCATGAAAGGTATAGGTGACATCCTAGCAATTGTATCAGGAGCAATTAATGTATTAGATGAACCAAGGAATGCACATAACACTTCTTGATTAAATTTAAGTTCACCTAATACAGACTTTTGCTCATCAGCCCACTTCTGGTCTCTACCTGGAATTTTCCAATAAGGAATTTGTAATGCAACAAATCCATTACGACCTTCTTGAGCATCATTCCAATACTTCCAAAAATGATTATAACCTAGAGGTGTGGAAGTTAGCAACACCTTTGTGGTTTCTCCAGCCATAATAGTTGGATATGTAGATGTAAAGAACTCTTCAGCTACGTTGTTAGGAATAATAGCTGCCTCGTCAATGTACAACCAGTTAACTGATTTACCTCGAATACCAGAAGTAGAAGTTGCAGATGTAAATACCTTTGAACCATTCTCTAGTTCAACGTCACCTTTGTTCCAGGTCTTAATACCTTGCTGCATCCACAGAGGTAAGTTCTCGTACATAATTTGGTAACGAGATAATACTTCTCTAGCCGCAGTTGACTTGTTAGCTAGAATAGCAACAGTCTTATTAGAATTAAAAATAGTGTAATGGAGAATACAGGCAGCCGATGTAATAGTCTTACCCTGTTGACGGCCTTCCATTAGAATAACTTTTCTGTTATTCATAATGACATCTACTTTTTCTCTCTGGCAGTCATATAAACTGAATAGAATCAAACCTCTATCTAATGAGACTATGTAGCAATAGTTTTCAATAAAGTATATTGGGTCTTCTTTGCACTTCATTAACTCCTTTACCTGCTCGGAGGTAAACTGCATCTCAAAGCCGGCAGGCTTGAGTAAGTCATTACCATTATAACTATTATTTTCCATTAATCATCTTCATAAGATCAGATGTAGAACCGGCAAATACAATATTATTCTGCTGTTTAATATTTTCGTTTTTACCGCTTGCTTTATCAATGTCTTTTTTAGTTTTATGAAGCCCAATAAGTTCTTTTGTTATAGCAGTTTGAGCAGATATTAACTGCCCTGCAACTTCAAATGCTCTTGGGTTCTCTGAGTTCTTAGCAATATGAACTAGCTCAGTCATTACGTCTTCGTTCTTGTTAATTAATCCACGAAGAGTATTGCGGGCTAATTGAAAATCATCTTCCTGATCTAACTCAGAAGGATTATACTCAACCGGCATACTGGTTGGAATAGTTAAATCAACCGATGTATCTACATTAAATACATCGTTAATTTTATTAAGAGATTTCATCAAAAGTCCTCAAACGTATCTATAATACTAATTGTATCACCGGGAACGGCGGTACCTGGGTCGACTGTTGCGGAGTATGAGGATTGTTTATTTGTAAGAGCAGGATCTGAGAATGTATTAACGTTTGTAGTTCTAATAATGCCCTGTCTGTTAATTGGGCCGTAGAAGTTAAGTTTCATTGTGAAGTTAAGAGTCCAGATAATAGCTCTTCTTTGAGTAAAGTCACCCTCATACTCATCTTCATAGCTAATATTATCTAAAATAACAGGTAAGTCGTTCTTAATACCCATTGCAGGAATTGCATTAAGAGTTAAGTTATAATCTGGATTAAAGTAAGGTAAGATCTGTTCAATGATCTGTAGCCCATCATCTTGGTTCTTTGTATATACATACAAAGTCATAGCAATATTATAGGGTGTAGGGGCGTATTGAGAATTCAAAGAAGTTGTTGATGAACCATTTAGTGCTCTATTCTGCTGTACCAGACTTACTCTTCTTGCTGGATCATAAGTCAAACTAATCATCTCAAAGCCAAGCCTTGGTAAGAAGGTCTGAAAGCTCTGTTCGAACGATTGAGGTTGAGCGGCAATTCTAGCTAAAAACTTTGACTTAGGTGAGTATGATAAAGGTACTCGGAGGGTCTGGGTAATATTCCCACTAGAATCTAATCTATCTATATGGATGTTATTAAACATATTACCAAAAGCCACAATTGACTTTCGTACTGTACCGTGATAGAATTTATTATTAAACATTTATTTCTCCGAATGGATTTCTTTCGGAGAAATCTAATACTGATATCTCACCTTTAAAGTCTTCATTATCAACGTTAGGTAATATGGTACCTAGGTTATAAGATTGAAGGATAATACCAGCCGGGCTATACTCTTCTAGTAACGCTCTATCGCCAGTCTGAAGCATTAAATTAAATTCGTTAATGTCTAATGAATCACCGTCTGCAATACTATCGATTTCAGATATACCGGTATCAAATCTCTCAGAAGAGTACTGCATTAACTCACATTGGAGTTTATAGACGTAAAGTTTTCCAACCTGGAAGAAGGGGTCAGTTGATTCAACAAACTTAATTTCAAAGAAAGCTTTTGTCAATGGAAAGTAAATTATATCACCTTCAGCCGGCCGGGTCGTTAGCACTGCATCACCAGACCTTGCAATCACCTCATCCCATCTTCTTCTAGATACAATAAAGGTTGCTGTATCTCTAATCTCCACACCAAACTTAGACATTAAGTCTCCGTCACCTTCAAACCCGGTAACGTTCTGCATATACATTTCTAAAGGGTATGCCGATGAGTACTTATTAAGTACATCTTCACCCAAAATATCATCTTCATTAACAGAAGCTCTAGGGATATAATACGTATCCAAGCCGTAGATCTTCAGGCACTCTATTATAATGTCTTCCATGAGCAATTGCTCTGAAGATCTGCCACCAGGTATACCAGATTGGAAATAAAAATTGGTTGCCATTATTCGGTATATCCACGTGGATTAGTTATTGCCTTAATGGTATAATCCATATGTGGGCTGATGAGATAAGCTATAAACATTTCAACCTGTAAAAAAGTCCACAGGGAGTTCATAAGTTGATTTAACTTCTGCTCTTAACTCTGTAATTTCATCCATCGCTTCATCAAAGATCTTTTGACCATTCATCGTTACCCCACCTGGTAATTGAACGCCTTCAAACTTCTTAAGATTAACACCCCATTGACGTTTAATTAAAGCAGTAGTATACCTCTTTAAGAATCCGTCATTGTATACATCGGTATAGGTATCAGGGTCAAGAGAACGATATGCTTCAATGATAATATAATCGCCTATAGCAAGATCACCCCCATCACCCCATGTCAGATCAATATACAACCTGTTCATATGACGATTGAACCTAACAGGTTTTTGTCCTGTCATTAGGTCGTTAATCAAGTTAATATGCATCTTTAACATCGTAAAATACTGAATGTCAGTATTTGTTAAAGATTGAATGTTGTTAAGCAACAGCTGGTACTTAGCATCAAAGAAGCTAATACTGTTTGATCTACTCGATAGAGGTAACGTTCTTACAACACTTAGTACCGAGTCGTTAAGAGTAACGTATTTGTTATCAAAGTTACCGAGTGTCATAGACGATACTACTGCAGATGTACCAGAGCTAGCACCTGTTATCGTTTCGCCAACTGTAAATGTTTCAGCGGTATTCTTTACATATACTTTGTTAGCAGCAAACGCGGCATGAACAAAGGTTGTAGCTCCAGAAGATGACCCGGTAATCTTTTCGCCAATAGAAAAATTAGCGGCATTAACGCCAACAATTTGTAAAGTGGATGCGGTGATTTGTTCTTTAAGATAAACAGCCTCAACAGCATCATAATGGAAGTCTCTGTAGAACTGAATAGCCTCATCAACACGGTCTTCAAGTTGATCGTCGTCAACGTTGATTTCAATAACTGGGTGGCCTAGTGATCGGAGGCAATAATCTATGAGGTTTTGTCTAGATGAAGGTGAAGACATTGTATCTTTCCTAATTTATATGGTATATTTATAAGGAAAGGGCCCTAAGGCCCTTGTAGATTATTCTTTAATATAACTTAAGCTACATTAGAGGATATGATCGCTGTAGATGTTTCTCGGTCTGCTTTTAAATATCCTGTGCATGTAATATTGTAATCATTACCATTCTTATCTTTTTCACTCTTTACTGGTACTGTAATATCTAGGTTTTTAAAAAGATATTCCTTTTCACCTTCAAATACACGCCAGACATGATCCATAGTACCTCGTCCGGTCTGACCTCTGGATTTATTAAACCTTATATGATAGGTGTTCATATTACTTCAGCAGCAGGAGCAGTTGTATTAATATTTGGATCAGGTATAACAGTTAGATTAAAATGAACAAACTTAATAGGTATATCCGCCGCATGACGGGTAAACGAATGCATTAACCAGGAGTTTGCAAAAATCATCATACCAGGTTTAGGAGTAAAATTAATCATCTTACTAGCAGAGGTTACCATGGTAACGTTTTGCTCAGGTAAGTCAATTTGAACCTTAGCTGCCCGGGGATCATGAAATACTACATTTGAACCGTTTTCTGGAGTCTCAAGAAAATAGAATCCTATAATTTGAGATCCATACCCATGCACATGGGCATCCATAGCAGAATGTTTATGGTGTTCTTGAGTCCACATTTCTGTAAACTGAACTGCTTTATCTCGCATGTCATATCCCTGTTCATTAAGGATATTCCAAGCAGTAGCTCCAACAAATTGTGTAAACTCTGCCATACGAGGATCTCCAAAATAGTTATCAGTCATATAGACAGGATAAATTTCGTTAAGATCAACATCTTTACGCCGAACTTCTAAATTTTCTTCTGATACTACATTAACTGTTTCAAGAAAATCTGGTCGCTCAATTAAGTAAATAGGACACGGAAAGTGATGACCAACTTGTAATTGGGTATTCAAAGCAACATCCGTGATCGATTTTTTAGTTTTATTGACAGGGTTCTTAGATGTTTTTTTAGGTAAAGTTTTTGTCATAATATATCTCGTTATTAAGTGTATATTATATATACACTTTAACGTTTAAACCACAGCTAAAGAGTTAATCTTGATTAAGTATCGATTAAATAATTTCAACCCATTGCCATGTAATAAAATTAAATCTATATTGTTTATTATCAAATGGTTTTGCTGGGGTATCTTTCCAGTTATTATCTGCACCACTCCATACTGTTAAGATACCAAGACCTAATTTATTAGGATTTTGTTCTGGGCGCACAATAGGAGGAACCATAGTACATGTAGCTTCATCTAATGTCCATGCTGACCAATTTTCACCGTATTCTTGAGCAGCAAATGCATTGCGAGTTGTTTGTTGCTTAGCTGTTTTTTCTTCAGCAGTCATTTCACGTAATGACCAAGTATCTTTCCAAACCCCGTCTACTTTAGCATAAACAGGTGTTTCAGATTCTAAAATTTGGTATACACCAGGTACAGGACGTTCTACCCTGGTAAATGGTTCCCAATGCGCTGGGATAGAACCAAATGCCTGTAGAAGATTGCTTTCAAGGGCAGGGTGATTTTTTACCTGACCGTTTTCTGTTTCGATATAAAGATTCATATTTTCTCCTAAAAATTAAGATCCGCTAACACATGTTGATGGGAATGAACGAGAAGCTCCAGGCCATACAATTCGAACTGCTCCAGATCCACCCGAGCCTCCTGTATAGGTGTTGTAGTTTGATCCACCGCCGCCGCCGCCAAAATTTCCACCAGGAGCGTTGATAGCCTGTTCAACTGAGTATCCTCCGTTTTGGCCATCGCTTCCACCTCTACCATATGTACGAACAAGCTGTTGACCGGAACAGTTATAAAAACTAGCTAATGCTTGTCCGCCACTACAGCCTTGACCGAATAAGCCTACACCACCGCCTCCAGCGCCTCGTGAACCACTAGTGGCACCACCGCCACCGGCACCGCCTGTACCTGCAGCTCCTGTATTGCGTGAACTTCGACCACCATCACCTCCAGTACCGGCATAACCACCAGCACCACCGCCTCCACCACCACAGTTACCAGGGTTTGAAACACCTGTAGCACCACCAGAACCACCGTTGCCGCCTCCAGTACCTGCGTAAGTACCTGCAGCTCCTTTAGCGGATTGTGCTGTACCAGGTTGAGTAGGAACACTACCATTACCACCTCCACCACCTTTTACAACAGATCTAGAACAAAAATAACTATCACCATTAGTATCTCCAGCGTTAGCAGCACCGACCCTGACAGTATAAAATGCACCACCAGTTATAGCTTGGTTATTTTTATAACCTAAGCCGCCACCGCCACCGCCACCGCCACCGTAACCATTACAGCAGTTAGCTAATGTGGTACCACCGCCTCGGCCACCACCACCAACGGCCACAATTGATACGGATGTTTGACCGGTAGGAGCAACCCAGGTATAACAACCTGTAGTAGAATATGTTACCTCACCCCATGTAGTATTATTTGCTGCTACACAGGTTGAGGGGAATTGACGTGAAGTACCCGGCCAGACGATACGTAAAACACCTTTACCACCGTTTCCACCTTGACCGCCTACATTATTACATCCTGTATTTGAAAAGTAGCCACCTCCACCCCCGTGATCTCCTCCCGTACTTTGATTTGCAGAGCCCGAAAGACCTCCACCACCACTAATACCACCTGAACCACCTCCACCCCCGTTATAACCAGACGCGCCAGCCCCGTTGCAACCTAAACCGTAAATACCAACACCGCCTCCTCCAGGCGCATTACCGCCAGCACCGCCGCCGGCACCTCCTGTACCTGAAGTACCCGTACCACATGATGAGACACCACCTGCTCCTGAATAACCACCTGCTCCTGAACCACCGTTAGTGCCTCCACCGCCTCCGGCACCACCGTTACCGCCGCCATCACCTGTAAATGCTCCACCGGCTCCGCCTGATGAAACGCCAGTTTTACCACCAAAACCAATAACTGTAGAAGTATTAAACGATGTATTTCCTCCGTTGATACCGTCTTGAAGACCACCCGCGCCTACTACAACTGCATAAGAGGTACCAGGAACAACAGTGAAATTGTTCTTGTAGCCTAGACCACCACCTGATCCAGGGCGACCGGCTCCTCCTCCTGCGCCTCCTCCACCAACAGCTACCACAGATACTGAGGTAACCCCTGTAGGTGCAACCCAGTTATATGAACCAGGGACTCTGTATACTGCAGCGCCAATATTCTGAGCTTCAATACTATTAGATGCCGCGCTGGCCGCGCTTGTACCAATTGCGTTGGTAGCTGTAACAGTAAATGTGTATGAAGTACCAGCTGTCAACCCGCTCACTGTGATTGTTCCTGAACCAGCCTGGCTCAATGTACCAGTAACACTACCTGGTGATGAAGTCGCTGTATAAGATGTAATCGTTGAGCCGCCGTTGCTTGCAGGAGCAGTGAATGGTACAGATGCTGTAGTACCCGATACAGTTGCAGTACCTATTGTAGGTGCACCTGGTACATTAGCCGTTGATACACTGTTTGATGCTGCACTTGAACCACCTGATCCTGCACCATTGGTTGCAGTCACTGTAAATGTATACGTAGTATTTGCTGATAAACCTGTCACACTGACTGGAGACGTTGTATTTGAAGCTGTAATTCCTCCTGGTGAAGAGGTTGCTTGGAAACTTGTAATTGCCGCGCTACCTATATTTGTAGGTGCAGTAAAAGTAACACTTGCTGTTAATACAGAAATATTAGCAGTACCAATTGTAGGTGCACCTGGGCTTGTAGGCCAGATGCCTTGTTTGGTAAGGTTAGCTGCATCTTCAAGTGTCCAGACACCCTTAGCTGATGTAGCTGTAGGTGCTGAAGGATTACTGGTGATTACTCCACCGGGATATTTTTTACTCATAACTTACGCCTTAACTGGCCATTCAATAACCCATGGGAATAACGGTTGTGAAGGTACATCACGTAGGGCTTGACGGTATGTTGTCCAAGATGCAGATACACTGTCAGCAATATCTTTGGCTTGAGTCCAATCAGTCTTGGCTAATAATTCATCTCGAGTTTGACGAACTCTGACTGCTTGCTCAGCATCTTTTCTAGCTTTATAAGCAACCATTTGTTGGGCAGCTGTACCTTCATCATTGTCTGTAAAAACCGGGCCAATTGAGTATTTTGTATACCACTTACCATGAACTTCTTCTACACCGGTATAATAACTATATTCGTATGGAGGAGTCGGTGTACCCTGGGGACCTTAAAATACAACATCAGCACCATTAGCATTTAGCCACACTTCAGTCAACATATCTGGTAGTTGTAAATTAGAATATGTTCGACGAAATTCATCGACATACATTGCCTGTCCAGTTTCTCTAATTCTTATTTGCATTTTTTATTCCTTAAGCTATCGCTAAAAATATGTATGTTCCGCCAGATGCATTGATAGCAGCTGGGGCAGTTGAACTTAACTCAAAGCCTGTTGCGGCTGCGTCAATGTAATCGGTATTGGTTACTTCAGCGGCTGTGCTGTTGAGCAGCAGGTAGGGGTCATTACCAGCAATAATTCCTCTGGTGGTATCCCAGACGTACCAGTCACCCGTTGAGTCTGCGCGCTTAATGAGAACAAACCTCGCCCCTGCTGTAAAGCCACAGTTGATGGTCTGGGTTGTGCCGTTGCCTGTGTAGCTACCTACTTTGGATACGCCAGCGCAGGTTGCAAATAGGTACATTACATATCTAGCACCGCTTTGATTAATAGACGCAACATTTCCATCAACGTTAACAATTGTGCTAGTAAATGCACTACCAAAAAAAGAAGCATTACTTGCAACTGCGGCACTGTCATTTAATACAAGATATTTGCCTGTACCTAAAATACCTGTAGCTCCAACAATCCAGCTTTGACTTGCCCCTGTTCTATTTTTAATAATTACTAATTCAGGGACGACACCAAGATTATGCGACAGGTCTTGATAAGAGTTTGCCCCTGCATAGGCGACTACGTCCATAAACGATGGCGCGCGAGCAAAACTATAGCTTACTAAATTACCTGAGCCACCCCAAGAACTGGCAATTGAAAACCCTGTTTGCTTATCCCAAGACCAACCTGACCCAATACTTCCCCCACTTGATTCGCTAGAGTCAGAATACGCAAGCATTCCCCTTTGAGTAAGAGCGCTAGCAAGTAATCCAATATTGGTAGTTTTTCTTTGAGCAAGAAGTGCTTCACCTTTAAAATCGGAGGTTATCGTTAAGGGGAACGAAGCACTTGAATCGGCAACAGCAAACACCTTAGTCGCATCTGTAGGCACTTTCATCGGACCACGGCGTATGGCTACGTACAGGAATGTGCTACCTGAATCATTAGGATATCCCACTCCTGACACAGCAAAACCAGTTGCTGTTGGCGATGGACCGTAGTTATTAGTTGCTTCATAGTCAGTAGTATGTGGGTTAAGTTCATTATATAAACTTGAACCATCGCTTTCTCGCCATGCTCCTCGATACATATCTGCAATAGCCCATTTACCAACTTGATTTATTGTCTTAATCATCACCCATTGCGGCTCAAAGCCAAGCGTTACCTGATTTGGCGTGGTTGTCCCGCCAGTACCTGAATAAGTCCCACAGCTAACCACACTATCTGTACCAGACAGGCCAAAGCCTCCTGCGTTGTGGGCGAATAAGTAGGCTACATAGGTACGACCAGCCACGTTAGCGTTATCGCCAACTGTAAAAACTGTGCTTGTTGGGGCGACACCGCCAGAATTACCCCAGTTTTGACCACTAGTAGCTGCAGCTGTACTGTTTAAAACAATATACGAATTTGTAGCTGCCAAAGAGCGATGGTAAACAAACCAATCTTGTACATTGCTAGTGCATTTAACTATTAAACAGCCGGGTATTGACCCAAGGCTATGAGAGATTTGTCGGCTTAACGCATCATTTCCCGTATAAGTCACAATATCAAAGAACTTGGCTTGCTTGCGGAATGTCCACGATACGTGCTGTTTTGTTGATGCGTTTAATTCTCCATCAGTACCAATTGAAAAACCTGATGTAGTGAAAGCACTAACTCGCCCTGCATCATTTACTTCGGCGTCAGTACCACTAGTTCTTAATGCTTTGGTTGCTCCTCTTGCACTATCAACCAATACATGAGGTTCAGCAGTGCTGCTTCTCTTTTTAATCCAAACCAACCCACCATTAGTAGATAAATCAATATTATTTGTAATAGTCTGTGCTGAACCTGTACCAGTATAAAGATACGTGCTGAATACATCTTCTATATAATCAGCAGGGGTTACACTGTTAGAGGCAGCACTCGAAGGACCTGTACCCGATGCATTAATGGCTCTTACTGTGAATGTATAAGCTGTACCAACAGTTAAACCAGAAACAGTAACTGGAGATGAAGCACCTGTACCAGTTAACCCTCCAGGACTTGAGGTAACGATATACCCTGTTATAGTTGCAGGAAAGCCCGATGAGCTAGGAGCTGTGAAGGTAACAGATGCTGTAGTTCCAGATACTGTTGCAGTACCTATTGTAGGTGCACCTGGAAATGTAGGCCATGTGCTTGCGCCTTTTGCTTGATATTGCTGGCTAGCTGTCCAAAGTCCTGAAAAATTAGGCATTATAAATCCCCTGTATTAGTTGATGGGAATGAGCGTGTGTTACCTGGCCAAATAATTCGGACTGCACCTCCTGCACCTGGAGAATCTGCAGCACCTGTTCCGCCGCCGTATGCGCCACCTGCTGATGTAGAGGTACCACCAACACCACCAGAACCACCACCTCCTCGGGTTCTTACCCCACCGGCTGCTCCATTGGATCCTGCTCCGAGAATACCTACACCACCGCCACCCCCGGCATTACCTGCACAGCCGTTATTACCGCCTCCGCCTCCTGCACCTCCTGAACCTGCTGTAGCAGCGCTGCCCCCAGCACAAGGAAATGCCCCATTACCACCATTACCAGAATAACCTCCGGCGCCACCACCACCAGCGTACCCTCCATTGCTATAACCACCGGTACCGCCATTACCACCACCATCCCCAGTACCACCGCTACCACCTGATGTAGGGGTACCACTAGCAGAACCACCAGAAGAACCACCACCATAAGCAACAACTGTTGTGGTGTTAAATGTAGACACACCACCGTTAACTGTAGGGCTTGCTGTACCACCAGCGCCAACCACTACCGCGTATGTATTACCAGGTACCACTGTAATATTGTTTTTATAACGTAACTCTCCACCAGCACCACCTCTACCGTAACCAGCACCACCTGCGCCTACAGCAACAACTGATACTGAAGTAACTCCGGTAGGAGCAACCCAAGAATAAGAACCAGAAGTTGTGTATGCTTGTTGCCCGCTAATTGAAGCAGTAGCGCTATTAGAAGCTAAACTTGAAGGACCTGGGCCATATGCGTTGGAAGCTTCAGCCTTAAATGTATAAGAAGACCCTGTAGTAAGACCACTTACCACCAGAGTATTAGAGGCACCTATTTTTGTAAACGCACCACAGCTGGAATAAACTTTATAAGAAGATATAGCCCCACCACCCACACAAGCAGGCGCGGTGAATGTTACAGATACACAACTATTTCCGCCTGCTGTAGCAGTACCAATTGTAGGTGCATTTGGTACTTTCAGGGCGTTATAACCCGGTAGTTTAATACCAGCTTGATAGCGGTTTGACATTACTATCCTAAATTAACTAATTACTTCATATGATAAGAAGATCTGTACTGCAGATGCTGTAGTAGAAACCGCCTTAATACTGGTATCTTCTTCCATGTAAAAGCCTGTAGACTTATCGGTTACGATAAGTGAGGCACCAGAAGGGATAGAGACTTGAGATACTAAGAAGGTTGCTGTACCGGTACCGGCTGCCGCTCTATTGTATTCTACGTTAGCAGTAGCGGCAGAGTTGCTGTAATTTGCAAGAACAATATTATTGATCTTGATACAGTTCCCGGAACTTGCAGCATTAACAAGCACAAGAGCGTTAGAGGTTGTTAAGGTATTACCAAAGCTTTTTGCCTGGATACTACTAACGTTGACAATATTAGGTATGGCCATTTAAATTTCCTTAATTAATTTATTATTTATCCACCGAATACTAGTGACATAGCAATCGATTTACCGGTTGATGCACCGCCTAGGGCGTTGAGGGCAGCAGTAGCGGATGTTTGACCGGTCCCGCCATTTGCAATTGGTAAGGCTCCTGTGACGCCTGTCGTCAGAGGTAGCCCAGTAGCGTTAGTAAGCACACCAGAAGCAGGGGTACCTAATGCTGGAGTAACTAATGCTGGAGCAACTAATGTTTTATTGGATAATGTAGTAGTACTTGTCGCTGTAACAATATTTGTTGGTGTAATAATCGATGATAGTGTTGTCATTTATTTTTTATCCTCCTAGGACCAGAGAGACTGCTATAGCTTTACCTAAAGTAGCAACACCAGTTAAGTTAGAACCAGATCCAGAAAACGATGCTGCTGAAATTACTCCAGAAGCCGTAACATTACCGGTAATAGTACCAGAAGCAGCAATATTGGCTACGTTGGTAATATTACGCGTATCATCAATTACTGTTGTGTTATTTATTTTTATTGGCATATACTTATTTATACTTTCTTAACCACCGAAAACAATGGCCATAGCAATAGATTTACCTGTTGTAACACCTGGTGTGACAGCTACGTTAGAGGCAGAAGTTATTCTACCTTGTGCATCTACAGTGAGTGACGGAATAAAGGAAGCATTACCATATGTAGCTGCAGTTACACCAGTAGGTTGTATCTGGGAAGCAATAATATTACCGGTAATTTGTATATTAGAAACACTTGCAATTTGACCACTAGTAATAAGACCGGTGATTTGCGTATTGGCAACACTAGCAATTTGTCCGCTTGTAATAAGACCAGTAATCTGCGTATTGGCGACACTAGCAATTTGTCCGCTCGTAAATAGTCCTGTAATTTGTGTATTTGATACACTAGCAATCTGTGCACTGGTAATGAGACCAGTTATATTTGAGTTTGCTACTTGAGCGGTAACATTAGAGGCGCTAGTTATTCTACCATATGCATCTACTGTAAATACACCCTCAACTGTAGCACCACCATATGTACCAGCAGCAACACCTGAAGTAGCTAATCTTGAAACACTTAATGTACCGGATAAAATATTAGTTGCGTTAGAGGCATATGTTACTGAAGCTAATTCAGATCCCCCGGCTGTCGACCCATCGTGTACTCTGATAGTACTGTTACTGGTATTGACCGATAGCTCACCAGCAGCTCCTGTAAAGCTATTGTTTTGAGCTGTTGTCCCGCGTCTAAATTGTACTTGTGTAGGCATTTATTTTTCCGTATATTATAACACTGCCAAATCTGCTGTAGTAATACTACCCCTGGGTTCCATACAGTCATAGGCTGTAGACAGGGCAACATTAAATGCATCAGTAGAGCTGGTGAGCAAATCCCCATAATCGGTATTCACAGAACTACCAGGAAAAGCAGATACCGTACTGTTTGTAAAACCTATAGCGCTGGCACCAGCAGCAGTTGTCTGTGTAGAACCATCGGAGAATTGTACCCCTCCGCTGGTTGAAATTATAACGTTACCAGTAACCACATTACCAGTAACAGTAACATTACTTAATGTAGAATTTATGACTGCTGCAGTTGCCCGCGCATTAGAAAAATATAAATTGCTTCCTTCTGGAACAACACTGGTACTTAATGTAGCAGATGTTACATTCCACGCGTTTCCATTATAAGTCCAGGTCTTACCACTGAACGTATAGGTTGCATTAGCACTCGGCGCTGAAGGGAAATTTAAAGCCATATTCTTTCAAAAAAATCAGGGAGGATTTTATTCACTCCCTGATATATTTATAACGTATTAAGGATGTGTCTTTTTGTATGCTTCGAATTCAGCTTTCAATTCTTTAATGGCTTCAACCAGAACACCTACCACGTTATTGTATCTGATACCTAAGTATCCATTATCATCAGCAGAAACAATCTCAGGCAATACTGCTTGAACTTCTTGAGCAATTAAACCAATTGCTTTACCATTTCCTTCTTTCCAGTCAAAGGTAACACCGCGAAGTGCATTAACAGTATCTAGTGCAGATGTTACAGTCTTAATGTTTTTCTTCAATCTCTTATCAGAAGACGAATTCAAGTCAGTTGCAGTCAATTGACCTGTAGAAGGGTTAAATGTTAACTTAGAAGATGATACTTGTTCTGTAACTGCTCCAGATGTACCATTTGCAAACATAATATATCTGGTTGCATTAGTTGATGTATCATCTGTAACAGTAATAAAGTTAGCAATGTTAGCTGTTAAGTTGTTAGCTGTTCCAGAAGCATTAGTCAGAACAATTGCGCTCGGTGTACCGAGATCTTGACCGGATACAGCAGAGGCAATCATTGCATTAGATATTGCTCCAGATGAACCTGCAACAGTGGTTACTTTAGCAGCAGTATAGGTCGTAGCAATTGACGAACCTTGCCATGTACCAGAACTAATCGTTCCAACAGAGGTTAAGTTTGATGCAAGTACGTTAGGACCTAATCCTGTAGCGCTAATAACTGGGGTATTATTAATCTCATAAACCTTACCGGAAGCAAGATCAAAGTCAGTACTAGATGTCCAAGATGTATTAGCATGTACATAGTTAAATGTAGCACCTGCGCCATCGACAGTGATACCGGCACCATCGGCAGCTGCGCTATTAGCAGCACCTTTGGCAATTAAAATATTCTTATCGGTAATTTCTGTATTAGTTGTTTGAATAGCTGTTAGGGTACCAGTAACAGTCAGGTTGGCCAAACTTACAGTCTGACCAGTCAATGAAGAAGCAATCATGGCATTAGAAATTGCACCAGTTGAACCACCAACTGACTCTACCAATGAACTAACAATGGTACCAGTTGCCTGTTCAACCCACTGTGAACTTGTACCATCGTTGAAGTACAAATATGTTTTACCATCATCTGCATCAATCCATTGATCACCAATGTTAGGAGAGCCAGGAGCACTTGCAGATACAGTAACGTTAGCAATATTGGCAAAATCAAATACACCAGTACTGCTATTATATTGACCTTTACTGCCATTAATAGATAGAGCAGCTCTTGCATTAGTATCAGTATACTGAGTGATCGTAGAAGAAATTACTCCTGTACCGCTATCATAACCGATACCAGTACCAGCACTTACAGAACCACGGGCTCTTGCCTGGGTAAAGTACTGATTAGTACCCTCAGCAACGTTAGAAGTAGTCAGTACACCGGAAGATGTAATTGCAGAAGCTAACTGTGCATTAGATACAGCACCGGTTGCCCCGCCAACGGAAGATACACCAGAAGTAATAGCAACGTTAGAAGCAGAAGTAATTCTACCATATACGTCAACTGTAATAACTGGAATGTTTAATGTACTACCATATGTGGTAGCAGTAACACCAGATTGTGCATTAGCAGCAAGCAAGGTAGTTTGATTTGCACCTAAACCACTAACCCCTGTGCTTATTGGCAATCCAGTTGCATTGGTAAGAGTAGCTGATGAAGGCGTTCCGAGTGCTGGGGTTACCAAGGTTGGGCTAGTTGCAAATACTAACGCACCTGAGCCTGTTTCATCTGTAACAGCAGCTGCAAGATTAGAACTCGATGGAGTTGCCAAGAACGTTGCAACGTTTGCACCAAGACCGCTGACACCAGTACTGATTGGTAAACCAGTTGCATTAGTCAATACACCGGCTGAAGGTGTACCAATGTTAGGTGTTACCAATACTGGGTTATTACTTAGTACAACATTACCAGAACCGGTCTCATCAGTTACCACAAATGCAAAGTTAGCGCTTGTTGGAGTAGCCAAGAACGTTGCAACGTTTGCACCAAGACCGCTGACACCAGAACTAATAGGTAACCCAGTTGCGTTGGTTAGTGTAGCATAACTTGGTGTACCAATATTTGGTGTTGTAAGGACGGGGCTAGTAGCAAATACTAGCGAACCTGAACCGGTTTCATCAGAGATTAGAGTAGCAAGTTCGGCAGATGTTGTTGAAGCAAATTGTGATAGACCGTTAGCAGTTTCAGCAAGCCCTGTAACAGCGCCAGTTCTACCATTAACCGCTGTAACCTTAGCGGCCGTATAAGCAGTACCGATTTCTGTACCATTCCATACACCAGTAGTAATAGTTCCAACTGATGTAAGGTTAGAATTAACAACGGTTGGGCCAAGGCCAGTTCTGCTTAAAACTTGTCCGTTATTTGCTTTAATTACTTTATTAATAGCTAGATCTATATCCTGGCTAGAAGTAAATGATGTTGTGGCATGTACGTAGTTAAAGGTTGCATTAGCGCCTTCAATTGTGATACCGGCACCATCGGCGGCCAGGCTATTAGCAGCTCCTTTGGCAATTGTAATATTCTTATCTGCAACTTCAAGCGTTGTAGAAGACACAGTTGTTGTAGTACCTTGAACAAACAAATTACCAGCAATAACCATATTATTTAATATGTTAGTATTACCAGTAGCAGCACCAATGTTAACTGTAGTACCTGCTCCAGCAAAATTAACTGTAGTAGCATTGGTATTGATTATGTCAAAAGAACCGCTAGGTGTAGTTATTGATGTGTTAAATGTAGGGCTTTGATTAAATACTAAAAACCCGGTACCAGTTTCATCAGTAATTAATGCGCGTAAATTAGCACTTGTTGGTGTTTGACCTAAGAATGTAGCAACGTTAGCTCCTAAACCGCTGATACCAGTACTAACTGGTAATCCAGTTGCATTAGTTAATGTGACAGCAGATGGTGTTCCAAGGTTAGGAGTAACCATAACCGGTGAATTAGAGAACAGAATATTACCTGTTCCTGTTTCATCAGTTACTGCAGATGCAAGGTTAGCAGATGAGGGTGTTGCCAAGAATGTGGCAATGCCAGATCCTAAACCGCTAACACCTGTACTAATTGGCAAACCAGTTGCTGATGTCAATACAGCATATGAAGGTGTACCAATATTAGGCGTTAACAGAACCGGGCTTGATGAGAATACTAAAGAACCTGAACCTGTTTCATCGGTAATAGCAGATGCAAGATTTGCACTTGATGGGGTAGCTAAGAACGTTGCCACTCCAGTTCCTAAACCGCTGACGCCAGTACTAATTGGTAAACCAGTTACATTGGTCATTACCCCGGAAGCCGGTGTTCCAAGTGCTGGAGTTACCAATGTTGGTGAAGTAGCAAATACTAATGCACCAGATCCGGTTTCATCAGAAATAACACCAGCTAATTCAGCTGAAGTGGTAGCAGCAAATTGTGATAAGTTACCAGTAGTAGTGGCAATTGATGTAATTGCACCTGTTGAACCATTTACAGATGTAACACCAGCATTGGTAATAGTAGGTGTTGCACCTTCATTACCCAGACCGGAAATTGTAATACCAGTACCAGCAACCAAGTTACCGACATATGCACCAGTAGTATCTCTACCAAGTTCTACAGAATTAGGTTGAATACTTGCAGAGAAAGAACCACCATCGGCAGTACCAATTGTAAATGTATTACCAGAAGCACTGAACGTTGATACTCCGGCTACGTTAACGTTAGCGGCAGATGTAATTCGACCATAAGTATCAACTGTAAATACTGGTACCTTAGATGCACCACCGTATGTGTTAGCAGTAACACCAGAAACGCTTAATGCAACATTACCAGTTGCAGAACTGTATGTAATTGGACCACCGAAAGCGGCATCAATCGATGCTCTTGCTCTTGCAGTGGTGAAGTAAAGATTTGCGCCTTCTGCAACATTACCTGTTGTCAGAACGCCGGAGCTTGTAATACCAGATGCCAATTGTGCATTGGATACAGCACCTGTTGCACCACCAACCGATGTAACACCACCGGTAATTGTAATAACTCCGGTAGAATTATCATAAGAACCAGCACCTGCAACTGAAATCGCAGCTCTAGATCTTGCATTAGTAAAATAAAGGTTGGTACCTTCAGTTACTGTAGTTGTGGATAATGTTGTGGATTGTAGAGCCCAAGCAGAACCATTATACACCCATGTTTTTCCACCAAAGGAATAGGTATCATTAAGTGCTGGGCTTGATGGAAAATTTAAAGTTGGTCCTGACATTTTATTCCTTATTGGTTGGAAATTATCGTTATTCGTTTATTTATAGTAACAGAGACCGTTAAATCTCTATCCATTGATGACTTGTACCATCGTTTACAAAAAGATATGCTATTGCATTGCCAGCCTCAATCCACTTATCTCCAATATAAGGGTCAGCGGGAGCAGACAAAGATACGGTTACATTGGCAGCGTTTATCGATATTATACCGGTTGCGCTGTCATATGAACCTTTGCCGTTTACATTACCAGTTGCAATAGAGATTGAAGCTCGTGATCTCGCATTGGTAAAGTATAAATTGGTTAATTCAATTATATTAGCTGTTGTGAGTAGCCCTGAGGAGGTAATACCTGCAGCCAACTGTATGTTAGATACATTACCTGTAACTCCGGCTACTGTATAGTTTAAATCAACGTTTGCTGCTGCATACGCAAGGGTTGCAATTGTGGTTGCTGTATTAGCTTGATTATACGCAGATAAAGTATACGAAGCTAGTGAAAGAGGATAACCTCCAACAGTAGCGCCGTCATGAACTACGGCTACCTTTTTATCTAAATCGACAGTAATCTCACCGGATGCTCCTGTGAACAAACTGTGTGAGTAAGTATTACCGCGTCTAAATTGTGTTTGAATAGCCATTAAATAGAGCCGTAGTCTATTGGGGAAATAGCAGTTGAAATTGTAGCGTCATAAATGAAGCCGTAATCAAATTCAAAATTGTTATTATTACCCGATGCAGTAGAAGAAATAACTCCGTCTGCAATTGTTATATTTGTGCCGGCGGTAAAGGCCGCTCTTGCCCTAGCATTATTAAAATATAAGTTTGAACCTTCAATAACATTACTTGTAGTTCCTGCTCCAATAACTACAACATTACCATTACCGTCTTTAGAATAGATGATCTTATCGGTAAGGTTAACTACCGGTTCACCAACCAAAACATTAGCCGCAACTGGTACCGAACCAGCAGTAAATGACCGTTTAAGTTGAATATCTGTAGTTGGTCCGGCTGCCATTTTTATTCTTTATGACAACTCATCTACAAGACGTTGGAGTCTTCTAACTTCTTGTAACAAAGTTTCGTTTTGATCTTTAATAAATTTTGTGCTGTTGTTAATACTAGCTTCCACATTTGCAACTTGATTTTTAAGAGTCGTATTTTCTTGTAAAGCAGCGTTAAGTTTATTTTCCATATCTAGGTAATTATTTTTAATAATTTCTAAATCAGATGTACTTAAAGTTTGAGCAGGTAACTCTTCAACTTGCTTTTTATATCTATCTCTCTCATCATTAGCCATCTGCAATTGAGACTCAAGTACAATGATCTGAGCCTGAAAGGAATTTAATTTTTGATTTGTCTTATCAATAATTACATTAAAAAATTTACTCTGGTCTTCCATAT
>Ga0209296_1001076_pt1 | contig 21947 bp, 20 predicted proteins | sample S_130206_EF_Meta_FD_187319 | JGI IMG/M metagenome (GOLD analysis project Ga0209296, IMG submission 187319) | Freshwater microbial communities from Lake Simoncouche, Canada to study carbon cycling - S_130206_EF_MetaG (SPAdes) (version 2) | ecosystem: Environmental > Aquatic > Freshwater > Lake ...
CTATTGCTATTACGAATTGTTTAAATTTTGGTAATCCTGAAAAAAAAGAAATTATGGGTCAGTTTGTAGATAGCATCAATGGAATGAAAGAAGCTTGCGAAGCTTTGAACTACCCAGTGATATCTGGAAATGTGTCTTTGTATAATGAAACAAATGGCGTTGCTATTTACCCAACCCCAACGATTGGCGGAGTTGGTCTTTTAAAAAATATTAATAATATGATGACCTTTAATTTTAAAAATACAGAAAACATTATTGCCGTTATCGGAGAAACATCAGGTCACTTAAGTCAAAGCGCTTTAATTTATGATGTTGTAGGAGATAAAAAAGGTCCTCCTCCTCAAATTAATTTAAAAGCAGAAAAGAAAAATGGTCTTTTTGTTAGCGATCTAATCAAAGGCAAATTAGTTAATGCAGTTCATGATATTTCTCACGGCGGAATAATCGTTACATTGGCTGAAATGTGTATGGCCTCTAATATTGGTGCAAAAATTAAAGTTACAGGATCAAATATAGATAAAATTAAATATTTATTTTCAGAAGATCAGGCTAGATATTTAATTGAAATTAGTAAGAAAAATTTAGAAAAAATAAAAAAAATTGCAAACACTAAAAATATTAAAATAGATATTATTGGTAAAACTCAAAGTGAGATATTTGAAGTAGAAAATGATTTAAAAATTAGCGTTAAAGAATTAAAGATGAAAAATGAAAGCTGGTTTAAAAATTATAACAAAAATTAACTATGGCTATAAAACAAGAAGAAATTTACAATTTACTTAAAGAGGGCTTTCCAGATGCAGATATTGAAATAAATGATCTGGCTGGTGATGATAATCATTATGCTGCTAAAATTAAATCTTCAAAATTTAAAGGCAAGACTAGAGTTCAGCAGCATCAAATGGTATATGCTTCCCTTAAAGGAAAAATGGGAAACGAATTGCACGCATTAGCACTAACAACAGAAGAAAAATAATATGACAAATATTAATGAAAAAATAAAAGATATTATAAATAAAAACGATGTAGTTTTATTTATGAAGGGTACTCCTGAAATGCCTCAATGCGGATTTTCAATGACAGTTTGTAATATTTTAAAAGAACTAAAAGTAAAATTTAGTGGAGTTAATGTTTTGGCTGATCCTGAGATAAGACAGGGAATTAAAGATTTTAGTAACTGGCCAACTGTTCCTCAGCTTTATGTTAAAGGAGAATTTATTGGTGGCTGCGATATTGCTAAAGAAATGTACGAAAAAGGCGAATTACAAAAAATTCTTAAATAAAAAATTATCTAGAATAATATTCAACAACTAACTTAGGTTCCATTTGTACCGGATATGGGATCTGATCGTATTTTGGAACTTTATTAAATTTCGCTGTCATTTTTTTATGATCAGCAACAATATATTCTGGGACTTCTCTCTCTTTACTTTGTGTTGCTCCAATAATTGGTATTGATTGTTTGAATGAATCTTTAATTTCTATTTCATCATTTTCAGAAACTAAGTAACTAGAAATATTTACTTTTCTTCCATTCACTTTGACTTTTCCATGATTAATTATTTGTCTTGCAGCAAAAACAGTGATTGCAAATTTTGCTCTATAAATAACTGCGTCTAATCTTCTTTCTAATAAACCAACTAAATTTTCTCCCGTATCACCTTTTTTCTTATAAGCTTTTCTAAAAAGATTTCTAAATTGTCTTTCGCTCATATTGCCGTAATAACTTTTTAATTTTTGTTTAGCCTGTAATTGAATATTATAATCTGAAGGTTTTCCTTTGCTTCTTTGTCCGTGTTGTCCTGGACGATATGCTCTAGTGTTGAAAGGACTTTTTGGTCTTCCCCAAAGATTTACACCAAGTCGTCTATCAACTTTATGAGTAGAATTTATTCTTTTTGTCATATTTTAAAGTGCCCTGTTATAATAACCCCCATTCTTTTAGTCAATGTTACTCTCATTCTTTATATTTAATTAAAGAACTAATAACGCCTGATAAAGTTCTGATTTCCTGCGTAGAAAGTGAACTTCGATGAAAAATATTTTTAACACTTCTAATCATTTGTTGCTTTTTTTCCTCTGGCTTCAAAAAACCTACCTTATCTAAATGAGATATTAAAAAATCTAAAAAAGCATTAACTTCTTTCTTCTTCGCATCCTCACTTCTATATAAATTCTTAACGATAGGTTCAAATTTTTTTGAAGCAATAAATAATTCAAAGGCAAAAACGGTTACCGCATGTGATAAATTTAATGACTTAAACTTATTGCTTGTTGGAATGTTAACCAAATAATTTGCATTAATAAGATCGTCATTACTTAAGCCTGACGCCTCTGGCCCAAAAAAAATTCCAATTTTTTTATTAAGAGAACTTTGTTTTTTTATAATCTTAACAGCGTCATTCAAATCTATAATTTTTTTATTAACTGATCTACTTCTTGATGTGGTTGCAAAAACATAATTTAAATCTGAAACTGCTTGATCATTGTTTAAAAATACTTTTGCTTTATGAACAATATCTTTAGCATCTACTGCCGTGTATGTTGCCCTTTTATTTGGCCAACTATCTCGTGGGGAGACTAATCTCAAATTTTCAAAATTAAAATTTTTTAATGATCTTGCTGCAGCTCCTATATTCTCTCCAAGTTGAGGTCTAACTAAAATAAAATTAATATTTTTAAATAACATTACAAGTTTGCAGGCGCTTTATCTTTATATAACTTGTAATCAATACTATCTATTAACGCTCTAAATGATGCTTCAATTATGTTGGGGGAAACTCCAATGGTAAACCAAACGTCGCCTGTATTGTCGGTGCTTTCAATCGACACTCGGGTAATCGCATTGGTTCCAGTATTTAAAATTCTAACTTTATAATCGACTAATCTTAAATCTTTTAAATACTCACTATATTTACCAATATTATTTACATTAGATCTAATCGCATTATCAATTGCGTTAACCGGTCCGTTACCTGATCCTTCGCAAATAATATCTTTTTTATCAACCTGTAAAACAACTGTTGCATAAGAGTTCACAACGTCGTTGTCGTTACTTTTGCTAACTTTAACTTCATATTTTTTAATATTTAAATAATTAGGCACTTCTCCTAATAATCTTCGTGTTAACAATTCAAATGAAGCATCAGCCCCATCATAAGCGTATCCGATAAATTCTCTATCTTTAACCTGTTCTAATAATTTTTGAACTTTTGGATCATCTTTGTTAATTTTAATATTTAATTTTTCTAATCTTGATAAAATATTTGATCTTCCAGATTGATCGGAGACAACAATATTTCTTTTATTACCTATAGATTCAGGAACAATATGCTCATATGTTTTTGGATTTTTTTCAACAGCAGACACATGAAGTCCACCCTTATGTGAAAAGGCCGAAGCCCCAACATAAGCAGCATGATTATTAGGTTTTCTATTTAATATTTCATCTAGCAATCTAGAACATTCAGTTAAATATTTAATTTTTGTTTCTTCTACTGAAATATCAAATCTATCTCTAAAATATTTTTTAAATAATAAAGTTGGAATAATGGACACAATATTTGCATTGCCACATCTTTCACCTAAACCATTAAGAGTTCCTTGCACTTGTCTTGCTCCAGATCTAATAGCGGCTAATGTATTTGCCACTGCATTTTCAGTATCATTATGAGTGTGAATACCTAAATTTTTTCCAGGGATAACTTTTGCTACATCATTTACAATTTCTTCAATTTCAAATGGCAAAGTTCCACCATTAGTATCACATAAAACAATCCATCTTGCTCCATTATCATAAGCTGAACGAATACATTTTAATGCATAGTCTTTATTATTTTTATAACCATCAAAAAAATGTTCGGCGTCAAACATGTACTCTCTGTTATTTTTTACAAAATGTTTTGTAGTATCAATGATATTTTCTAAATTATCTTCTTTTGAAATTCCCAAAGCTACATCTACGTGAAAGTCCCATGTTTTTCCTACAATACAAACAGACTTAGTATTAGAATTTAAAATAGCAGAAAGACCTGGATCATTTTCAACACTTCTGCCAGATTTTTTTGTCATACCAAAAGCCACTAAAGTTGAATTTGATAATTTTGGAGGCTTGTTAAAAAAATTTGTGTCCGTTGGGTTAGCTCCTGGCCAGCCTGCTTCAATATAATCAACTCCTAATTTAGACAATGCAGTGGCAATACGATTTTTTTCATCTATAGAGAAATCAACTCCTTGAGTTTGTGCTCCATCTCTTAAAGTAGTGTCGAATATATAAATTTTTTCTTTACTCATTATTTATGTTTCCAATGTGTTTTATTGTTAAGATCTTCAATTAAAATTCCATTCTTCTCAAGGTCCAATCTAATTTTATCAGCTTTTTTAAAATCTTTATCTTTTCTAGCGAGATTTCTTTGTTCTATTAGATTTTCAATCTCACTAATATCAAGATTTGATTTTTTTCTTAAACTATTAAATTGCTCTTCATTTTGCTCAAATAAACCAAGAAATTTTAGAGCAGAATTTAAATTTTTTTTAGCAACGACATCACCAGTTTTTGCTTTGTTATAAAGACTATGAATGTTCGTTATAAATTTTGGTGTATTTAAATCATCTAATAAAATATTAAAAAGTTCATCGTTAATTTCATCTTCATTAGGTGAATAAAGGCTATACCAATTTTCCAATATTTTTTTATTTGTTTCTAAAATTTTTATATTCCAATCTAAAGGCTGTCTATAATGAGTGCCTAAAATAGATAATCTAACAATTTGACCATTAAAATTATTTTTTAAATTATTAATAGTTACAAAATTACCATCTGATTTTGACATTTTTTTTCCATCAACAGTTACATAACCATTATGCATCCAATACTTTGCAAAAATACTGGAATCATTTGCGCAAATTGATTGAGCTATCTCATTTTCATGATGAGGAAAAATAAGATCTAATCCACCACAATGTAGATCAAATTCTTTGCCTAAATACTTTTCTGACATTACGGAACATTCTATATGCCAACCAGGACGACCATTTCCCCAGGGTGATTCCCAAAAGGGTTCTTTATCTTTCGAAGGCTTCCATAATACAAAATCTAACGGGTTATTTTTTAATTCTGAAATTTCCACTCTTGATCCAGAAATTAAATCTTTTGGATTCTTATTAGATAATTTTCCGTAATCTTTAAATTTATTTACATTAAAATAAACATTGCCATCTTTAATATACGCAAATTTTTTAGCTAATAAATTTTCAATCATTTGAATCATACCTTTTATATTTTCAGTAGCTTTCGGTTGATTATTTGGAATTAAACAATTTAAATATTTACAATCCGATAAAAAAATTTCTGTGACATTTTTTGTAAGTTCCCTAATATCAATTTTTAACTCATTAGCTCTTTGAATAATTTTGTCATCAATATCAGTAATATTTCTAACGTAATTAACTTTATTTTTTCCAAAATTTTTTATTAAAATTCTATATACAAGATCAAAAATAATTAATGGTCTAGCATTGCCAATATGTGGCTCATCATAAACTGTTGGACCGCAGACATACATTCCAACTGAATTTTTATTTAAAGGAATAAATTCTTCTTTTTCTCTGCTTAAAGTATTGTAAATTTTCAAACTATTCATTGTTATTAAATTTACAAATTGGAATTAAATTCATTTTATGAAGATTTCTTTTTCTAATTTTTAAATATTTTTCATAATTTTTGTCCTTTGGATTAAGCATAGCTTTCTCTAAATCATCATAGGACATTCCTAGTTGACGTTCATCAGTTCTTCCATCAGCCCACAGTCCATCCGTAGGAGCTGCATTAATAATGGCTTCTAATATTTTAAGTTCTTTACCCATCTCCCATACTTGAGATTTTAAACAATCTGCAATTGGAGAAATATCAACACCTCCATCTCCATATTTTGTAAAAAAACCAACTCCAAAATCTTCTATTTTATTCCCAGTCCCAACAACAATTCCATTATTTGCACCCGCAACCTGATAAAGAGTGGTCATACGCAATCTTGCTCTAGCGTTAGCGAAAGCAAGTTCATTATTAAATTGTCCTAATGTTTTTTCAAAACTATTAAAAACTTCATCTAAATTAATAATAACTTCATCAACATTAGAAAATTTATTCGTTAACCATTTCAAATGTGCTCTGCTTAAATCGTCTTGAAATTTCAGTTGTCTAATTGGCATAGATAATGCTTTTACCTTTATCTCAGTCATTGCAGAAATAGTGCTTACAACTGCTGAATCAATGCCTCCTGAAACCCCAACTACTAAGCAGTCGGGTTTTTTTTCCATTGAATTACAATAGGTTTTAATCCAGTTTTTTATAAATTGAACTCTATCTGCCGCTGTCATCATAATATTTTTACTTTTTTTTAAGTTTGAAGCAAAAAAATTATTAAAAAATAATTTTTAAGAAGCTTTTCTAATGGAATTTATTGAGTATTTTGAATTTTTCTTAATTTCTTCAGAAATAAGGAAGGCTAACTCAATAGCTTGATTTGCATTTAACCTAGGATCACAATGTGTGTGGTATCTACTTGATAAATCTTTATCAGTAATATTTTGTGCGCCCCCAATACATTCTGTGACATTTTTTCCTGTCATCTCAATATGAAGTCCTCCAGCGTAAGTTCCCTCTCCTTGATGAACATCGAAAAAACTTTTAACTTCAGAAATTATGTCCTTGAATGGTCTAGTTTTAAATCCAGTAGTAGATTTGATAGTATTGCCGTGCATAGGGTCGCACGACCAGATTACTTTTTTATTTGTTTTTTTAACCGCTTGAATAAGCTTTGGTAAAAATTTTTCAACTTTATCATGACCAAATCTAGCTATTAAAGTTATTCTTCCAGCTTCGTCCTCTGGATTTAAAACTTCAATTAACTTGATTAATTCTTTTGGATCTAAACTAGGTCCACACTTAATTCCTATTGGATTCTTAATTCCTCTACAAAACTCCACATGAGCGCCATCTATTTGTCTTGTACGATCTCCAATCCATAAAAAGTGCGCTGAAGTATCGTGATGTTCTCCTGTCGTTGAATCTACTCGTGTCATTGCTTCTTCGTAAGGAAGATGCAAAGCCTCGTGGCTCGTGTAAAAATTAACAGTTCTTAATCTTCGATTTTGCTCAATAGTTATTCCACAAGCATGCATAAAATTTAAAGCTTCCATAACTTTATTTTGAATCTCTTTAAATTTTTTATCTGCACTCTTATTTACAAAGTCCATATTCCATAGGTGAACTTTACTTAAATCGGCAAAACCCCCTTGAGAAAATGCTCTTAATAAATTCAATGTTGATGCAGATTGTGAATAAGATTTTAACAGTCTGGTAGGATCTGGTCTTCTTGACTGCTCATCAAATTTCATACCGTTAATATTATCTCCTAAATAACTAGGAAGCTCTTTTCCATCTACAACTTCTGTGGAAGAACTTCTTGGTTTAGAGAATTGACCTGCAACTCTCCCAATTTTTACTATTGGTAAATGTGATGAAACAGTAAGTATTAAAGAAACCTGTAAAATAACTTTAAATAAATCTCTAATATTGTCTGGATGAAATTCTTCAAAACTCTCAGCGCAATCTCCACCTTGAAATAAAAAAGCTTTTCCTTCGCTCACTTCTCCTAACATATGTTTAAGTGTGCGTGTCTCTCCTGCAAAAACAAGTGGAGGAAATTTAGAAATTTCTTTCAAAACTTCGTTTAATTTACCTTCGTTGTCATAAACAGGTAAATGCTTTGCAGTTTTTGCTCTCCAAGAATTTGGTTTCCAATTTTTCATATTCAACCTACAGTATATATAGAGAGAGTTCTAAGCCTACAAGAATAAATTATTCAACTGTAACGGATTTGGCTAAATTTCTTGGCTTATCTATGTCGTGACCTTTTTTTAAAGCAACATAATACGCGAGCAACTGTAAAGGAATATTGCTTAAAAAAGGAGAAAGAAATTTATGAATTTTTGGAATTCTAATTTCTGACCAAATATTTTCACTAGTCGCAACCTCTTCCGCATGATCTGAAATTAATAAAATTTTTCCACCTCGAGCAATAACTTCCTGCATATTGGAAATTGTTTTTTCATAAAATCTATCTTTAGGGGCAATAACGATAACCGGCATCCCATTTTCAACTAAAGCTAAAGGACCATGCTTCATTTCTCCAGCTGGATAACCTTCTGCGTGTAGGTAAGTAAGTTCTTTAAATTTAAGAGCGCCTTCTAATGCTATTGGATAAGAGAGTCCCCTGCCCAAAAACATTGAACCTTTAATGTCTATAAAATCTACTGCTAACTCTTCAATTATTTTTTTATTATTTAAAATTAATGTAATATTAGAATGAATATTTTCCAAATCTTTAATAATATTCAGGTACTCGTGTTCTTTTATTTCATTCCTAATTCTTGCAATTTTTAAAATGAATAATAAAAGAACTAAAATCTGTCCTGTGAAAGCTTTTGTTGAGGCAACACCAACCTCTGGTCCGACATGAATTGGTAATACCAAATCTGATAATCTTGATAATGAACTTTCAGTAACATTTACAATTGCGCAGGTTTTTGCTCCTTTTTTTTTACAAAAATCTAATGCTGCAATCGTATCTGCGGTTTCTCCTGATTGAGAAACAAAAATATAAAGTTCATTTTCTTTTATTTTATTATTTCTGTATCTAAATTCTGACGCAACATCTACGCTCACATCTAGATTAGTTAACTCTTCAAACCAATACTTCCCAACTATACAAGCATGATATGCTGTGCCACACGCTATTAGGTTAACTTTTGTAATTTTTTTGGGGTCAACTGGAAAGTTAACTATATTGATCTCTTTTCTTATCTTATCTAGATATTCGTTAATACATTTTTTTATAACATCTGGTTGTTCAGAAATTTCTTTGGACATAAAATCTTTAAAATTTCCTTTGCTATAACTTCCCTCTTCATTAGCTAATTTATGTATTTTTTTTTCAATTTTTTTCTTATTTTTATCAAAGAATTCAATTTTATCTTTGGTTAATACGCATACATCTCCATCATCAAGATAAGAAACTTCTTTTGTCATAGAGTTTAAAGCATAAGAATCTGACCCTATATATTTTTCTTTATCTGAGTAGCCAACAGCAAGAGGACTCCCCCTTCTAGCTCCAACAATTAAATTATTAAATTTTTTAAAAATAATACCTAATGCAAAACTTCCCTCTAATTTTTTTAAAGTTTCAAATACAGAGTCTAAATAATTCATCTTTTTTAAATTCTCTGTAATAAGATGAGTTACAACCTCAGTATCTGTTTGAGATTTAAAAATATGGCCTTTTTCTATTAGTTCTTTTTTAATAATTGCAGAATTTTCAATAATTCCATTGTGCACAACCGACACATCTTCTGAAGAATGTGGATGAGCATTAGCTTGATTTGGAACTCCGTGAGTAGCCCAACGAACATGACCAATTCCAATATTTCCAGACAATGAAGTTTTTTTAATTAATTTTTCTAAATCTGAAACTTTACCTGCGCACTTATTTTCTACTATTTCTCCATTATAAATTGTTGAAATTCCAGCAGAGTCATAACCTCGATATTCAAGTTTTTTTAAGGATTCTAAAATTTCTTTAGAAATATCTTTATAACTGGCAATACCAATAATACCGCACATAAATTATTTTTATTTTTTTCTTTTTTTAAATTCTCTTTGAGAAACTCTACTTAAAGCAAGAGCGTTGTCTTTTACATCTTTGGTAATAGTGGATCCTGCTCCGATCACTGTATTTTTTCCAATTTTTACTGGAGCAACTAAAGAACTATTTGACCCTATAAAAGCATTATCTAAAATTTTAGTCTTATATTTATTTTTACCATCATAATTGCAAGTAATTGTTCCTGCACCAACATTAACATTTTTTCCTAACACTGAATCTCCAATATAACTTAAATGATTAACTTTAGAATTTTTTCCAACTCTAGATTTTTTGATTTCAACAAAATTTCCAATTTTAGAATTATCCTCTAAAACTGTGTCTGGTCTTAATCTTGCAAATGGTCCAATAGTTACATTGTTTCCAATTTTTGTTTTCTCTATATATGAAAAACTTAAAATTTTAACATTATTTCCGATTTTAACACCTTTGCCAATGACAACATAGGGTTCGATTAAAACATTTTTTCCAAATTTGGTGTCTGATGATAAATAAATTGAGTCAGAAGAAATTAATTTAACTCCTTTTTTAATTGCTTCTTTTTTAATTTTATTTTGTAATAATTTTTCAGATTCAATCATAATGAAATTTATAAATAACTTTAATTCAAATTTATGATTTATTGCTATTTGAACAATGTTACTATAGTAATGATTTTAATAATTTAACTCACAAATTATTTCTTTTAACTACTAATTTTCTTCAATTAATTTATGAGCAAAGCAATAGTTTTTGATCTGGACGGAACCCTTGTAGATTCCGCTCCTGATTTAATGGATGCTCATAATTATGTAATGCAAAAATTTGGTTATCACCAAAAACCACTTACAGATATACGTCATTTGGCCGGCAGAGGTGCTGCTAATATGATTTTAAGTTCTTTGAAAGAAGAAGAAAAAAAATTCGATCAGAATATTCATAAAAAAATGACTGAGGAATTTATTAATTATTATAGAGAAAATATTTCAAAAAAATCACAAATTATTAAAGGAGTTAATGAGTTTCTTGCTTGGGGAAAATCTCAAAAAATTAATTTTGCTATTTGCACAAATAAAATGGAATCTTTGGCCAAGAAACTTCTTAAAGAAATTAATCTTATTGAATATTTTGATTACATTGCAGGAGCTGATACTTTTGAATATAGAAAACCAGATCCTAGACATTTAACAAATATATTGGAAATTTTAGATGTTAAAAAAGAAGATAGTATTATGGTTGGTGATAGCGAAACCGATGCTGAAACTGCAAGAATAGCGAAAGTGAATTTTATTCTGGTAAAAGGTGGTTATACTGAAAAAGATCAAAATAGTATTTATCATAATCATTTTATTAATGACTTTACTGAAATGAATGGAATATTATCTAAAATGAAATTTTTAAATTAATTATGTATTTTGTTAAAAAAAAACCTGAAGAAAAAAGAGCTGACTTACAAAAGAAATTAAAAACAGGAAAACTTATTCGCTTTCCAGGAGCATACAATCCCTTAGTTGCAAAATTAATTGAAGAAATTGGCTATGAGGGGGTTTATATTTCAGGCGCTGTTATGGCTAATGATTTAGGAATTCCTGATATTGGACTTACAACTTTAACTGAAGTTTCTTATAGAGCTGAACAAATCGCAAGAGTTACAAATCTACCTTCAATTGTTGATGCTGACACTGGATTTGGCGAACCTATGAATTGTGCGCGCACAATTGAAACGTTTGAGAATTTTGGAGTTTCTGGCTGTCACATTGAGGATCAGGTTAATCCGAAAAGATGTGGGCACTTAGATAATAAAGATGTTGTTAGCGTAAGTGAGATGGTTAAAAAAATTAAATCAGCAGTCAAAGCTAGAAAAGATAAAAACTTTTTAATTATAGCAAGAACTGATGCTAACGCTGTTGAAGGTTTAGACAAAACAATTTCAAGAGTAAAAGCTTATGTTGATGCTGGAGCAGATATGATTTTTCCTGAAGCGTTAAAGGATGAAAAAGAATTTGAAAAAATGAGAAAAGCTACAAAAGCTTATTTGCTTGCTAATATGACTGAATTTGGAAAATCAAAATTACTTTCTACTAAAGAGCTTAATAACCTTGGTTATAATTTAGTTATTTACCCAGTAACAACACAAAGATTAGCATTAAAAAATGTTGAGGACGGATTGAGGCAGATATTCAAGGATGGACACCAAAATAATGTAATTGATAAAATGCAGACTAGAAAAAGATTATATGAATTAGTTGATTACGAAAAATATAGTGAATTTGATAGTTCTATTTTTAAATTTTCTAAAAAAGGACATGAATAAAGATGGCTGAAGTTGAAATTAAGAAAGGATTAGTTGGCGTTATCGCTGATGAAACTAAAGTTTCAGAGGTAATGCCAGATATCAACTCTTTAACCTACAGAGGTTATGCTGTTCAAGATCTAGCTGAAGCGTGTGTGTTTGAGGAAGTTGCTTACTTATTGTTAAATGGAGAACTTCCAAATAAATCGCAACTAGCTAAATTTCAAGAGGAAGAAAGAAGCAATAGAGAAATTAGTTCTAATTTAAAAAAAGTTATTCAAAACTATCCTAAAAATGCACATCCAATGGATACTACCAGAACTTCTGTTAGTCATTTAGGTTTGGAAGACTCTGAAACGGCCACAAACACTATTGAAGCTAATTATAAGAAGTTTATAAAAATCTTTGCAAAAACTCCAACAGCTGTTGCTGCAAACTTTAGAACAAGAAAAGGATTGGACATTATAGATCCAAAAAAAGACTTAAGTTTTAGTGAAAACTTTTTTCATATGTGTTTTGGAAAAGTTCCAAGCAAAGATGTGGTTAAAGCATTTGATGTGTCTTTAATTTTATACGCTGAACATAGTTTTAACGCTTCAACTTTTACTTCACGAGTTATAACAAGCACTCTTGCTGACATTCATAGTGCAATCGTTGGAGGAATTAGCGCCTTAAAAGGCCCATTGCATGGCGGTGCGAATGAAGTTGTAATGGAAATGTTCTTTGACATTAAAGAACCCGAAAACGCTGAAAAATATATTTTAAATAAAATTAAAAATAAGGATTTAATTATCGGGTTTGGTCATCGTGTTTATAAAAAAGGAGATTCTAGGGTTCCTACAATGACTAAATATTATTACAAAACAGCTGATTTCTATAAAAATGAAAAATTTCCTAAAATTTCTAAAATATTAGAAGAAACAATGATTAAAGAAAAAAATATATTTCCAAATTTAGATTTTCCATCCGGTCCTACTTATTACTTAATGGGATTTGATGTTGATTTTTTTACTCCAATTTTTGTAATTGCAAGAATTACTGGATGGTCTGCTCACGTAAATGAACAATTAAAAGACAATAGATTGATTAGGCCACTTTCAAAATACACAGGATCAGTTCACAGAAAAGTTCAACCGATAGATAAAAGATAATTCTAAATTATTTGGTAAATTCAAAGGCTTCAACCCATGAACCTTTTGTAGAAGCTTTAGAATATTCTGTCGCTCTGCCTTCAAAGAAATTCATGTGCTCAACACCATTTAACATATCATCTAACCAAGTTAATGGATTCTCTTTAACTTCATAAATCTCTTTTAAACGTAATTGAGAAAGTCTACGATTTGCAATCCATCTAATATAATCTTTAACTTGCTGAGCTGTTAATCCTTCAATATCACCCATTTCAAAAGCTAAATCGATAAAAGCATCTTCATGGTGAACGATTGTTCTGCAGGCGTCATAAATTTCTTTTTTTAAACTCTCATCTAATAGTCCTGGGTTTTCATCACAAAAAGTATTAAAAATTTTGATCATTGAATTGCAATGAAGAGTCTCGTCTCTTACAGACCAAGTAACAATTTGGCCCATACCTTTCATTTTATTAAATCTAGGAAAATTAAGTAAAATTGCAAAACTTGCAAACAACTGAAGGCCTTCTGTGAAGGCGCTAAATACCGCTACTGTTTTAGCAATTTCACGTTTGTTATTTGTGTTAAAATTTTTCATGTAGTCATACTTATCTTTCATTTCTTTATATTTTAGAAATGCTGAGTATTCAGAATCTGGCATTCCGATTGTGTCTAATAAATGAGAGTAAGCAGCGATGTGAATTGTTTCCATTGCTGAAAACGCAGTCATCATCATTAAAACTTCGGTTGGCTTAAATACGCTCGTATAATGTCTAAGATAACAATTATTTACTTCAACATCCGCTTGAGTAAAAAATCTAAAAATTTGAGTAAGTAAATTCTTTTCTCCTTGTGTTAATTTTTTTTGCCAATCTCTAATGTCTTCAGATAACGGCACTTCTTCTGGTAACCAATGAATTCTTTGTTGAGTTAACCAAGCATCGTAGCACCATGGATATCTAAAAGGTTTGTAAACAGGATTGTCTTTTAATAATCCTTGTGTGTCGCAATAATTTTTATCAATAATTTTTTCTTGAACTTTAACTGCTACTGACATGACAAACATTCCTCGTAATTTTTAGGTTCTTCATTCTGTGTTTTTTCTGCTGGACTTGCAACAAAACTTTTACTTATAACTTCTGCCCTCTGTATAGATTTCGATCTACAGTAGTAAAGGCTCTTTAATCCTTTTTTCCAAGACTGAAAGTGGATTTGATGCAAATCTTTTTTATGAACATCTGCTGGAAGAAATATATTTAATGATTGAGCTTGCGAAATGTAAGGAGTTCTATCTGCTGAAAGATCAATTAACCAACGTTGATCAAGTTCAAACGCAGTTTTAAATACATCTTTTTCTTCTTGAGTTAAAAAATCTAAATGCTGAACAGATCCTTGGGTTGTAGTAATCGAAGACCAAGTCTCGTTATTATTTTTCCCGTATTTATTAAGAACTTCTTCTAAAAATTTATTTCTAACGTTGAAAGAACCTGACAATGTTTTGTGGGTGTAACTATTTCCAGCGATAGGTTCAATTCCAGGTGATGAACCGCCACAAATAATAGAAATAGAAGCTGTTGGAGCTATCGCAGTTTTATTAGAAAATCTCTCCATAATTCCATAATCTTTAGCATCAGGACATGGTCCTCTTTCTTCGGCAAGTTTTTTTGAAGCTTTATTAACTTCTTGATCGATATATTTAAATATTTTTGTATTCCAAACCTTTGCCATTACAGATTCAAAAGGAATTAAATTTTTTTGTAGGAACGAATGAAATCCCATAACACCAAGACCAACGCTTCTTTCGCGGTGCGCAGAATATTTTGCATCTTTAAAAGAATCTGGAGCTTTTTCTATAAACTCACTTAAAATATTATCTAAAAATCTCATAATATCTTCAACGAAATTTTTATCATCCTTCCACTCATCATACGTTTCTAAATTTATTGAAGATAAACAACAAACTGCTGTTCTGTCTTTTCCATTTTTATCAATACCTGTCGGCAGAGTAATTTCGGAACATAAGTTTGAAGTTTTAACAGTTAAACCTGCAAGTTTATGATGTTGCGGGATCATTCTGTTAACAGTATCTATAAAAATAATATACGGCTCACCCGTTTCAACACGTGCAGTTAAAAGTCTAATCCATAAATTTCTTGCAGAAATTGTTGCTTGAACAGCTCCATCATAAGGACTCTTAAGTGCCCACTGCTCATCTAGCTCAACAGCTCTCATAAATGCATCGGTCACTAGAACGCCATGGTGAAGATTTAATGCTTTTCTATTTGGATCTCCTCCTGTTGGTCTTCTCATTTCAATAAATTCTTCAATCTCGGGATGGTCAATTTGTAAATAACAAGCAGCGGATCCTCTACGTAAAGATCCTTGGCTAATAGCTAACGTTAAAGAATCCATCACTTTAATGAATGGAATAATTCCAGAAGTTTTTCCAACTCTTCCAATTTTTTCTCCGATAGATCTTAGATTTCCCCAATAACTTCCTATGCCGCCACCTCTTGCTGCAAGCCATACGTTTTCAGACCAAAGATCTAAAATTCCATCTAAGCTATCGTTAGCTTCATTTAAGAAGCAAGATATTGGCAGTCCCCTGTCAGTTCCAGCGTTTGATAAAACTGGTGTCGCTGGCATAAACCAAAGGTTGCTAATGTAGTTATAAATTCTTTGTGCATGTAGATTGTTATCTGAATAATTTGCTGCGACCCTTGCGAATAAATCTTGATATGATTCTCCCTCAGCTAAATATCTATCGTCTAAAGTTGCTTTACCAAAATTTGTTAATTTTGAATCTTTAGAACGATCAATTTTTATTGTGATCCCTTTTTCGTTTTGAAATAATTCTGTTTCTTTGGTTAGAGAAAAAAGATCTGGTTTTTTTAGATCCTGAACATTAGATTTTGGAGTTGATGTTGGAATGTCGATTCCTTTGTCCAAAACGAGATTCTTGATGGCTAAAGCCAAATTGTCTTGCATAACTCTATATTTTATTAGATTTTTATGGTAAAACAACTACATGTTGTGTTACAAAATCATGAATATACCATTAATAAGTACAGTTCAATAGAACATTAATAGAACACTGCAAAAAAGTCAATTAAAAAAATTTAATTTTGATAAACCATTAAAAAATAACAACTAATTTTTTTAATGAATTCTAAAGATATTAACATAAACAAAAACGGTTTCAGAGAATACGACGCCAGATGGTTGTATCCAAAAGATATTAATCTTGAGGGAATTAAAAATTTAGGAATCGGACTTGGGACTCAAATCACAAATAGAACTAAAAAAAATCCAAGAGTCATTGTTGGGCACGATTATCGCTCTTATAGTGAAGAAATAAAAAAATCACTAAGCGAAGGTTTAATGTTAGCAGGCTGCCAAGTTGAGGATGTGGGCCTATCTCTTTCGCCTATGGTTTATTTTGCTCAATTTGAACTAAATGCCGATGGTGTTGCTATGGTTACAGCAAGTCATAATGAAAATGGTTGGACTGGAGTTAAAATGGGAATTGAAAAAGGATTAACTCATGCTCCTGAAGAAATGAATGAACTTAAAGATATTGTGCTAAATCAAAAATTTAAATTTGATAAAGGATCTTATAAAGAAATCAAAGGATTTAAAGAGATATATATTAATAATTTAATATCTAAAAATAAAATACAAAAAAAAATTAAAGCTGTTGTTGCCTGTGGAAATGGAACTGCTGGAGTATTCGCTCCTCAAATCTTAAGAGGAATTGGGTGTGAAGTTGTAGAATTAGACTGTAATTTAGATTTTACTTTTCCAAAATACAATCCAAATCCTGAAGATTTAGAAATGCTACATGCAATTGCTAAAGCCGTTAAAGATAACAATGCAGATGTTGGTTTTGGATTTGATGGAGATGGAGATAGAGTTGGAGTGATAGATAATAAGGGAGAAGAAATATTCTCTGATAAAATTGGACTTTTAATAGCTCGAAACCTTGCGCCAAAATATAAAGGATCTAAGTTTATTGTGGATGTTAAGTCTACCGGTTTATTTGCTAAAGATAAAATTCTAAAAGAAAATAATTGTGAAACTATCTATTGGAAAACTGGCCACTCCCATATTAAAAGAAAAGTGAATCAAATTAAAGCGCTTGCTGGATTTGAAAAGAGCGGTCACTTCTTTTTTAACAAACCACTTGGATATGGTTATGATGATGGTATCAATTCTGCCCTTCAGGTTTGTCATTTACTTAATGATCAAAATAAAAAGATGAATGAAATAATTAATGATCTTCCTAAAACTTATCAAACTCCTACTATGGCTCCATTCTGTAAAGATGAAGAAAAATATCAAGTAGTTGAGAATTTAATTAAACAAGTAGAAGAATTAAAAGTTAAAAATACTAAAATAGATAACCAGGTTATTACTGATATTCTAACAATTAATGGTGTACGTTTTTCATTAGAAGATGGATCATGGGGGTTAATAAGAGCCTCATCTAATAAACCTTCTTTAGTGGTGGTAACTGAAAGCCCAACCTCAGATGAACGTAAGAAAAAGATCTTTGATTTTATAGATAATTTACTTCAAAAGACTGGAAAAATTGGCGAATACGATCAAAAAATCTAGTTTCCTTTAGTCCAATATCCATAAACACAACGAGTACCATTTCTAGAACAATCAAAAACATCGTGAAGAACTCCATTAATAACAACTGTTAAATGTTTAGAACACGATACAATTAATGTGCCCATAGGCAGCTCTTCTTTTTTTAAATGAACCTTGCAACCTTGTCCTACAAACATAGTGGGTGTCCACTTCCAGCCTAATTTTTCCAAATATTTATTTAATACTGCTCTATGAGTTCCAGTTCTAGGACTATCGTGTCTTTGCTTTAAACTTCTGGCTAATTTTGTTCTTGAAGTATTTCTAAATTCTTGATTGGCTTTGAATAAATCATCATAAACTTTTTGATAAGGCATTCCTGTTGCAATTGCGATAGATCTCACTACACAGTCACCAGCTTGGCCCTTAAAACCTGCGGCTGCTCTGCCGCCATCATTAACTTTTAATTCTAAATTACTACTTGAAAATAGTCTTTTAAAAAAAAGCATAATAAATTTATTAGAAATAAAAAATAAAAATTAATTTTTTTCAACTACATTAACTGAATTATGTTTTACCATATCAAGCATATAATTCACTTTATTTACGTCGGCATCGCGGACCAACATATTATTACTTAAGTATCTTTTCCAATAATTAGCGCCGCTAATTCCATGAAACAAACCAACGGTATGTCTCATGACTTGGTTTACACGAGTTCCCTTCTTAACTTCAGCTAAACAATATTCTACAATTTTTTTAACCACCTCTTCACGTGTTGGAACATCTTCATTGTTAAATATTTCTTTTTCAATTTCAGCTAAAAAATAAGGAGAATGATAAATAGATCTACCGATCATCACACCATCAACATTATTTAGATGCTCTTTGATTTCCTCAATTTTTGTAATTCCACCATTAATTATAATTTCTAAATTAGGATTGTTATCTTTAATCTGTTTTACAATTCCATAATTTAATTTTGGCACTCTTAAATTATCTCTTGGACTTAAACCTTTAAGAATTGCTTTTCTTGCATGTAAGATAACTGTTTTAACTCCTGTGCTTGCAATTTTTTTGATAAATTTATCTAAATATTCAAAATCTTCTACATCATCAAAACCAATTCTTGTTTTAACTGTCACAGGAAGTTTTGTTGCATTCACCATACTATTTAAACATTCGGCCACTAAATCTGGTTCTTTAATTAAACACGCTCCAAATTTATTCTTTTGAACCTTTTTACTTGGGCAACCTAAGTTTAAATTAATCTCATCATAATTATATTCTTCTGCAATTTTTGATGACTCGGCTAAATCTTTAGCTGACGATCCACCCAGTTGAAGAGCAACTGGCTTTTCAAATTCGCTAAATTCCAGAACATTCCTTTGTTTACCTTTAAGAATAGCCCCAGTTGCTATCATTTCAGAATAAAGCATAACATTTTTGCTTATCAATCTTAGAAAATAGCGATCGTGTCTGTCCGTGCAGTCCATCATCGGAGCTACAGAAACTTTTCGATTAACTTTAGACATGCTCTTTTAAATTATCCATTATTGAAATTTTACCCTTATTAACAAAATCTTCGTGGTTTTTAACTATTTTTCCAAGTTCATAATAGTAATTAACCATTATTCCAAAGGATTCTTTGTAACCGTTTAAAGATAAGTTACCATTAATAACGATATCGTAAATTGATGCGCCGTTATTTAAATGAAAATAAGCAACTCCGTTAACAGGTTTCTTATTAACCTTCTCTTCAGTTAAGTAATGATAAACTAATTTTTTTAAAGCTTCTTTGTTATGTTCAATTTTATTTTGATTAAAAGTAATATCGTCCTGCTCTTTTAAAAACATCAATTGTTTATGATCATAATTTTTTAATATTTTTTTAATCTTTTCATCTGGTTGTTTACTAAACCAAGTTGCAAGACCCGGTATCGGAGATAACGTATAAAAGCTTTTAACTTTAGGAAATTCTTGTTGAATTTCAAACACTACTCTTTTAATTAAAAAATTTCCAAGTGTAATTCCTTGAAGACCCTTATTAGAGTTACTAATAGAATAAAAAGTTACAGAATCATAATCATCTGTATTGCTAACGCTACCTTCTGTAATGGCTTGTATTGAATTTCCAACTCCTTTGGTAAAGGCCACCTGAACAAATATTAATGGTTCTTTATCAAGAATGGGATGGAAGTACGCAAAAAGTAATCTATCGTTTTCTAATCTTCTATAAAGTGCTTCTATACTTTTAATTTCATGAACTCTTTCGTTCTTGATAATCTTTTGCAAAATATCAGGATCGGTATCTTTTTTAATTCGCGTTAATTTTAAAAAACCTGGATTAAACCAAGATCTAAATAAATGTCTAAAATCTTTATCTAAACCTTTTAATTTTTCATGTTTATTTAAAAAATAAATTAAATCTTCACGCATCCTAACTAGATACTGCGTTCCATTAGGAGCTAAATTTAATCTTCTAATTAATTCCTGTCTTCTACCTTCTGTTGCTTGGTTTAAAATTCCTAAAGTAGTCTCGTTACTATTATCAATAAAATCTCTGCAGGCTCTATTAATAACTGAATAATCAGGTTTAAACTTTTTATCTATTTCTAAGAAAAATTTTTCTTTTTCTTCTAAAGTTGATTTTTCATAAAGTTGCCAAATTTCTCTTGCGATAGTTATTCCTGAAACAACTCCATCCTCTGAAATTAGTTGCTCACAAAGATCTGTTAAATGAGAAGCGGTGTCTTTTTTTTTGGTAAATAAGTTACTAAAAAAACTTTTACCTTTGTCTGCAACAAAGGTTAGAAACTTTTTTAATCCCGACATGGGACTTTTATTTCATGACAGCCTGAGGAAGCCAAGTGGCAATTTCTGGAAAAATACAAAGAATAACTATTTGTAAAATCATCAGTAACACAAAAGGAAGTGATCCCTTTAATATCTTTCCAATAGATATGTCTGGGGCAATTCCTTGAATAACAAATAAATTAAGTCCAACTGGAGGAGTAATTAGTCCGATTTCCATATTAATAGTTAAAATCACACCAAACCAAATAGGGTCAAATCCAGCTGCAGTTATAATTGGATATAATATTGGAGCGGTCATTAGAATGATCGCAACTGGTGGTAAAAAACATCCAGCAACTAATAAGAATAAATTAATATAAAGCATCAGTAGCCATTTATTAGACGCTATAGCTACCATCTCATTAGCTAGAGATTGTGTTACATAAAGATTAGATAAAACAAAACTAAACAAGAAAGATGCTGCAATAATTAACATTAGCATAACACTTTCTTGCATGCCTTCTGTTAAAATTGCCCAGATATCTTTTACTTTGTACATTTTATAAACAATCGCAACCAAGATAATGCTAATTAAAGCTCCAACAGCAGAAGCTTCGTTAGGCGTAGCAATGCCTCCATACAAAACATAAAGTACACCAACTACAAGCAAGCAGAATGGAAGAATTTTTGGCAATATTTCAAATCTTTGTTTCCAAGTATATTCTTGAACTTCAACTTTTTCAGAACCCTCTCGATTCATTCTTACATAAATATAAGCCCAACCCATAAATAGAGCCGTAAGCATTATTCCAGGAAATATTCCTGCAATAAATAATTTTCCAATAGATGTTCCTGTGGAAATTCCATAAATGATCATTGTAATGCTTGGAGGAATTAAAATTCCTAATGTACCGCCAGCACAAATTGTTCCAGCCGCAAGTTCTGCTGAGTAACCTCTTTTTCTCATTTCGGGGATACCCATTTTTCCAATTGCCGCGCATGTTGCTGGAGATGATCCACAAAGAGCTGCAAAAATTGAACAAGCTCCAAGATTAGATAAAACCAATCCTCCTGGAACTTTATTTAGCCAACGATCAAGGGCTGAATATAAATCTTTTCCTGCGGGAGATGCGGCGACTGCTATTCCCATAAGTAAAAACATAGGAATTGTTACAATCCCAAAATCTTGTAAGCCATTAAAAAATTGTTCAGCTACAAGAGGAACTCTTCCAAAACCTTCTATTGCTAAAAAGAAAACTGTAGAAACAAGTGCTAATGCAAAAGCTATAGGTATTCCTGTTGCAAGAACGGCAAAGGTTGCAACCATAATCCAAACTGAAAGCATTAATGGTGACATATTTTAATTTCCTTTTACGTTATAAATTATTGAAAGAATATCAGCTAAATACTGAAGGATCATTATTCCCATCCCAATAG
>Ga0209296_1001078_pt1 | contig 21938 bp, 25 predicted proteins | sample S_130206_EF_Meta_FD_187319 | JGI IMG/M metagenome (GOLD analysis project Ga0209296, IMG submission 187319) | Freshwater microbial communities from Lake Simoncouche, Canada to study carbon cycling - S_130206_EF_MetaG (SPAdes) (version 2) | ecosystem: Environmental > Aquatic > Freshwater > Lake ...
GCTCCAATACGCCTAGGATAGCGAATACCAGCAATTTCGTAGGTCTCGAATTCGGTTGATTTAGAAAAAGTCATAGAAAGAAGGAGTAATTAATATGGGAAATCCCACTCCTTCACTTACTGAGATTGGAAAGCGCGTTTCAATTCGACTGCATGAGCCAGATGGTGGCTTCCGCGATTTACTTGGAACACTTGAAGAAATTGATGCTGTCCGCAAGAAGGATGGCTCGCTGGCGAAATTTGATCACAATTTGGTTGCAATATGGAAAGTGGTTCCCGAAAAATGAGAACCGGACTGTTTATCTTTGATACTAAAGAGCGCGATCTAAAAGAGGTCTGCGCAAAGAATGGCTTTGAGGTAACAATTTATTGTTGTGGTCCTACCGTGTATCGAGATGCCCATGTTGGAAATCTACGAACATTTTTACTTGGTGATTTGATAAAGCGAACCCTCACTTTTGCCGGATTCGAATCTAATTTAATTCAAAATATTACTGATGTGGGTCACATGGCCGAAGACCTAGTTGGAAATGAGATAGGTGAAGATAAGTTACTGGCGCAATCCAAGGCGGAAGCTATAGATCCATTTGAAATTGCCAGAAAGTATGAAGCTAATTTTCATTTTGATCTCGCCAGATTAAATGTGATTCCAGCAAATTCGTATCCAAAAGCGAGTGAAACTATTGATTTGATGCTGAAACTTATCGCTGAATTAATTGCATCAGATCATGCTTACGTGGGAAGCGATGGCTGTGTCTATTTCTCGGCAACTTCTTTTCCAACTTATGGTGAGATTTCTGGCAATAGATTGGATTCACTAAAACCAGGGCACAGTTATGAATTTATTGAAGATGGTGCGAAGAAGTTCCATGCTGATTGGGCGCTTTGGAAAGCGGCAGGAAACCGAACTGAAATGATTTGGGATTCGCCTTGGGGTCCAGGTTTTCCGGGTTGGCATATTGAATGCTCTGCCATGTCTCTGCATTTCTTAGAGGGAAATGTTGACCTGCATTTGGGAGGAATAGATTTACGTTTTCCTCACCATGAAAACGAAAGAGCGCAGTCGAATTCTGCAGTTGGTTATGAAGTGGTTGAAAACTGGGTGCATGGCGAGCATTTGTTATTCGAAGGCCGAAAAATGTCTAAGAGCGCGGGCAATGTTGTTTTATTGAATGATGTGATTGCTAAGGGTTTAGATCCTCTAGCACTACGACTCTCCCTGCTGGAAAACCGTTATCGAAGCCAGATGGATTTAACTTGGGGATCTTTACGAGCTGCTGATTCAACTTTGGAGCGTTGGCGCAAAAAAATGTTGCAATGGCAAGATGAAGGCGAAATTGATAGGCAGTTTGTAACTGATTTTTGCGATGGCAGTCTTGCGGATATTAAACAAGATTTAGATACCCCACGCGCGCTACAAAAACTTCGAAAGCTTGAGAAAGATGAACTTGTTTCAGGTGCTACGAAAGCCGCTTGTTTCGATTCCTTAGATGCAATTTATGGCTTGGAATTTGCAAGAGCACCTAAAGCTAAGGCCGAGGCAACACCGGAAATTTTGGACCTACTCGAAAAAAGAAGTTCGGCTCGCGCGGCAAAAGATTTTGGTCAGAGCGATGAATTGCGAGACCAGTTGTTAAAACTGGGTATTTCAATTAAAGATTCTTCTGCTGGGCAAGATTGGGAATGGATTTAGCTCTTCTTTATAGCGGCTATGGTTGCAAAAAGTACGCCACCAAGTAAGAAGATATTTCCATAAAGGTTAGAGATAATTAAAATTTCATTACTTAATCCATAAGTCCCTGCTCGAAGCGCGACTGCCAACCAGGCGATTGCCGCAATCAGTTTAAATTTGCGGGCACCGAACAATTGCCCAGCAAAATTAATACCAACTGCGGTAGTTATGAGAGCAAGTAAAATACCACCCGGCTGATAAGAATTATGAAGCAAGACACCAATCAAGCCGATAACAGCACCAAAAATTAAGGCACCTATTGCATTAAACAAATTTGCATTAAGCAAAGAGATCAGCCTCGCGCCCTACTGAATCAAGGTTTTTGCTCTTGTCGCCTTTTACTAAGGTGTAATACTCATGGCCCCACACTTGATTCCCCAAATTATTTGATAACGCAAAGAATGGCCCATCTAATTCAATCTGCGTTGGATGAGCCGCCATCGCTTTCATCTTGGCATCGATAAATTCGGTGCCATCTATCAGTGTTGTGACGAGTTCGTCAGGCTTTGCAAAAGGTAGATCATCTGCGCTTTCTGCACCAAAAAAGTCTGAACCAATTTCTTTCATCTTGTCGATGCCTGCTTGAATAACGGATCTTGGCATTGTGTTCCAATAAATTTTTGAAATTTCCCATGGTTCACCGATTCCAAAATTAGAATCACTAGCTAATTCAGCTGCTCGCATCGCAACTCGGTGCGCTTGAATGTGATCAGGATGGCCATATCCACCGAATTCATCATATGTAACTAGAACTTGTGGTTTCACTTCCCGAATTACTTGCACTAAATAACTTGCTGCATCATCTAATCCGGCCTGCCAAAAGACATCACTTCGATTATTCGGTTCAGTGCCCATCATTCCGCTATCTCGCCATTTTCGTTCCGGGGCACCCAAAAATCTAAAATCTTTTACCCCTAGCGCTGCCATTGCATCTGCTAATTCAGTCTCGCGATGTTTACCTAATTCATCTTTCTGAGAACTAGCCAGATGCGCTAAATCCGGAATCAATACTTCGCCTTCTTCGCCTCTGGTACATGTTACGAGAGTTACTCGAACACCTTCGCTCACATATTTAGCCATGGTCGCCCCGTTGTTAATGGTTTCATCATCAGGATGAGCATGAACAAGAAGCAATGAACGATCAGACATTAGTAAACCTAACTTTTAGTAAATTGGAAGTGCGGGATCAATTTGTTTTACCCAAGCCACGACCCCGCCGGATACATGTGTTGCATCAGCAAAGCCAGCTTGCTTTAGGACGGCTAAGCATTCAGCAGAACGAATTCCAGATTTACAGTGCAGGATAATTGGAATATCTTGTGGCAACTTTTCAAGTGCTGATCCATTTAAGAACTCTTGCTTCGGTATTAAGAACGAACCAGGAATCCGAACAATCTCAAATTCACCAGGCTCGCGGACATCGATGAGCATAAATTTCTCACCGCTATCCATCTTCGCTTTGAGTTCAGTAACTGCAATTGTGGAACCAGCTGCAGCTTCTGCCGCTCCATCTGAAAGCATGCCGCAGAAAGATTCATAATCTGGAAGTAAGGCAGTTTGTGATGGCTTATCGCTACAAATAGGACAGGCCGGATCTTTGCGAATTTTAACTTTGCGATATTCCATTTCAAGGGCATCGTAAACAATCAATTCGCCAATAAGTGGTTCACCAATACCTGCAATTAATTTGATTGCTTCCGTAGTTTGAATTGATCCAATTGATGCACAAAGAACTCCAAGCACGCCACCTTCGGCACAACTTGGAACCATTCCTGGTGGCGGTGGCTCTGGATATAAACAGCGATAGCACGGACCATGTTCGGCCCAGAAAACACTTGCTTGACCATCGAATCTATAAATTGAACCCCATACATATGGTTTCTTGAGAAGAACGGCAGCATCGTTAACAAGATACCTCGTGGCAAAGTTATCTGTGCCATCTACGATTAAATCGTATTGTGCGAAAATTTCCATGACATTATCTACATCTAGCCTGGTTTCATGCAAGACAACATTTACATATGGATTAATCTCTGAGATTGCTTCTTTCGCACTAAGTGCCTTACTTTTACCGATATCAGATTGCCCATGAATAATTTGACGTTGCAAGTTTGATTCATCGACGGTATCAAATTCAACTATTCCTAAAGTTCCAACTCCAGCGGCGGCCAAATACATAAGTGCTGGAGAACCAAGTCCACCTGCACCAACACACAAAACTTTTGCATTCATTAATCGGCGTTGCCCGCTCATGCCAACATCAGGAATTATCAAGTGACGGCTGTAGCGACGAACTTCATCAACGGTTAGCGCTGGTCCTTCTGCGACAAGTGGCTTTAAAGTGGCCGACACAAATACTCTTCTCTTAAATCTCTTTAGACTTGCCTATTTTGGTTTGGCAGTTATTACAACGTCCTAATTTTCGTCGATATTCCTCGTAATTCAAAATTGAAAGTTTTAAGGTTAGATTCTTATTGCAAGTTTCTCGCAAAAAGTCGCATTAATAGCGCTATTGACCCTACGATTAGCCCGATGAGCACAGAATCGACAACAGCTAACTCTGGTAACAAACCGCGACTACCAAGAGATGAGCGTCGTGCGCAGCTTCTAGCCGCAGCGCTCGAAGTTTTCACGCAGGCGGGATATCACTCCGCCGCAATGGATGAGATTGCAGACCGTGCAAAGGTAAGCAAGCCAGTTCTCTATCAACACTTTCCTTCTAAATTGGATCTGTATTTAGCAGTTCTGGATCTACATATTGATTCACTTGTATTTGATATTCAAAGAGCCATCGCTTCAACATCTGATAACGCTGCTCGAGTTCATGCAACAGTTGATGCATACTTCGGATTCATTAACCGCGAAGGTGAAGCATTTAGGTTGCTGTTTGAAAGTGATATGAGCGTTGAACCACAAGTTCGCGAACGGCTAAGTCGAATGACTTATGACTCAGCGGCTGCACTTAGTGCAGTTATTTCTCTCGATACCGGGCTAACTAAAGAAGCCTCCATGATGCTTGCTGTCGGGTTAATTGGCACTGCCCAAACATCAGCCCGCCATTGGCTAGAGCGAGATGGAAAACTAGATCGCGAAACCGCAGTACAACTTGTCTCAAATCTCATCTGGCGTGGAATTTCTGGATTCCCTAAAGCGAACTAAGGGATTAAACTAAAACCATGTCAACTAAGAAAAGCTCTTCTGGCTCAACCACTGAAGTCCGTATCGGTATTTCTGATTCAACACAGGAACTTCACATCGAATGTGATTTAACCCCAGAAAAAGTAATCGAGGCAGTAACTGCGGCCCTAGATTCAGGAAAAGCACTTTCACTCACTGATATGCGTGGGCGTCAAACCATTATTGCTAACAATAAAATTTCATTTGTTGAAGTTGGACAGAGCGAAGAACGAAAAGTTGGTTTCGCTTCAGCTTAAAGGTTGAAGAAACCCTTAATTGATTGAACAATCATTTCAACTGCAATTGCTGCAAGAAGTAATCCCGCAATTCTTGCTACTAAGGTAACGCCAGATTCTTTTATCAGACCAATAACTTTTGTTGAGAACATCAAAGTTAAGCCAATTGCGACATGAACCGCAACAATTGCTGCTGCTAACGCAAACTTCATGGAAGCCGTATGTGCATTTTGCACGAAAACGATGGTTGTAACAATTGCACCCGGGCCTGCGAGAAGCGGGGTTCCGAGCGGAACAAGGGCAACATTTACATCTTTAGTTTTATCACCGGAACTATCTTTTCCAGTCAATAATTCAAGTGCGATTAGCAGAAGAAGTAAACCGCCCGCACCTTGAAGCGCTTCAACAGAAATATGCAAGTAATCAAGAATAAATTTTCCAAAAATTGCAAAGGTCACGATAACAATTAGTGAAACAGCGGCGCCTTGCCATGCCATCAAAATTCGCTTGCGAGCTGGCTGGTCTTTAACAAGGGCTAAGAAAATTGGGGTTGCACCAGGTGGATCCATAATTACAAAGAGAGTTACGAATGCTTGAATTCCAAAAGTTGTGGCTGACACAAGCAAAATATCTTTCATTTTCGAACCACCCTTCTTGCATCTGCTCTAGCTTCTAAGGCCTCAAAGTCTTCTGGCTTTGTAGTGAACTCCGCCAATTCATTGAGCTTTCCGTTGCCGTGATAGTCACTTGAACCAGTTGCAATGATGCCATATCGCGCAACGACCTCGCGGAGCAATTCACGCTCATCTTCACTTTGATCGCGATGAGAAATTTCAATTCCATCCAAACCAGCTTCAACCATAGATTTAAAACTTTCGATATTTATGGTTCGACCTCGCAGCGAGGCCAATGGATGCGCAATAACTGCGACACCACCTGCTTGCTTTATTAATTTGATTGCATCTTCAGGTGTTGGAGAATAATGCGAAATGTAATACTTGGAGTTATTGTGAAGTAGTTCGGCAAATGCTTCATCACGGCTTGTAACTAATTTCTTTGCGATTAACGCATCTGCTAGATGTGGTCGACCTAGAGTTGCTCCTGGCGCGAGTTGCGCTAAAACATCTTCAATACTAATTTCATACCCTGCTTCATTTAATCGAGCAACGATACGGTTCATCCGAGTTAATCTATTGTCACGAGTTGTGGCTAGAACTTCGGAGAGTGCTGAATTATCACGATCAAATAGCATGCCGAGCATATGAACGCTTATGCCATCTAAAGTTTGGCAAGATATTTCAGAACCAAGAACAAGAGACATTCCAGGTCGCAAATACATCGTTGCTTCATCCCATCCGGCAACCGTGTCGTGATCCATCAATCCTAAAACCGTAATTCCGCTGGCATGCGCCTTGTTTATCAATTCACCTGGTGAATCAGTTCCATCACTCGCAAGTGAATGAGTGTGCAAATCAATCATCTTCTTACGAAACCTTTGCTCTTGAAACAAAAATGCCACAACCAATTAACAGTCCTAGGATTCCAGGAATAATTCCAGGGGCCGGTATTTGATCAAGCCAGAAGTAAGCAATAACCGCACTGACTGGAACCTCGAAGAAAACGATTAAAGAGACAACAACTGGAGAGACTCGTGGAAGTGTCATATTAAACATTGTGTGACCTAGAAATTGAGCGCCGAGAATAACGGCTGCTACTAGCCACCACTGTCGTGCTGCGAAATGTAGGAACTGACTACCAGTTACGATTGCAATAATTAAACTTGTAGCCGCACACGTCAGATAACAAGCGGTTGTATAGGTAGAAGTTGAGAGCCTTTGCTGTGCCTTCGATCCAATCAAAATATAACCAGCCGACAACGCAGCACCAAGAATTGCAAACAAATCTCCAACGAAACTGCGCAAACTAATTTGAAAATCAATTCCGGTGACTAATAAAACTGAAAGAAATGCTATCAACATCCCGATCCATGCCCGTGATGGAATTACGCCACCTCGTAGTTTAAAGTAAATTGCGGTGAATATCGGCTGCATAGCTGTTAACGCAGTTCCTGTAGCAACACTTGTGAATCTCATGGCTATAAAAAAGCAGATGAAGTGCATCGCAAGGAAAAAGCCAGCCAAGGCCGAGAGTGCGATTGCTCGTTGCTGTTCTTTTGTTCGCCATTCTGCATTCCTGATTGCAAATGGCACCATCATTGCCGCACCACCAAGATTTCGCCAGAAAATTAGCGAGGGAATTGGCATTATGCTCGCAGCAATTATTGGACCGGATGTGCCAACACCAATTATTCCGAGAGATAACAAGCCGAGGTCTTTTGCTGCTGGAATCGCAGTGTGGTCGTGTTTGCTCATTAAATAATCGTAAACCAGAGCATGCAGGCTATCGCGGTGCCAACTACAGCAATAATTATTAAGTAGATTGTTTTCATAGTTCGGGTCGCCACAAATTCGCCCATAAGTCTTTCATCTTTTGAAATACCGTACATATAAATTAACAACGGTAATAACAAAATTGCATTTAGAATTTGAGTGACAACAAGGATTGTGATTAGTGGCGCACCTGGGATTAAGATTAGAACAGCACTAATTCCTGTAATTAGACCAAATGTTAGATAAAAGAGTGGCGCTTCTTTCGGGCTGTCATCAAGTGCAGCTGGACGCCCAGTTAAATCGCTAACTGAATACGCGGTAGACAGCGGAAGTATTGAAGCCGCAAGAAGCGCCGCACCAATTAAGCCAATTGCAAATAGCTCTTTTGCCATCGTTCCAGCAAGTGGCTCAAGTGCCTTAGCAGCATCTGCTGCGTCATTGATATGAATTCCTTGCTTATGCAGCGTTGCAGCGCAAGTTACAACTACGAAGAAACCAATAATTCCAGTAAGCAGCGATCCGGTCCAAACATCTACTCGAAGAAGTTTTAGATCATCTTTGGTCAGTCGCTTATCTACAGCGTATGACTGAATAAAAGCTAGTCCCCAAGGCGCAAGAGTGGTTCCTATTGTTGCGGTCGCAATAAAAATTGCATCTTTAGTAAAAGGAATAGTTGGAATTAATACTCCTCGTGCCGCAGCTCCCCAATCAGGTCCAGCCATGAATCCAGCAATTATGTAAGCAATAAATCCGGCAGAAATTACAAAGAATACTTTTTCTACTTTCGAGAAAGAATTACGTAATACTAAAAATGAAACAGCAATAGCTGCTACCGGAACTGAAACATACTTACTGAAACCAAAGAGCTGTCCAGCGGCTGCAATACCCGCGAATTCTGCAGTCATAGTTCCAATATTTGCCAGAATAAGCGCCGCGGCACTTAGTGTTCCGGATCTGGCGCCATATTTCTGGCGAATTAAACCAATCATTCCTTGACGAGTAACAACACCGATTCGTGCACCTAGATCATGTAAAACAATTAGCGCAAAGGTAGAAGCAACTAATACCCAGAGCAATTGATAACCGTAGTCGGCTCCAAGAACTGAGTACGTTGTAATGCCTGCAGGATCATCATCTGAAAGCCCGGCAATCATTCCAGGACCCATTACGGCAAGAAGTGCTGCTATCCGAATTTTCTTTGGCGAAAGTGTTGATTTATTTGCCATTACAACGCACCACTTCCCTGAGCAAAACCTTGGGTATCTGATGTCGATGCGAGAGCATCCACTAAATCATCCGCAAGAATTCGGCCAACTGGTTTATTTTTCTCATCCACAACAATGATTGAAGATCCACGGTTGTTTGCAAACTCATCAATGACTTCATCTAACCTGGTATTTAAATTCACTGAAGTTGGATACGGCGGGCCCATAAGAGATGACAACGTGGCGCTTGGCTTCGCGGCGATTAATTCGATAATTTGAATATGATCAAGCAACTTTCCTTTGGAATCAACTACTACAACACCATCTGAAATATCTCGCTCCCGATGTTCAACCAGAAGAGCTAGTGCGGAAGCAACGGTGTCACTTTCGTGTGTAATCAACATATGTGAAGTCATAATTCCGCCAGCAAGTGTTTCATCAAATTCAACAAGCTTGCGTAGTTGCTTTGCAACTGAAATATCCATCTCCATGAAAATGCTTTCGCGGTGAATTTCATCAAGATCGCGGAGAACTTCCGCACCTTCATCTGGCTCCATTCGAGAAATAAGTTCAGCAGATCTTTGCGCAGAAAGACCACGGAGTAAACCTTGCAACTCGTCATCTTCCATTTCTTCAAGGGCATCTGCTGCTAGATCTGGATCAAGCATTTCAATCAGTGCGTTTCGTTCGCGGCCGGCCAAATCTTCAATTAGGTCCGCTAAGTCAGCGGGGCGAAGTTGGCTCAGAGCTGCGCGCGATTCAGTTGATCTAACAACTCCAGTTCCGTGTGCAAGAGATGCAACGTTTGCCCAATCGATGACATGTTCTGGAACTGGACCACGACCTAGTGCACCAGGAAAAATTCTACGGATAAATGCCTTAAAAGAAATATCTACACCTACGACTCGAATTTCACGGTCAAGTGGCGCCAAATAAAGATCGGAGGAGCGAACAACTCTTAACCCATTTACATCAACAATCTGATGGTCTAACACATCTGCATCAAGAAGTGATTCACCTTCACGTCGGGTGAATTCAGTGAGATCAACTTTTGCCGAAGATAAGTGAATTTCATTCTGAGTTAACTTTGCAATTCTTGCACCATCAATAAAAGATTTGCTCTGGCCGACTTTAACAATCAATCCTGAAACTGGCGGATAAGAATCTTCGCCATGTCGGACTACGACATCGACTAGGCGACCAATTTCTTTGCCTCCTTGGTATTTAACTGGCCGACCAATCAAGCCAGCTACGGAAACCAAAGATTCGCGAATGTTTTTGCGCTGTAAAACTAATTCACTTCGTCCGACGAGTCGCTTGGCCACCGTATTGATGCTCTTTACTGGTGGCTTTTTCATAGCCCAATCTTAGGCGATGTTAAGAGACTGACAGCCTTACTCCGACTAAAGACTTAGGGCGGAGGGTAATTTTCTCTACTATCGAAGCGAATGCTTCACTTGCTGGACATGTTGGGTCGCTAATAACAATTGGTTCACCAATATCTCCACCCTCGCGCAATGCTGGGGCAAATGGAATCTGGCCGATCAAAGCAACATCGGCTCCTACAAGCGAAGATAATTGTTTTGCGGTTTCCAAACCACCACCAGTTCCAAAAATCGCAATTGGTTCACCACATTTGTTGCAAGCAGAATCAGACATATTTTCAATTACACCGATGATGTGTTGTTTCAATTGGTGAGCAATTCGCCCGGCTCGTTCTGAAACTTCAGCAGCAGCAATTTGTGGCGTTGTTACAACAATTATTTCTGATGCCGGCAATAACTGGCCAAGTGAGATTGCGATATCACCAGTTCCTGGTGGCAAATCCAGAAGAAGTAAATCTAAATCACCCCAATATGCATCACTTAATAACTGTTCTAAGACTTTATGTAACATCGGGCCACGGAAAGCGACAGCATCTGAGCGTTCTGGTTTGAACATCTCCATTGAAACAACTTTTACGCCGAAGGTTTCAACTGGAATAAAGGTCTGATCAATTGCAGTTGGTCGAACTCCTACAATCCCCATGAGTCTTGGGATTGAGTGCCCATAAACATCGGCATCTAAAATTCCAACCTTCAGACCTTTCTGAGCAGCAGCGACGGCTAAATTTGCGGTTACTGAAGATTTACCAACACCGCCTTTACCCGAAGCGATTCCAATGACGCGCGTTAATGAATCTGGTTGAGCGAAGGGAATAAATTTCTCGCGGCCGCCATTAAGCAATTTCTTTACGTTATTTCTTTGCTCCTCATTCATAACGCCGAATGTGAGATCCAAAGATTTAACTTCAGCAATTGGTTCCAGCGAGTCAGAAATATCTTTCTGTAAGCGATCGCGCATTGGACAACCAGAAATAGTTAACAGAATAGTTATTGCTGCTACCCCATCTTTAAATTCGACTGACTGCACCATTCCAAGTTCTGGGAGAGGGCGATGCAATTCTGGGTCTGAAACTCCATCCAAGGCTTTGTGAATTCTTTCAATTACATCGCTGCTCATAATAGATCCGGGTCAATCTTTGCTGATTTTTTTAACTCTTCTATTTCAGCCTTAGGTTCCGCCAATACTTCATTTATGTGTTTGGAGATGAATGTCTTGGGATGTAGATCCGTTACCTTTAAATCCTCGTAACCTGGTCCAAGGTTTTCGCGTAAATCTCTTGTCGCGCCCTGAGCTAGATCGCGAATTTTACGGATAAGTTTTGCAGAATCAGCGGAAAATTGTGGAAGTTTATCTGGACCCATTAAAACTACGGCCACTAATGCGATTGCAACAATCTCGCCACCACCGATACCGAACATGTTGGAATCCTATATCTATTCAGAATTTACTGTTATTACTTAGCCGCGATTACTTAGCCGCGATTACTTAGCCGCAATAAGCACAAGAGAGACTTCCTTTGTAACGCCTTCACGCTGGAATTTGATTTTTATTCGATCGCCAACATTATGAGAGCGAACATTCACAATTGCTTCATCTGCAGAATTGATTGCCTTGCCATCAATTTCGATAATGACGTCTCCGGGTTTAATTCCAGCTTCAGCGGCCGGACCGCCAGTAGTAACTGAACCAGGTTCAGTTGCAATTCTGGCACCAGTGCCCATGAAACGGGTATCAAGTGATACGCCCATTATTGGATATGTTGAACTTCCATTTTTAATCAACTGATCGGCCGTTTTTCTTGCCTGATTAATTGGGATTGCAAAACCTAAACCAATTGAACCACTCTGACCACCAAAACTAGATCCAGTTGTTGCAATTGCTGAGTTAATTCCGATTACTGCCCCTGATAAATCCACAAGTGGACCGCCAGAATTTCCAGGATTTATTGCAGCATCTGTTTGGATTGCGTTTATAAATGAATTTTCACTTGTTCCACCGCCAGAAGTTACTGGGCGATTTTTTGCACTAATTATTCCTGATGTCACAGTTCCAGTTAATCCAAGAGGGGAACCAATAGCAATTACGCCATCACCAACTTGCACTGCATCACTGTCTCCGAGTTGCAGAGCTGGGGCATCAGTTACGGCAATCTTTATTACCGCAAGATCATATGGGATATCGCGTCCAACTAATTTTGCATCATAGTCTTTACCGTTAGCCAATTTTACTTTGATTGATGCACCACTTGTTGCAGCAAGTGAAATAACGTGATTGTTCGTAAGAATGTAGCCAGCGCTGTCAAGAAAAAATCCAGAACCGGTACCACCATTTCTATCATTCCGAACTTCAATTGATACAACTGAGGGCGAGACCCGAGCTGCAATTCCAGCAATCGAATCTGGTTTGCGTTCTATAGTACTTTTTGTTGAAACTAAATTTGTCTTTGAATCCATAGTCGCAGTGGTACGGCCGACAACACTGCCAACAACTCCAGCAATTAGCGCCATTGCTATCGCAATACCAAAACTTACAGTTCTAGTGCTACGTTTTTTTACGTCGGCAGTTGTTACAACCTCATAATCTGAAATCCACCATGGAGTATTGGACATAATCAAATCTTACGAGCAAGAAGTGCTCCGCCGCCAATTGGAAGAAGTGTTGAGCTCCATCTGGAATCTTCTTTAATAGCCTTAATTGAATCTCGGCGCGCAATCGTTTCAAAATCTCTCTGTGTTGGATCAGCAACTTTCCCACCATCAAGCGCGTTGTCGATTATCAGAACTCCACTGGGCTTTAGCAATCTATAACTCTCTTGAACTACATCAACCATATCTGCAGGTGATCTCACAATCATTAAGTCATAATTTGTATCTGCTAACTTTCCAACAACTTCAATAATATTTCCAGTGATTAATCTGAATCTTTGCGCAGAAATTCCGGCCTCATCTAAAATCTCTTTGGCACTTGCCGAATGTTCCCGCTCTGAATCAATAGAAGTTAGTGTCGCGTCAACCGGAGCGTCATTAAATATCCAGAGTGCGCTCACACCGGAACCAGTGCCAATTTCAACTATGGATTTCGCTGAAATAAGTCCAACTACAAAATTTATTAATCCGCCAGCACCAACAGTTGGGTCTGGTGCGCCAACTTCGGCACCATTCTTACGCGCTTGCTGCATAAAGAAATCTTCATGCGGAAAATTTTCAGAGAAGGCAGACATATCGCCTCGATTTGCACCAATTGTCATAGCGAAGTCAACCACTCGGTAAGCAGTCTGACGCCGAAGCCAGTGCCACCTTTTGGATTTTCTCCAGAGTCATTCTCGGAACGTGCGGGACCAGCAATATCTAGGTGCACCCATTTTCGTTTTCCGGCAAAGTGTTCTAAGAAAAGTGCAGCAGTTATAGAGCCACCGTTGAAATCTGGTTTCTCGGCTGTGTGATTAAAATCTGCAATTTCACTGGCAAGAGCAACTTTGTAATCATCAATTAGTGGCATATGCCAAACTCGATCACCAGAAATCTGCCCCGCATCGTAAAGTTCCTGAGCTAATGTGAGATCTCGGGTATACATTGCGGCATATTGTCTGCCCAGTCCAAGAGTTGCAGCACCTGTAAGCGTTGCAACATCAATTAAATAATCGGGATTAAGTTCGGCATCGGCATAAGCCAAAGCATCGGCTAGAACTAATCGGCCTTCGGCATCAGTGTTAATTACTTCAACAGTTGTTCCACCGTAATGTGTAATCACATCGGACGGCCGTTGCGCAGTACTTGAGAGTGCATTTTCGGCACACATTAATATTGCAGTAACTCGAACTCTTGGAGCATCATCACCTAATTGCGCTATTGCTATAACGGTTGCTAACACCGCCGCCGCACCTGACATGTCGCTCTTCATTCCAACCATGTGTTCGTATGGTCGTTTCAAGGAAACTCCACCCGTGTCGAAAGTGATTCCTTTTCCTACTAAAACTACATGCGGCCAATTCTTTGAACCCTTAGGCTCGTATGAAACTTGAACCAATCTTGGTCCAGGTTTAGGTGCCGAATTTCCAACCGCAAGCAGTCCCCCAAATTTTGCAAGTCCAGCACCAGATTTAACTTCAATCTTAAGCGCCGGCGATTTTACTTTTGCAACGAAGGATTTAGCTTGATTTGCAATCCAAAGTGGGTTCTTAATATTTGAAGGAGTGTGAATTAAATCGCGGGCTCGCCAGACACCTTCTGCAAGCAATTGTGCTCTTACTAACTCTGCTTCAAAATTGCCAACGATTGTAAATTTTGCGGCCTTAGGCGCTTTCGGTGCCGGACTTTTTTGACTCCAGGAATAACTTGCTAGAACAATTGCAACTGCATGGCTGCGTGCAGATTGCTTCGTTGAAATAAGTAGGTTCAAAATTGATGATCCAGAATTCTTAACCTTGCGAGAAAGGACAGCACCAGCTTTGCGTAAATCCTCTGAATTGTTGTCGCCAACTCCAACGAAATAGATCCGTGAAATGTTATTGGCCGACACTTGAATCGGCACTTCAATTAATTCTCCAGCCTTGCCAGTGGCATCAGGCCAATTTGAGAGCAATTTTTCTATCTCAATTTTAAAGTGCTTTTCTATGGTATTTACAATTTTGGTGTTACCCAATGAAACACTGGCTTCAGATTTATATATTGGGAGCGCGAGCGCGTCATACTCTGAAAAATCTAGCTCGGATAAGGGCTGGCAATTAATAATAGGCGCAAGTTTCATGGCTTTGCTTTTTCCAACACTACTAATACCCGCGCGAACTTAGTTACTTCTTAACGAGTGAGACCGCTGCCTGTAATGCATTTCCAAGATTTGTTGCTTCTTCTACATTCAACTCAACGACTAACCGGCCGCCACCTTCGAGTGGGATTCGCATTACAAAGCTGCGAGCTTCCTTGGTAACTTCCATGGGTCCATCACCAGTACGAGGTTTCATGGCTGCCATGTTGTGCTCCGATCGATTGGGGATCAATTAGGGAAATTCAGTGGATAAGTATCTCGCAAAAGCGGTGGCGAAAGGAAATTGAAAATTCTTCGGTATTACCCCTGATTTAACGCGGAAAGTAGACGAGATTTGCCACTAGTGATAACGCTCTGAACCGCGCGCTCTGGGACCCCAAGTGCCTCGCCAATCTCCTTGGCAGACATTGATCGGATGTAATGCATTGTAAGAATAAAGCGCTCTTCTTCAGGCAAACTAGAAAGAAGTTCGGAGAGTGCGCCCATAACCGAAGGTTACCCGCCTAACTTAAAGTTTATAAGTAATTAACTTCATCCTTATGGCGTGCACGCACGAATTGCGCTCGGAATGTCGCGGCACCAAGCCACCAATTCATCGGAAGTCGCACCAATAAATTCTTCTTGACTTAAATAATCGAGGGAGGTTTTCAACATTTCATATGTGCCATAGGGATCACATACGACGACCGGTTTTGCGTGGTATCCCAACTTACGTCCTACCCAAATTTCAAAGAACTCTTCTAAGGTTCCAATTCCACCTGGCAACATAATAAACGCATCAGATAACTCTTCGATTTTTGCTTTGCGAGTTCGCATATTTGAAACGGTAAACATTTCAGTGGCTTCAGGATCTGCAAATTCGACAGTTAAAAGTTTCTCTGGGATAACACCAAAAGTTTTTGCACCATGCTCACGTGCGCCACGTGCAGCAGCACCCATCATTGAGATCTGACCGCCACCCCAAACGAAATCGGCACCACTGCTGGCTATCGCAACGCCAACATCAAAGGCTAGGTCAAGATATTTTTGGTCGATACTTGTCGAGGCTGAGCAATAAACGGCTATACGCATAATAAAAGAAGTCTAGTAGCAGATTGGTTTTGGTAGCGTTATCTCATGAGAAGCGCCTTTGGATTTGGGATAGCCAGCACTGCAAGTACTGGTGAGGTTTTAGATGTCTGGTTTGATTCACTTGGAATCGGCAAACTTGCGGATAACAACGGGCCTGACCTTTCCGAGTTCACTGGAACGGATGCAATTCGCGAGGTAACAAAGTCAAAGATTGCTATCGAAATAGATTTAGATTCACCGCCAAAAGATGTTGCCGATGCCTATCTAAGACTTCACTTACTTTCACACCGAATTGTTAAGCCTCATGGGCAATCCCTTGATGGGATTTTTGGCATTTTGAATAATGTCGTTTGGACTTCTGCTGGACCATGTGCGGTCTCAAGCTTTAGTTCTGTTGGGCCAAAGCTGCGAGCAAAATATGGAACACTTACAGTTTTTTCAGTCGATAAGTTTCCACGAATGGTTGATTACGTAGTTCCAGAAGGTGTACGAATTGCAGATGCGGATCGGGTTCGCCTTGGCGCACATCTTGCAAGTGGAACAACCGTTATGCATGAAGGTTTCGTTAACTTCAACGCCGGAACCCTAGGAAAATCTATGGTCGAAGGTCGAATTAGTGCCGGAGTTGTTGTTGGTGACGGCAGTGACATCGGTGGTGGCGCTTCAATTATGGGAACTTTAAGTGGTGGAGGTAAACAAGTAATTTCAATTGGTGAGCGTTGTTTGTTGGGTGCAAATGCTGGTTTAGGTATTTCACTTGGAAATGATTGTGTTGTTGAATCCGGAACTTATATAACTGCAGGATCAAAGATAACTTTGCCAGATGGTGAAGTTGTTAAGGCCAGCGAACTTTCTGGTGCAAATAATTTGCTCTTCCGTCGTAATTCAAAGAGTGGCGCGCTAGAAGCTCTCCCAAAGACCGGCAATTGGGGTGGCTTGAATTCCGTATTACATGCAAATTGATTTTTAGTTAATTAAATCAAATTAATTGGAACCAAGAAGATGGCAATTTAACTGCCGTTTTAAATACTCCCACAGGCAAGGTTTTTGATTTTCCATCACTTGAAAACCCGGTTATTTTAAGCACGCTATTTGTGGCTGTTCGCTCACCAATAATCAAATGATCGACATCAGTTAAACCAAATGCCTTTGCCATAACTTTCTGCGAAACCTTCTTTGTCCAGCTTGCATAATTCTTATTTATTGCAGGATCGATACTCCAAGGATCAGGAACGCTAACGAGATGTGGGATTTGCGTCCCCCAAACATCAACTGAACGTTGGGTCATGCCACCAGTTGAAGATGAGAAAAATACACTCACCGGTAATCCATCGACAGTTATTGCCAATCCTTGGCTTTCATCAACTGCAGTCGCATCAACCGCAGCTTTCCAGAACTGGCCATATCGAGGTTCGCCTTCTTTTGAATACCCGACAAAAGCTTGATCATATTTGGAGTTATAAACATGGCAGTCGCAGGCCTTCTTGATTGAGTTCATTCGCATGAGTGCATATGTGCGCGAAGCAATTACTTGACTCTCTAGCGCAGCAGTCGGCCATGATGATGGAACTTCGGCAATCCCATAAAGGTATTCATCGTGCAATCTCAATAGATTTGTTGCTTCGATTCGATATCCGAGTCCAGCAGCGCTAACCGCTCGAAGTTGAATATAGCCATGGTTAACTAGAAATTTACTCTTCCCAACATTTACCGAAATTACCGATTCGGGATTATTCCATTTTACGACCCAGAGTTTCCCGCTACCGCCCGGTCCAGAAATTACTTTCCCAGTTATTGCAAAATCAAGTACAGAATTTGGTGGCAATGAAGTTGCAACAGCAGTATCAATAGTGATCGTTGCGATGTCGGCTGCTGGGAGGACTAAAGAAAGTGATGAGACTTGATGTGCAATATTCACACTTATCGTTGCAGAATCTTCAACTGGAGTAACTTGAGCATCCGGAAAGTAGTAATTAACAATTTCGGTAGCAGACTTTCCTTCCAGGGCTTGGCCCTTTGCACCATATTGACTTAGTCCCACTCCGTGACCATAGCCAGAACCTTCGAAGGTAAAAGTTTTTGGAACAACAGCACTTGCATTAGTAATCGAAATAAAAGTTAAGAGAAAGACTAGCGATAGAGCGCGTTTCATTCTTCCTCGGCCATTAACCCTTTTGGAGATGATAAATAACCGGCTCCCCACACCATATGCATCGTTACGAGAATTATTGGAAGGGTCAATTTCTCAAATAAATTTCTACCCACAACTAACGAGCCAAGAAGTATCAAACCCAAATACGCTGCAATTGGCGTAAAGAAAATTGGTGAAACTGCTAAACCTAAAATAATTGAAAGAGTGTTTATGGCTAACGCTGTAGGAGGAGCTAAGTAACGTAAATTGACGCTGCCCTTATGGCTGCGGGAAACTGCGCGGCGCCATGTGCCATATTGAAAATATTGTTTAGCAAGATCTCTCAGCGTTGAACGTGGTCTATAAGTTACGACTAAAGCTGGATCAAACCAAATAACCCCGCCATTCTTTCGTAGCCTAAAATTCAACTCCCAATCTTGAGCACGAGTAAATCGCTCGTCATAACCTCCAACTTCAATCAATGCCGATTTTCTAAAGGTTCCAAGATAAACAGTGTCCGCTGGACCCGCAACACCGCCAACGTGAAATCGAGATGAGCCGACACCGAGTAGCGAACGCATTGCTGTTGCAACAACTTTTTCAAATTTTGTTCTACCTTCTGCTGCCATGATGCCGCCAACATTTACCGCACCAGTCGTATTCAATAGTTCGGTTGCATCATTCAAATAAGTTGAAGAAATTTTAGAATGCCCATCAATGCGTGAAATAATTGGGAATTTAGATTTTGCTATTGCTGCATTTAAACCGTTAGCGGTTCGGCCAGTTGGATTATCTACTAATATAATTCGAGAATCGGCGGCAGCTAACTCATTAGCAATTTCATTTGTTCGATCACTAGAAGGACCCAAGGCAAGAATTACTTCAAATTCTCCAATATATTTTTGGTCCAGAATTGCTAAAACACTTTCACGAAGGTCTCGCTCTTCGTTGAGGATGGGCAGGATGACGGAGAGACCCCTCAATTCTCTTTCGTTTTGATTCATATCGCTAAGGTTAGTGTGACCTTGCATTACTATTGCGCAAATGAAGATTAAAGTTTCCGTAATAGGCACTGGGTATTTAGGTGCCACACATGCTGCTTGCATGTCATCGCTGGGGTTTGATGTTATAGGTGTCGATGTAGATGCTGCAAAAATTGCTCTGTTAACCGAAGGAAGGGTTCCATTTTACGAACCAGACCTCGAAGACTTATTGCAAAAGGAAATAGCCTCTGGACGACTAACTTTTTCGACAGATTTTAATGCGATAGCAGATGTGGATGTTCACTTCATCTGTGTTGGAACTCCGCAACAAGCAGGTTCATTGGCTGCAGATCTTAAGTATGTGGACGCTGCACTAGATGCCGTTGCGGGAGTATGTAAGCCAGGTTCTTTGGTAGTTGGTAAATCTACGGTTCCAGTTGGAACCGCTGCTCGACTTCGGGAACGGTTATTAAAAATAAACCCAGATGCTGATTTAGCCTGGAATCCAGAGTTTTTGCGCGAAGGCTTTGCTGTTGAAGATACTTTGCATCCAAACCGCTTGGTCGTTGGCGTAACTAGCGATGCTGCTGAAGCTAAATTAAAAGAGATTTACAAGAGCAACTTGGCCGAAAATACGCCATGGGTTCGCGCCGATTTACCAACCTCTGAGTTAGTAAAAGTCGCAGCAAATTCATTTCTAGCAACAAAGATTTCCTTTATTAACGCAATGGCAGAAGTTTGTGAAGCTGCAGGTGGAGACGTAACAGTTCTCGCCAAAGCAATTGGGTATGACCCAAGAATTGGAAGTCGCTTCTTACAGGCCGGTATTGGTTTTGGTGGCGGCTGTTTACCAAAAGATATTCGTGCATTCATGGCTAGGGCAAGTGAACTTGGCGCAGATCAAGCACTTGAATTCTTGCGAGAGATAGATTCAATCAACTTACGAGCAAGGCAGCGAATAATTGAATTGGTTCGTAAAGATTTGTTAGATAATCTTTCGGGTAAGAAAATTGCAGTTCTCGGTGCTGCTTTCAAACCTGATAGTGATGATGTGCGTGATTCACCAGCACTTGATATTGCTGCACAAATTGCCGCAGCAGGTGCGATTGTTACGGTTCATGATCCCAAAGCAATAGAGCCTGCAAAGAAAAGATTCCCTGCTCTAGGTTTTTCTGAAGATATTGAGGGTGCACTCAAAGACGCCGACTTAGTTCTGCATTTAACAGAGTGGAGGCTCTACCGCGAACTTGATCCTGCGAAGATGGCAAAGTTGGTTGCTAACCCAATAATCATTGATGGCCGAAATGCACTCGATCGTGAAGCTTGGGTTGCAGCTGGTTGGAAATTTAGAGCTTTAGGCCGCGCAAACTAAAACCCAGTTTTTTGACTGCGTTTAGTTGTTAAATTTGCGCCTTTTTCTTTTGCCTCTTTATTTATCTTCACAAGTTCTTCGCTAACTTTATTAGAAACATTTTCATCGCTAATTCCTAAAATTCGAGCTGCAAGGAGCCCAGCATTCTTGGCATTACCAACACCAACTGTTGCGACTGGAATTCCTGCCGGCATCTGCACAATTGATAGCAACGAATCCATGCCATCTAAATTCTTAAGTGGAACCGGGACTCCAATAACTGGAAGCGGTGTTAGGGATGCAACCATTCCGGGTAAATGTGCTGCTCCACCTGCGCCAGCAATTATTACTTTGTAGCCTTTTGCCTTTGCGCTCTGTGCAAATTCGACCATCTCAAGTGGCATGCGATGTGCTGAAACAACATCTGCCGAATATGAAATGCCGAGTACGTCTAAAATTTTGGCGGCATCTTCCATAACTGGCCAATCAGAATCTGATCCCATGATTATTGCTACATCACTCATCAATAACTCCATTCATGTAGTCAACGGCATGGGCGACTTCAAGTTGTAATTGTAGAAGATTTTCACCGCACATTGTTACGTGGCCAATCTTGCGACCAGGCTTAACTTCTTTGCCATATTGATGAAATTTGAGGTTTGGTGCGCGTGCCATCAAGTGCAGATATGGCCGATACATATCACTCTTCTCGCCACCCAATACATTTCCCATAACAACATACCTGCTTCGCATCGTCGTACTGCCAAGTGGCAAATCCAGAATTGCGCGCAAGTGTTGTTCGAACTGACTTGTTTCTGCGCCTTCGATAGACCAGTGTCCGGAATTGTGTGGTCGAAGTGCAAGTTCATTTATATAAAATTCTTCACCGATCACAAACATTTCAACTGCCATAACTCCAACTAGTGAAATTCCAGATGCAATTTCTAGCGCAGCAGCTTGCACCTTATTGGCAAGTGCATCAGAAATATCAGGGACTGGAGTAACGGTTGAAGTGCAGATTCCATCTTTTTGAATTGTTAAAGTCGCTGGCCAAGTTGCCGCTTGATTATGTGGTGACCTCGCCACCATCACAGAAATTTCGTAGTCAAAATTCAATTTCGCTTCGAGTAGGAGAGTTCCAGCCTTTTTATAAAGCTCAAGCAATTGGGCTTCCGAATCTATTTGGAAAACTCCCCGACCGTCGTAACCGCCCGATGGTAATTTAGCTATGAGTGGAAAACTTATCTCGCAGTTCTGGCCCTGATATTTCTGCCATTTGGGATTGGGTAGGTTTAATTCACTTATCTTCTTCCGCATCTCTAACTTATCTTGAGAGAATGTGAAGGAATCAGAACGTGGATAAACCTTTATCCCTGCAGCCTCAACTGCTTTTATTACGCTTTGCGGAACTAGCTCATGTTCAAAGGTAAGAACATCACAATTTTTGGCGAAATCTAATACTGAATTTATATCTGAATAATCACCCAAGATGTAGCGCGTTACTTGCGCCGCT
>Ga0209296_1001080_pt1 | contig 21919 bp, 24 predicted proteins | sample S_130206_EF_Meta_FD_187319 | JGI IMG/M metagenome (GOLD analysis project Ga0209296, IMG submission 187319) | Freshwater microbial communities from Lake Simoncouche, Canada to study carbon cycling - S_130206_EF_MetaG (SPAdes) (version 2) | ecosystem: Environmental > Aquatic > Freshwater > Lake ...
GTAATTTTTTATCATCCATTAACCAATCGTAGTCTAATGGCGCACAGTTATTTAAGAAAACAATCAATCGAAATACATCTCTAGGCATACTAGGATGATCTCTATGAGGCACAAAATAGCCGCCTGTATCACTTTTAACTAAAAAAGTTCTACCCAATGGCATCCATTCGTCTAAGAAATTACTAAGACTATTACAACTATGATAAACGTTTGTGGGGTGACTGAACTCAAGTTCGCTCAATCTGCGGCCGGCAGCAAAACTAGCCTGTGCTAGGCTGGGATTATCTTTATGTGATTTGCCTTGTAAGTTTGTTACAGTTAAGCTCTTGCGATTGTTTGGTCGATCAGTCCTTGGAAGATAGTCAACCCAGTCATTGTTAAATTGAGAAATCTCATTCATAAACTGTCCGCAATCAACTTTCCATTTGAGAGGAACTACCTCACCAAGATTAGCTAACACTAATTCGTTAGATAGAGTTTCCATAGAAACTTTAGAAGTATTGTATTCTGCGGGCCTCCCGCTAATACCATTAGGCACAGTAACATTCATATTAATAGTTATAATAGTCCGTTGTCTTCTTGACCCAGTTTTGAAAAACTCCACGATCTTTCGGTACATTGCCAACAACGATTACAACGACCAATGGACTGTTCTGTACAAGAATGAGTTATATAAATCAAATCTTGTTGATTGTGCTTAAACATCATCTCAATTATATCAGTTTTGTACAGATCAACGAATGGAAATATAATTCTGGGATCATTGGACTTTTTATCTCTCTGTGGGGCTCCGGGCAAATGATCTAGTTCGGGAGGATTTTGATTAATTCCTATAAACAAACGATTTACTAGATAGTTATTAAAAATGTCAATCACTGCTGTAGTACTTTGTACCCTGTGATGAGCTCTTGAGTCACCTACATAAATTGTTTCCGGAATACTTAGATTAAATTTTTTGTTAAAGTGTTTGACAATTGGATTGGCATAGCGGCTGGCCCCATCCGTTTTGTCTATAGTGAATGGTTGTAGCTGTATTTTTGGTTCTTGCCGTATAAGTAGATACAATAATACAGCACTATCTAGTCCTCCGGAGAGCATAATGCCATATTTTTTATCAAGGTCAATTGGTGGAATCATCGATGATATTTATAGAAAGGTCTTGACTACTAGAATAAAGAGTATATAATAGTATTGTGGTCGTGAGTGGAATTGGCAGACCTGCCGCTTTTTCCTAGGAGAAGCTGGTGATGGGGCAACGTCCTAGACAACGCCTTTGTAGGTTCGAAACCTACCGACCACACCAGATACTATAATAAGTATTAGAACATAACTTTAAGGAAACAATTATGTCAACAACAGTAGAACAACTCAAAGCAGACTTCGAATCATTCTTAGCTGAGGACGCAAAGTTCACAGCCGGTAACGGTGCAGCAGGAACCCGTGCTCGTAAGGCACTTCAAGAAGTGGCCAAGGGTGTTAAAGCTCGCCGCAACGAAATCACAGAAGAAAAGAACGCTCGTAAAGAAGCCAAGGCTTAATTATGGACGATAAAGATCTAGATATTCCGGGCATTGTTGCCCAGGAAATTAGTAGTTTAGATCTAGGTTACGGCGCTGTCCCTCCTGACTATGGTAACATTAGTTACAGTGGCGGCGTCGATACTATCACCATAGATACTAGCACTATGAATAGTATGTATAGTTCTGGGACAATTACCTTACCATCAACTACTATCACCAATGGTGGGTATACGATTGGGGCTGCTGGCAGTAGTGGACAGTTTTATACCACAGGAACAAATGGCTATAATAACTGGAATAATCCACCAACGGTTAATATCACAGGCACTGGCATTGATATGGCTGCTGGCACTGATATTAGTATAGACGGCAAGAGTTTAAAAACTTTTATGAACAAGATGGAAGAACGCTTGGCCATACTTATACCCGATCCCGCCAAACTAGAAAAGTTTGAAGCACTTAAAAAGGCCTACGAACATTACAAACTGATGGAAAAACTCTGTCAGGAACAACCTAAAGAAGAAGATTAAATATATGGATGTTAAACTGGTATCCTACAGTCAACCCACAGACGAATTTAGAAATCTGGGCATCGATGATGCGCAGGAACTCATTGCGTATTGCGCCCGTGTGTCCAATCCAAGCAATCAATTTAACTCCGAAACATCAGAGAAGCTTATACGATATTTGGTCAAACACGCACACTGGAGCCCACTTGAAATGGTCTCCGCCTGTGTTGAAATCACTACCACCCGTGACATTGCCCGACAGATCCTTAGACACAGAAGCTTCAGCTTCCAGGAATTCAGTCAACGCTATGCTGACCCAACTAAAGATCTCAAGTTTGTTACAAGGGAAGCCCGACTCCAAGACCCCAAGAACAGACAAAACTCAGTCGAAGTGGAAGATCAATTACTACAAAATGATTGGTACAGAGCTCAACAACGAGTTATCTATGCCGCCCAACGAGAATACGAATGGGCTATCGCTAATGGCATAGCTAAGGAACAGGCTCGTGCCGTGCTACCAGAAGGTCTAATTGAAAGCAGACTCTACATGAACGGCACCCTGCGTAGCTGGATTCACTTTATCGAACTGCGTAGTGGTAACGGCACACAAAAGGAACATCAGTTAATTGCTCTAGCCTGTGCCAAAGCCATTGCTGCTATATTCCCTATGAGTGAAAGCCTAGTGCAAAATGGATAAGCTAAACGAGTTCTGTGAGAACTACGAAGTACAAGTTCTCAACGATCAAAAAAAGAGGGCGAGGTATCATCCTCCCCGCTTTTTCACAGACCCAGAGAATGCCTCCATTATTAGAGACGATCTAGTTTCCTATGAAACTGAGCGTGTGTTTACTCTAGAAATTCCTGAAAGTAGACTACGAGCATTGATTGAGCTTGAACAGCGTTTCTTTAGATGGCAAAAGCACACCAAAGGTGAAGTAGACTTCTTTGATATGTTGATGAGCAAAGAGCGTGAAGAAGCTGCCTTTAGATTTTCAAACGAAGCTGTACAAAAAGCATACGAACAATATAGTTTGATGCTTAATTTAGCAGGTTATCAAAGGAGATTTTAATGGAAACTCAAAAAAGAACAGTAGTAAGAATGTTAACATATCGATTAACTGCTTGGTCATTTACTATCCTATGGACTTATATGTTTACAGGCAATATTGCCAATGCTACTGGTTTTGCCACTGCATTACATATTCTTTTAAGTATAGACTACTATATTCACGAACGTATTTGGCTAAAAATAAAATGGGGCAAAATCGAATCATCTTGACAGGTTTCTAGAAAGATAGTATAATTAAGTTGTTCAACAGAGAAAATATACTACTATGGCACAACATACAAACTACTGGTCATGCACTCCCTTTGCAGATTGGCTTCGCGGCACCAAAAAACTCAGTGCGGGTACCTCAGAAGAATGGGACGAATGGACCACTGCGGCCCAAATGAAACACAACTTCCGCTATTGGCTAGCAGAAGAAGCACTTGGTCACATCCAGGATTTTGTCACCTGGCCTATAAGGAGTTTACACAGTGTTAAGTACTATATTAATAACCGTTGGGTTACTCGCACTCATAGCCTTACTGCTCACACCCGAGATATCAAACCAGGAGACTGGTGTGATGTTGGCAACCGTTTCCTTCCTTGCCTTTTCAATGAGTTGGTGGACTTTGTTGAGATAGAATCAGCTTGGAGCCACATTGCTTGGGGCAGTAAAGAAGACCGTGCCAAATATGATCCCCCGTTCTGGGCCAGCGGATGGTGGCGGTGGAGAACCTGGCGTTGCCCGCAGGCAGGTATCGATCATCTTGACTGGGCAATGACACTTAAATTTGGCAACGATATGGGCGTGGAAGAAGGCGATGAACATTACGGTAAACCAACTGGGCAAGCCATTCGTGCCAAAGAGCTCAAAGAGCTTTATGTATGGTGGACTGTGACCTATCGTGCTCGTCCTGATCCCTACGATGCCAGTGGTTGGACTGCGGCCTGTGAAGCCAGCCGTGCGGCCAATGGTGGCAAGCTAAGTTTCAGTACTCCCAAGGATCCTGTACTCAAGAAGGCGCAAGACAAGGCTCACAAGCTGTTGCAGAAGATTGAAGCAGACTACGAAAAAGAAGATGAAGCCATGATGATTCGTTTGATCAAAGCTCGTGATAGCCTATGGACTTGATCTGTCCACAGTGTCAAGGTGCTTGTAAATATAACGAGCATTATGATGCACACTATTGTGAAAATTGTAACCTATGGTTAGAGGAGAAATGTGGTGATGAAGAATGTGACTATTGCTGGAACCGACCTCCTAAGCCCTCAGACTGTGAGCCCATTCAGGATGTGGGTGCAAAATCTTTGGATAGATAACTGTGAGGAAAGACTTGTTTATAAGCAAGATCCTATTACACAACAACAATATTGGAATACATACAAATGGTGGATAAAGAGAGAATATCAGCACAGGTGCCTGCAGAAGGCATTCTAAAGCGTAGTGACTGGGGAGATGCAATGACCTATCAGGTGGTCTGCGAGTGTGGGGATAGCAATCACGATCACAATGTCTGGATCGAAGCTGACGATAACAGCGTTACCGTTACCACCTATACCCAACAAAAATCCAAATGGTGGAGTCAGAATCGTTGGCAAACTATTTGGACATTGTTGACTCGAGGTTACATAGAATACGAAGGCAGTGTTATTATGACTGAACAACAGGCAGTCAACTATGCCGAAACTCTAAAGAAAGCTGTGGAAGATGTCAAAAATTTCAAAAAGCCCTAATCGGCATACCTTTCAAAAAGAAAAATATATAGAACGAATGAAAGAAAAAGGCGAAGCTGTGAACGAAGACTATCTGGCCATGCATGAATCCTATGCAGAACAACACAAGGCCAAGTTTGAAGATCCAGCAAGCCGTATAGAAAATATGGAATACGATCTTCTAACCACCGATTGGATTCTGGAAAAGGTTCGTGAAAGCGATATCTATGCTCAACATCTCTATGCGGCCATGTGTAATAGAGATTTTATCAAACACGATGTCATGCCAATTCTTAAGAATCAACGCTGGCATTGCAGTTGGAGATACGCCGGAGGTATCATTGCTGACATGCAACAACAAGGCGACTATATCGATTGGTATTGCAGTGGTATCAAACAACTTCCACCAACTGAAGAAGAATTTCAAAAGCTATCACTAGAAGAACAAGCTAGAGCAAAGGAACTCGATGCTCGAGTTCCGGAAAGTGTAGTCACTGATGAGATCCGAAAGGATCTGTTTCGTCTGGGCTGGGTGGTCCAAGACGATGAACTGGACGAATAACCAAAAGGAGATAATAGTCCAAAATGAACTGGGAACTCTATGAAGTCTGGGCCGAGGATGAAGACGGCCACGAGGAGTTGATTGACACAACTAACAGCCGCAGCCAGGCTTTCAAATTGGCCCAAGATACTCTTGCTGAAGGGTATATTGCTAGTATCGTCTATCTGGAAAACGAAGAAGGCGATTTGGAAAAGGTAAAACGATTTGAAAACAGTTGACAATCCCAGAAAATGGTGTTATACTATAAGTATAGATTAACACACAGGAGTGACAATGGCTACTAAAGCAAAACATTTGGCAGATGCTCGTGCAAAAAAAGGTCGTGACCTTAGTCCGAAATGGGAAGGGCATGAAACTTGGGACACCAATCAATTCTTACGACATTTCCATTCCAGCATGGCGTGGTATCGCTTAGAAAGTTCTAATAAAGAACTTAAACCCAAAGTCATCGATTGGATGGGACGTCAAGGCTGTGCCAAAGTAGACATCGATGCTTTTAAGAAAACCAAAGATAATCGTTGTGGAACTACAATGGGTGCAGTTGCTGCCTGTTTGATCAAAGGTATGCCTGCTATTCGTGCAGATTTTAACGATGGTCGTGATACTGCGGCTTGGTTACGGGCTCGTATCAATGAAGTCATCGAACAAGGCAAAGACGACAAGGACGACAGCGACGAAGTTGTTGAAGTTAAAAAGGATGTCTACACTCCTAGCATTCAAGAACGTGTTCGTGAAGCCAGTTATAAGATGACTGAGGAAATTGAAGCTGCTATTGATGCTTTCCAAACAGATCCAGAAGAGTTTGATCCCAAAGCCTTTAAGGTCCTCAATGTACTGAAAGCCAAAGAAGCCAAAGCAGCTCATACTCGAATTATTAAAACCTTTTACGAGCGTGATCTTGCAGAGCTTGTTGAGGCTGCGTCTACTAAAGACGAACAGCTTAAAGAAGGCTACAGTCATTTAACTAAGGCACAGTTGAAGAAGATCACTGCTTTCTATCAAGAAGTTGTCAGTGCCTGCGATATGCTGGGACAAGAAGCCAAAGTTAATCGCAAGCCACGTGCTAAAAAGCCTACAGATAAGAGCAAGGTTGTTGGTAAACTCAAGTATATGAAGACCAATGAGCCGCTAAAACTAGTTAGTATTAACCCTGAAGATATTATTGGCGCTCAAGAACTATGGATTTATAACAGCAAGACTCGAAAACTGGGCAAGTATGTTGCTGAGGAATTCAAAGAGTTAGGTGTTAAGGGCACCACTATTATAGGATTTAGTGAAAGTAAGTCTATCCAAAAGACTATTCGCAAACCCGAGGAAAAACTCAAGGAGTTCAAAGCCGCAGGTAAAGTAGCTTTGCGTAAGTTCTTAGACGATATCAACGCTACAGACGCCCGTATGAACGGTCGTATCAACGAGGAAACAGTACTTCTCAAAGTACAATAAGATGTAAAGCCTTCTGCCATAGTCGAATAAATACTAGACTATGGCAGAAAACAACCTCGACAAAGCACTTGCCTACCTAGGCACAAGTTTACAAACACTGGTACAGCAGGCCAACGGCCCTGTTGATCTAAATCATCTTCATACTAAAATTGCTAAACGCAGTTTATCTGGCGATCAAATTACCGGAGGAACTATTACAAGTTTTGCAAGTTCTGGTATCAAAGATGAAGCTACTAAACAACAGATTACCGTAAAGGATTCTGGAGTAGAATTTGGAACTATTTCTATAGAACAGGTAAAAGGTAATCTAACTGTAGAAAATGCTATCACTGCTAGGTCCATAATTGTAGATATTTTAGAAGTTAAAGAATTAAGAACTGATTTAAAGTTAGGTCAAAGTGCTCCGTTAGAAATTACAGTCAGTGACGGAGAAACACTAGTAGGTAAAGGCTTGCTATTGAAAGGTCAAGGCCCTACTAAACAATTAATTTTTACAACCAATCCCGACAAATTTACCAGCACCGAACATTTTGAATTAATCAAAGATAGAGAATATAGGATCAGTGGCGATGCTGTATTGTCAGCCACTGCTCTAGGTCAAGGAGTGGTAAAGAGTAATCTACGAGAACTAGGTAGACTACGAGGTTTGATTGTAGATGGAAGTGCCAGTTTTGGTCAGTACATCTATTACGATAACAACACCAATAGATTAGGGCTAGGAACAGAACAGCCAAATGCAGGATTAAGTGTTTGCGAAGATGGTATCGAAGTATTAGTAGGCACCAAAGACCAAACTCGTGGAATGATTGGTACATTTGCCAGCGCACCTTTTGATATTATCACCGACAACACCTCTAGAATTAGCATAGGATCAGCAGGCAACATTCTGTTAGGTAATACCAGCGAAGGACCTGTTCAAGTTTCTATACACGGAAAGCTGGCTATTCGAGTAAACACTCCTGACCCAGACGTCGATCTTCACGTTAATGGCCCTGTTCGTTTCCACGGACATCTACACATCTATGCAGATTCATCTCCGGATTCAGGAACATATAAAACTGGAGACATTGTTTGGAACACCGCACCTAGGGCAGGAGGCAATGTAGGTTGGGTCTGTGTACGTGCAGGCAGTCCCGGAGACTGGATGCCATTTGGCCCAATAACACAAGCAGGATAATATGTCAGATAAATTAACACAAGCCGCAGAGCTGTTATCACAGGCTCTTAGAGAAATAACTCAGGAAAATACAACGGTCTCAGATGATCGTGTTGTAGAATTCAATACAGATGCAGATGGAAATAACTATGGCAAAGGGTTAATGTGGAAAGGGCAAGGACGAACAAGACAATTCATCTTTGCTAAGGGCGATAAATTTATCAGCAGTGAGTCCTTAGAACTGTTAAAAGATCAAGAATTTAGAATTAACAACAACCCTATATTGTCAGAAACACAATTAGGCGCTACCGTTGTTAAAAGTAATCTCCGAGAGTTAGGTAGACTACGAGGATTGATCGTAGATGGAGATCTAAGTGTCAATCAATATCTTTATTACAACGCTTCAACTGATAGATTAGGTCTAGGAATAGAACAACCTAATGCGGCTTTAAGCATTGCAGAAGATGGTATTGAAATCTTAATAGGTACCTCGAATGGATCTACAGGAAAAATTGGAACCTTTGCCAGTAATGATTTAGATATTGTCACAGACAACACAGCCAGAATTACCATTGAAGGCGGTGGCAACATTAAGTTAGGTAATAAGGCATTTGGTCCTATACAGGTTACAGTTCATGGCAAATTGTCTGTAGGTGTTAAAACTCTAGACAGTCGTGCAGATCTTCATGTAGCTGGCGCAATTAAATTCAACGAAAGACTGCATCAATATCTCAATGCCATTCCCGATAACGGAACCTATGATCGTGGATCTATAGTATGGAACACAGAACCAGATGTAGGTAGATGTGTTGGATGGGTCTGTGTACGTGCTGGAAGTCCTGGAACATGGATGCCATTTGGTGAAATAAAACAAAGCGGTTAATATGCAGTGTGATGATGCTGCCATTGTTATCGGCAACGGCGAAAGTAGAATATCTTTAGATATAAGATCTTATTGGGATAAAATTACCCTAGTAGGGTGTAATGCTATTCATCGAGATATGAAGGTTAACCATCTTGTCTGCTGTGACCATAGAATGGTTCGCGAAGCAGTTAACAACAAAAAAGTATCTATTATCTATACTCGACCTAGGTATTACAAAGACTTCTACAAAGTTTTACAAAAAGAAAAGGTAAAAAATTTGCCTGCGCTGCCCTATGAGGGTTCTCTTAAACCAGATCAACCCGAACATTGGGGTAGCGGTCCGTATGCTGTGTTACTTGCTGCCGAATTAAATTTTAAAAACATATTGATAGTTGGATTTGACCTATATGGAAAACAACATCTAGTTAACAATGTCTACAAAGGCAGTGCAAACTATCTTCCAGAAAACAAATCAGCAGTTGATCCTAGTTATTGGATCTATCAAATGAGAAAAGTATTCTTGCATTACACAGATAAGAATTTTAAAATTTTTAATTATGATAATTGGCAATGCCCCGAAGATTGGCGTTTGCCCAATGTAGAAGTTTTTGAGCTAAACAAATTCTATACAGAGGTTGCAAAACAAATAAATACTGTGTATAATTAAAGACACAGCGGTCTTTCAACGTCATTCATCCCGCTATATAAACTCTGCATGTCGTCAAACTTGCTACCTTAATAAAGGAGACTAGAGATGGCAAATCTTCAACCAGTACTGTACAAGTACACAAGCACCAAAGAATATCACGACGCATTTCCCTGCGCTTATCGCCAATGGCGAAGTGATAGTCACTGTAATCTAATTCACGGTTATTCGTTTAGTATGAAATTTTACTTTGGCACCAACAACTTAGATGTTCGCAATTGGGCGGCAGACTACGGTGGTTTAAAAGAATTAAAGAAAACACTAGAAGATCAATTTGATCACACTCTTATTGTTGCACAAGATGATCCAGAAATGGAAACATTTAAACTGCTACAAGAAAAGAACATGGCCAAGGTTGTGGTTCTACCACGATTAGGCTGTGAAGGTCTAAGCGACATGCTGTACAAGTATGTCAATGGTGTGTACATTCCCGAGATGTGGGGCCCAGGAGAAGCAGAACGCCTGTGGTGCTATCGTGTAGAAGTTCGAGAAACGCAGAGCAATATGGCGTTCCGTGAAGGTCATCGTGAATGGAATGAGGATCTATTTGCGTAAAGCATGGCGTCTTTGGGCTAAAGCCCTAGGCGCCAAAGAGGGCAATAGCGATCACGAAGCAGATCGTATTGCCCTTATACGCACCTTAATTATATTCTGTTATTTCGTTACAAATCTTTTTATTATTGCCGGAGTCATTAGGCATTGGTAAATAATAATATGCGTACATTTAACATTCACAACATCACTGTGGGCAACGATCATCCGTTTATATTGATTGCAGGCCCTTGTCAAATTGAGAGTCAACAACATGCTCTCGATACAGCCGAACGAATTAAAAATATTACCAGCAAACTGGGAATTAAATTTGTTTACAAAAGCAGCTTTGATAAAGCTAATCGTTCTAGTGTCGGTACTAAACGAGGTGTGGGTATCAAAGAAGGATTAGAAATTCTTAACACAGTCAAACATCGGCTCGGTGTTCCAATTCTTACAGACATTCACGAGTCTTGGCAGGCACAAGAAGTTTCAGATGCTGGAGTAGATATTCTACAGATTCCTGCGTTTTTATGTCGTCAGACTGATCTGTTGTTAGCAGCAGGTGCTACAGGAAAAGCAATCAATGTGAAAAAAGGACAGTTCCTTGCTCCACACGATATGAAGAATGTTGCGGAAAAGATTGCCAGCACAGGCAACGAACACATTATGTTATGTGAAAGAGGATATACTCATGGATATAATAATCTTGTTGTTGACATGCGTAGCTTACCCATTATGGCTCGCACCGGGTATCCAGTGGTCTTTGATGCCACTCATAGCGTACAACAACCTGGCGGACTTGGAACAGTCTCTGGGGGAGATAGAGCCATGGTACCCTACCTGGCGAGAGCTGCCATAGCCACTGGCTGTGTTGCCGGAGTGTTTATGGAAACACACGAAGATCCAGACAATGCTCCTAGCGATGGTCCTAACATGATACAGTTAGACAACCTCAAAGACATATTAGAAGAAATGGTAGCTATCGATGAAATTGTCAAAAGAAGTAAGAGACAGTCTAACTAAAGATCAGTTTCGTTTTTATAAACAAAACGGATATCTTCCCCCCCTAGAACAAACAACGGTTCAGCCGGTAGATTATGATCCAAACAAGATCACTGTTCTCTGTGTTAAATTTGGTAACAAATACGGTCCTGAGTATGTAGAACGATTAAGGAATATGGTCAGTAGACACATGACTCGTCCTTATGAATTTGCTTGCCTCACTGATGATCCTAATCCAATATCAGGTGTAAGGACTATCTATCAAAGAAGTGCTGGATATCTTAAACCTTGGTGGCACAAGGTTCACATGTTTGATCCCAATTTAGATATTGCCGGTAGAATATTATATCTCGACCTTGATGTTGTAATCTGCGGCAATCTAGATAAAATTGTGTTTAATCTAGGAACTAATTTTATGGGGATCCAGGACTTCAATCGAAAGTTTCATCCCAGTTGGCGTATGCTTAATAGCAGTGTAATGAGTTGGATACACGGAACACAAACAGATATCTGGGATAGATTTGTTGCTAATCCTGCAACGGCACAACGTATGCACGGTGATCAAGATTGGACATGGCATGTAGCTAAAGATCGAATTAGATTTTGGCCTGTGGATTGGATACAGAGTTACAAATGGGAGATACGTAGCAGGGACGAACTGGTTGTAAGGACTGGTAAGAGCGGATTTAAATTTGTTGCTACCGATTTACAAATAAACCCAGCTTGCTCTATTGCTGTATTTCACGGAGATCCAAATCCCGATGCTGTTCCGGATCCTTTTGTAGTTGACAACTGGAGGTGATTGTGTTATACTTAATGTATGAACACTACACACAGACGCATAGGCTTTGCCTGCAAATGGATTGACGGACCAAGTCAAATCAATGGCATTAAACAAAAAGACAACTGCAAACAGTATAATACTGGTAGCACCACTGTTGCTTGGTTAAATAGACAAACTAAAGAAGTAGCGGAACAAAAGCTCTGGGATCTAATGACTCAGAACATTGAATCCACTCGCAAATTAGTAGAACTAGTAGGTAAACAACATGAAGATCTTAGAATGGTACGACTCAGCAGCGATCTACTGCCTGTGTACACTGAGCCAAGTTGGTGCGGGTTTTGGCGGATTCCCTCTGTCCGTGACGCTTGTGAAAGAGGATTTCGAGAAGTGGGAGCTTTGGCTCGCGAGAGGGGCGTTAGGCTCTCTTTTCATCCTGGTCAGTTTACTGTGTTGGCAAGTGCTAGCCCAGATATTGTAGATCGAAGCATCGAAGAATTCGAGTACCATGCAGACATGGCCCGTTGGATGGGCTATGGTCAAACATTCCAAGACTTTAAAATTAATGTACACATCAGTGGTCGGCAAGGTCCCGATGGTATTAAGCGTGTGATGCAACGACTAAGTCCAGAAGCCCGCAACTGTATCACAATCGAAAACGACGAAATCTCTTGGGGCATAGACTCAAGTCTTGAGTTGGTAAATACCTGCGCATTGGTGCTAGACATACACCATCATTGGATACACACAGGAGAATATATTGAACCGACTGACGACCGTATTAAAAGGATTATTGATAGCTGGCGTGGTGTTAGGCCTGTCATACACTACTCTGTTTCTAGGGAAGACGTACTTGGAGCACATCCCGGACACACCCGTCCCTCTCTTTCGACCCTCTTAGAAACCGGACATAAAAAAGCAAAGCTCAGAGCTCATTCAAACTTCTACTGGAACACAGCAGTGAATGAATGGGCACTGAGCTTCCGTGACAACTTTGACATAATGTGCGAAAGCAAGGGCAAGAATCTTGCTAGCTTTGCACTCTACGAACAAGGTCTTAAGCAGCTGGCTTAGCTTTTGGCTTGCGTGTACCTGTAGACTTAGTAGGGGCTGCTTTTGGAGCAGGAGCCTTCTTAGGAGCAGCAGGCTTTTTGGCCGCAGGCTTCTTAGCTGGCTTTGCAGCCGGTGCTGGTTCTACAGGAGCAGGCTGTGCCTCTACTACAGGAGCAGGGGCAGCTTCAACAGCAGGCGTTTCAACTTTATAAGGTACCGGTGCAACCTCTGCAGGTGCAGCATCTTTGGCTCCAAATAGTTTCTTGATTAATCCTAGCATATTAAAAGTCTCCTTAGGTTTTTATTTAGCGGTAAATACTCGTATGGCATTTAAATTCATTCAAAACTTCATTGTTGAAGGCAAAAAAGACAAGTTAGTTCAATTGACCTTGCCTTACTCTCGTACAGACCTAGATCCCGTTATGAGTGAAGAAACTCTAGACTATCATTTTGGAACACTATATAAAACCTATGTAGATCGTTACAACAAGGGAGAAGGCGATAGAGATTTCAACGAAGCTGGCGCATTTCTACATGATATTCTATTCGACCAATATCAAAGTCCATCTAATACCAACAAGCCTAGCGGTGATATATTAGAACTGATAGAAAGTAAATTTAAAAGTTTTGAAGCATTTAAAGAAGAATTCCTTGAGATAGCAATGGGCATACAGGGCAGCGGATGGGTCTATCTTGCTAAGAGCGGAGTTATCAAAACAATTGTTAACCATCAAATCAAAGAAGATATTGTATTGCTAATAGATTGGTGGGAACATGCCTGGGCCTTAGACTATCAAGCTGACAAACAAAAGTATCTAGAAAACCAGTGGAAAATTATTGATTGGGAGAAGATAAATGGCATACTCGGACAAGGTAATTGATCACTATGAAAATCCCCGCAATGTTGGATCGTTTGGAAAAGACGATGATAACATCGGTACTGGCATGGTTGGTGCTCCTGCCTGTGGTGATGTTATGCGTTTACAAATAAAGGTTGATCATGATACAGGTATTATTACAGATGCAAAATTTAAAACGTATGGCTGCGGATCGGCTATTGCGAGTTCGAGTCTCATTACAGAATGGGTCAAAGGAAAAACTCTTGATCAAGCCAGATCAATCAAAAACTCCGAAATCGCCGAAGAACTAGCCCTACCCCCAGTCAAGATACATTGTTCAATACTAGCAGAAGATGCTATCAAAGCGGCTGTAAATGATTATCGTAACCGATACAGCGTATAAAAAAATCAAACAAACTTTAGAACGTCGTGGTAAAGGCGTTGGTATACGCATAGGTGTAAGAACTACAGGCTGTAGCGGCCTAGCATACACTATAGAATACGTAGACAAATATGAAGCTGAACAAGGTGTAACAAATTTTGCCCAACAAGATTTTGTAGTACTAGTTGATGCAAAAAGTCTAGTGTACTTAAATGGTTTGACAATGGATTGGGTTCGCAATGGGCTCAATGAAGGATTTGATTTTATCAATCCAAACGAACGTGATCGATGCGGTTGCGGTGAAAGTTTTCGAGTCTAATATCTGCCAACAGGTAATGTGCTACTAGCCGGCAAGTCCCAGATCTTTTTACGCTCAACTCCCTTGCGTTGAGCAAATCTTTTGTGATCGCAATTACTACAACAATGAAAATAGTTGTTGCTTAGTCTTTTACGATCTACATGTTTTAAATCTCTTTTAAATGTATCGTCGCAATTGTCGCAACGAAACACAGCCAAGGTCTTATTACGGATATAGGTGTGTTCTTCCCCTAGCTTACTGCGTCTAACATATTGACTTTCTTGAAGTTCTGTCATTAGGAACATTCTATATTTACATTCGGCTTATAAAACTTTGGAGCTAAATAGTAGAGCAACCTTAAATCTTAGGATTCTACTATGGCAAGAAAAACGATTGATATAGGTATTGTCGGTAATGACGGTACAGGCGACAGTATTCGCGACTCATTTAGAAAAGTAAATGACAACTTCAGAGAACTCTACGGAGCATTAGGACTAGGTAGTAGACTACGTTTTGCTACTCTAGAAGACGCTCCAGTTGGTGGTGAGGGTGACAGCTACTATCAAGGCTTTGAAAATGCTGTTGTTTCTGTTAATGCCAACGAATCAGGACTAGTATTCAAGCAACTAGTTGCAGGTACTGGTATAAGTTTGGTATTTGAAAACGAAAATGAAATTACAATTACCAACACCAGAAGTACAATTTCTGCAGACGTAAACCCAAGATTAGGTGGGAATTTAAAAGGTCAATCGGGTGGTACACAATACAGAATTCAAGAACTAGCAACGCCTATTAGTTCAGACGAAGCATCTAACAAAGCCTATACAGACACTAAAATTGCATTAGCTGGTGTGAATGCCGTAGATCCAGCTGTTGGACTTCCTAATTCTGCGTTTGGTACTATGACTGGTCCATTGGTTCTTTCTAGAGATCCTAGACCAGAAGACGATGTGACCTATAGTGGACTTGTTGCCGCTACCAAAAATTACGTAGACAACGCAGGTTATGCTAGCCGTGTTAATTTATATGTTTCTACATCGGGCAGTGACGAACGTATCGGAGTTGGTTCTAGTACACAGGGTCGTGCTTTAGCATTTGCTTACAGAACTCTAGAAGCTGCATTAAAACGAGCAGAAGAAATCATCAGATCAAGCCCGCCAGAAATTGGGCCTTATAAGAAAGTTTTAACCTGGACTAATCCAGAATCGGGTGTTAGAAACAATGCCACACTGACAGAAATTCAAGTATCTCCTGACTCTGGTACAGGGTTTGCAGGGCGAGTGACTCTAACAGTAGACAGCGTACAATTGATCAATGGTGGATTTAACTTCCAAGCAGGTGAAGTATTAAAGATTAAACCCGATGGAGAATCCGACACCAACGCCGCTACAATTGAGATTTTAACAGTTAACAGTCAACCTGGATCACCCAACGGTCCAATTTTAACCTATAGAATTATAACAGGTGGTAAATTTGATGAAGGTCTAGGTGGGACTGGCTACGGCTTACCGGATACCAATGTTGACGGATATGTATATTGGTCAGGAATAACTCCAGGCAGTACGTATGGTACTAACGTATTATTCCTAGTCAAATACCGAGTTAGTACAGCCATTATCGAAACAGCAGGTAGTGGTTACGGTCTGGTATCAGTTCGAGTAAGTCCTACAATAAATGATACAGGTGCAACCGCAGGTTTTGGTTTTGCTGATGTGGTTAGTGGAGAGATTGCTGGTGTTACTATCACAGATGGCGGTAATGGCTTTACTGAGTTTCCAGAACTGGTTGTTAATCTTCCTAGATTTGCAATTTACACAGGACATCAAAGAACAGACTATACTGGTGATGTAACCACAGACAGTGCAATAGCAAGACGTGGACGAGATATCAGAGAAGGATTGTATCTCTACGGAGAAACATCAGGAGCATTGGCTCAGATTCTAGCACACAGCGGAGAATTGGATACCAGTGGTAACGAACTATTTGACATTGATATTAAATACGGTGTTTTTGAGCCCGGCGAGAGTATCAGCTATGGTGATGTGGCCAACACCAGACAATTAGTTGTTTGGGTTGAGGCTGGTATCTATTACGAAAACTTACCATTAAAAGTTTCTCAAAACGTGTCAATTCGCGGAGACGAATTTAGACGTAGTATTATTCGACCTAAGAAAGGAATGAGTTCAAGTCCTTGGGCTTTCCAATACTTTAGACGAGACAAATATATTGATGGATTAAACACAGCTCGAAACGATTATAATGCTGCTCGAGATGATTTGTTTGGCTATCATTATCTAGGCAACGCCGACGAACCAATTTATCCAGAAGCACTGATCAATAACAAAGGTTATTATAGATCAGCAGCAGATCTGTTATCATTAAACAAAAAATTTATACAAGAAGAAGTCATTGCTTGGATCAACAAGCAGATAGCAGAAGAAAAAACTCCTTATGTAGATTTTGTATATAATCAATCGTTGTGTAAGAGAGACGTCGGTCTGTTGATTGATGCTATGGTATTTGACCTACGCTATGGTAGTGCTCCTAGAACAATTTCAGCAGCATTAAAATATCGAGGGTCAGCAACTGATCTAGGCGATCCTGCTATTGCTATTGGGGAACAATTAGATCAAACAATAGGTGCTATTAGAAGATTAGAGGTAGTAGCTCAGGCAGTGATTAAAAATGTAGCTGTTGCAATTTCTAGTTATATCAATCCTAGTACAGGTACAGTAATAACCTACAGCGAACCACAGGTGATCGACAGTGCCTACACAGCAGAAACTGGTGCAGGCGGAACAGCAGTAAACATCCTTTCTGTTACTAGAGACAGCAATTGTACCGTTACAACAGCTATCCCTCATGGATTAGCCACTGGTGAAACCGTGACATTCCGTAACATGGGAGGTATGACTAACCTTAATGGTCGTAGCTTTACCATTGCTGTTGCTACTCCTTCATCCTTTGTAATCTATGAATACGGTGTTATTACTCCTGTTAATAGTGTAAACTTCACAGCCTATGTTGCAAATTCTGGAGATGTAATACCTAATGGTGGAGTTATTGCAAGACTTACAGATGTTATTGTTGATATTATTGATACGTCAAGTTCTTCATTCAACGAGCCTTTAGACAATGATAAAATGGACATCTTCTTGATGAATGATGCTACCATTCTACGTGCATTGACTATGCAAGGGCACGGCGGCTTTGCTATGATACTTGACCCAGAAGGTCAAATCCTTGCCAAATCTCCTTATGCACAAGAAGGTGCTGTTTTCTCTAAGAGCAATGGGCAACATCAATTCAATGGTGGTATGTTTGTTGACGGTTTTGCCGGGAACATACAATTTAGAATCACCGAGAAAGTCAGCAATACACGTTTAAAAGTTAGCGAATTAAAACGTATTCCTCAGTTGCCGGCTTCGTTCATTGTTGAAGATAATGTATATAGAATCAACTACATTAGAGATTTTACCTATGGCACTAGTGGCAGCACTGCTACTTTAATTCTAGATGAAACAACACCGTGGCCGTATCCAGTGTTTACCTACAACGAGGCTGTATGTAGTCGAGACGTTGGATTAATTATAGACGGTGTAGGTTACGACATTGTTGAAAGTGGTAACTACTGGAGCAGAAAAGCTGCACTGACCTATCGACAGGCCAATGCTGCTGTGGTAATTAATGACCAACTAGATTTAACTATTCGTGCCGTTGAGTATGCACATGATCTTGCAAATACAACCTTGACTGCACTTACACCTACAGTGTACTACGATTCTAGCAAAGCTGTTGTTTCTCAAAGTAAAATAAACTACAGTAATATTATTCGTAGAGGAACAACTGCGGCTCCTACACTAAGCATGCCTAGTCCAGCAGGAGCACCATCAAATAGAACCAATGCCAAGGCTCTTTTGATAAACAACAGTGATTTCTTAAAGCAATTAGGAACTGGATATATTACAACCACTTATCCATTGTTGGCATTTTCTTCGCCTCAATCGCAACGTGATATTGAATATATTATTTCAGCTATCTGTTATGACTTAAACTACGGCGGAGATAGTGAAACTAGAGATGCTGCCTATAGATATTTTAACGGTGTCGGTGATGCATTATCATTACAAGTATTGTCTACACAATATCAGGCCTGTGAAAATGCTCTAACTACGGTTAAGGATGCCGCCAAACAAGTTATTGTTAATACCACAGTGTCAACAACTTACGGTGCGGCCAGCACTCAGGTTAAAGATTTGGTCAATCCAAGTGACAGTACAGTTGTAGCTGTTTTAGAAACACTGTTCTCAATTGTAATTAATGCCTTAGCTGCATATAGAACCACAGGCGGAAGCGAAGCTGCTAAACTTGCAGCAGGTGTTGCTGCGGCTAACATTGCAGCTTCTACATATCCAAATTTGGTTTCTGATTCTGCAGGTAGAACCTACGATACTTATAGAAAAACTGCAAGAACTACATTGCAGGCGGCCAAAGCTACAATTCAAACAAATACTATTGCATGGATAACTGATAACTCAAACGTATTTGAAATTCTGATGCCTGGTAACAGATCAATGTTGAGCAACGACTTCACACAGATCTGTGACATGGGCTATGGCCTAATTGCTGCCAACGGTGGATTAACTGAAGCCGTATCCATGTTTACCTACTACTGCTATACTTCTTATTACTCACTAACAGGCGGACAGATTCGAAGTGTAGGTGGCTCAAGTGCTCACGGTGTTTACGCTTTGGCCGCAGAAGGCAGTGATCCTTTAGAGGTTCCAACAGCGGTTGATTTGTACTATGAACTTACACAGGGTGCTGTAATTTATAATGTAGGAGGTCTCTATAACAATGCCGAGGCAGGATTTATTGTCTATGTTACAGATTACGATTATAATCCAAGAAGTTTCAGCGAAGTTGAAGTTGATCACGGCGGAACTACTGGACTGGTAAGATATCCTGTAATTTCTGCGGTATCTGAAAGTGATTTCCCGAGTGACAGTACCGGGCAAAAACTTTATAGATTAAACCTTAGTTCGGACACAGACGGATTAGTTGATGCAATTCCAAACGGAACTAGAGTCACGCTGAGAATGAATACCGAAATTATTCTAACAGGCGGCGTTGTTGGAGTTGCTGTTCGTCCTAGTACTGCGTTGAAATTATACGAATTGTACACAAGTCAACTATATCGTGTGTTACAGTTTACAGATTACTTCCCCCCAACCTACGAAAACAGAACCTGTACATTTAGTGTATCTAACCAAACTATTGTTACCACTACACCGCATAACCAACTGCCTGGTTATGCCGTGAGATTCTATACTAGTGGCGCACTGCCAGATGGATTTATACAGGATGATACTTATTGGGTCGTTGACGAGGGCTATACTACAACTACATTTAAAGTTGCATTGACTAAAACTGGAAGTCCTATATCAATAGCAGACGCAGGAAGTGGTAGTCATTATTTTGTTGCAACCAAGCTAGCCAATACGCTATTAAAAGATGGCTACAACTGGGCCGAAATGACTCTCCAGCCGCGTCAAGATTATGCGGTTAGAACCAGTAGCCCGGGAGGTCCTAGACTAATTATCGGGCCTAGAGAAACTACATCAACCTATGTATATAAGATTCTATCAGTAGGAACTACAGCATGGAACTCAATTGGTTATGTAGGATCCCCAACAGTAGGTGGTACCTTTACTAGAAATAGTACAAGTTTAGCAGACTACGGAACAGGCACCTGCGTGGTTAACAGTGCTATTTGTACGTTTACTCACGCAACTAATACTGTCAATAGAAACGGTCACGGTTTTAGCGACGGAGACGTTGTTAGATTTGATACCAATGGAACTATGCCTTCGGGTGATCCAGGCTTATCTGCCTTTATACAGTACATTGTCTACAACAAAGGTACCAACGATTTCCAACTTGTTGGCTATCCAGGAAGCACTACAGTTATTGATTTCAGTGATGTCGGCAGCGGAACAATTGCAGTTGACCTAGTTAATGGTGCAGCAGGCAGTACAAAACTTGCCATTGTTGAAGTTGGAACCAACGACACTCCTAGAATTGTTGGAATGAAATTTGGTTGGAAAGGTCGAGTATATGAAGTCACACAATATGATAGTCCTGCTATCACTGGTGAGTCATATGCTAATGTTTATTTTACTCCAGCATTAGAGGATAGTGCTGTTGCAGTCTATGGATCAGTAACACTGTTTGCCGGTGTTGCCGCTAGAACAGACGGCTCGCAGGGCACACTGACAATTCGTATTGCATTGACTCGTGTTACATCACATGACTTATTAGACATTGGTACTGGTAGCTATGCTGATACAAACTATCCAAACGAGATTTATGGACCTCCTATACGTATTGCCACAGAAACATTATTGGATACCACAGGTGAAGTTGAGTACGCACAGATTGTAGAACGTGGTGAAGGACGCTGTTTCTTTGTAACCACTGACCAATTTGGTAACTTTTCCGTTGGTCCGTTCTTTAGAGTTGACCAAGGTACTGGTACTGTTACATTCTCAGCGTCATTGGCGTTAAGTAACTTGAGTGGTTTGGGATTCAAACGTGGTGTTCCAATTGCTGAATTCTCCACAGACAGTTCAATGTCTGACAACGCCACTGATACAGTACCAACAGAAAATGCAACAAGAACATATATCGATCGTCGTCTAGGCGTAGACCACGGTGGAGTTACTGTTGACAGTGGACGACTGCTTCCTGTTACCACAGGTGGCTTCTTGGCATTGACTGGTCAATTGGCTATGAAAGGCTCGCTGAATCTTGACCAAAACAGAATTAAAAATATTGCAGATCCTGTGGATCCACAGGATGCTGTTAACTATCGAAGCATTAGTTTCAATGCTATTATTGCTAATAGCTTTATTGGACAGTATGTAGGTGCAGGTATGACTATTGCATTTACAGGTACAGGCAACGAAGGTCGTGCTGTTACTGTAGGTGGCGACTTGAGTGTGCCTGGCGATAATGCTATCACTACAGGTATTGATTCAACACAAAACGAATGGAACGTTTATATCAAAGACAATATCATTGATAATGCAAATATCAATAGTGCTGCGGCAATCGCCCAGAGCAAACTGTCAATGGTTACCGCTACTACCAGAGCTAACGCTGTAGGTATAACACAAGCAGATCGAGGACTTGCTAGTTTTAATTCAGCAGAATTTACACTAACTAATGGTTGGACCGAATTAAAAACCAACGGGATAGAACTAGGAAAATTTGCTCAAATTGCCACTGATACGGTTTTAGGTAGAAGTGCCGCAGGCACAGGTGATGTTAGTGCTGTAGCATTTAGTACTGTTGTAGACGAAGGATTTGGCGTTAAGAAGAGTCAATATAGTTCAACTGGTTTCTTACGTAGAACTGGTGTGTCAACTTTCAGCAGTGACAGTGACTATTCAATCGTTGAGGCTGTAGCTTTATATACGGGCCAAACTGACGTTACTGCTAACAGC